>MDSW01166476.1_pt1 | contig 11134 bp, 6 predicted proteins | sample 811171 | NCBI WGS metagenome assembly MDSW01 (sample SAMN05326641, study PRJNA326480) | marine metagenome | isolation source: seawater | place: Atlantic Ocean: North West | collected 2012 | reverse complement strand
CCCCCCCTCCCTCCCTCCTCCCCTCGCCCGCCCCCCACGACCTCAGGCACGTACTCCGCCGTCGGCGGCAACGAGCTCTTCCGCGTGCGCCCCCCCGTGATGCACTTCGGCGGGTTCGAGATCGGCCAGACCCTCCGCCAGACCTTCGTCGTGACCAACGTCGGCCCCGTCGCGCGCCGCGTCATCGTCGCGCCCCCGACGACGGCGCACTTCGAGCTCAGATCGCGCAGACCGAGGGGCCTCCTCGCCCCGGGCATGAGCGACACGGTCACCGTCTCGTTCACCCCGAACGAGCTCCGGTACTACTACGACTGCGTCAGGGTCAAGGCGGAGGGCGACCGAAAGGGGTCGTCGAAAGGAGGCTCGAACGACGAAGGAGCAGGCTCAAACACCTCAGGTACCTCCAACAACCTCCTGCTCCCCATCCACGCGTACCCCGTGATGAACGAGGTGGCGTTCCCCTCGGTCGTCGATTTCGGCCTTCGCGCCGCGGGGGAGACCCACCGCCGGACGATCGCGATGACGTGCAAGACGCCCATCGCGTTCGAGTTCGAGCTCGCGTTGACGACGGAGTCGGGCGCGTTCGACGTCCGGCCGCGCCGAGGCATCGTCCCCGCGAACGGCGCGGCGGAGATCGAGATCACCTACGCGCCGACGAAGCTTCAGACGACCGTGACGGACGTCGTCGTGAAGGTGAGCCAGTTCGGGTTCGAGCCGATGCGATGCTCCCTCCGGGGGACCGGGTTCCCGTCCGCCGCGCGAAGGGACGACGCGCGAAGACCGCCGTTCTTCGAAGACCGCGGCGCGAAGAAGACCCGCGGCGGAACGCTCTTACACGCGTCGGACGTCGGTCTGCAGGCCGAGGGGTTCGTCGCCGGCAACACCCAGCGACCCGAACAACGCCAGCGACCCGAACCGCCGCCGGGCCACCGCCCGTTCGAAGGCACCGGCGGCGGCGGCGCGGAGGGGTTTCGGCTGTACGCGTCGGGGTCGGATCCGAAGGCGCTCGCGGCGACGTATAACGCGCGCGGCGCGGAGGCGTCCGGTGTCGGTGTCGCGGCCCGGACCCGGAAGGCGTCCGGCGCTCTGGGCGGCGGCGCGGGGGGCGGCGACGCGTACACGGAGTACGTCCGCCGGGCGGTGAGAAGCGCGGCGAACGATTCGCGGGTCGGCGGTTCGAATCCTCCTCGCGGCAGAGGAGGCGTCGCCGCGGAGCTCTCGGCGATGTTCGAGCTCAAGGCGAGCGGGAAGGACGCGCTCGAGGCGGGTTTCGGGGATGATATCGGCGGCGCGAGGGCGATGGCCTCGAAGGGGCCCAGGGCTCGGCGGTTCGAGGGCGCGCGACGCGCGGCGGGGAAGAAGGGGGCGGAGTCGAAGGCGCGGCGGCTCTCCTCCCGCGGGGGCGTCGTCGCGGCGCCGGACTCTTCGTCGGACGACGATTCGCGTTCCGGGGAACAGCAGCGGAGGTCCTCCTCCGCGGAACGGTTCGTGGACGGCGTCCACGTCCCCCGGCGTCTCCGCGGCGGCGCGGACGTCAACTACGTCCTGAACCAGCGCGAGGGGAAGATGCGCGCGGAGGATCTGCGCCGGGCCGTGGCGGAGAAGGAGGCGACGGAGGACGCGAGCCTCAGCCTCCGGCGCTCGGCGGACCTGGCGTCGGACGCCGTCGACGCCGCGAGGCAGAGGGCGAGGGAGAGGAGGCTCGCGGACGCGCTCGCCATAGCCAAGGGCGAGCTGAGGCTGTGGGGTCCCGATTCGAGGGATTCGGGGGACGCGAAACCCGGCGAAGAAACAAACCCCCACGAAGAAGAGAAGGAGGAGGAAATTGACGACGGAGACGCGGCGGCGGCGGACCTCGGCGCCGCCGCGTCGTCGTCGTCGTCGTCGGGTTGGGCGCGACTCCGCGGCGCGCTCGGCGGGGACCCCACTGGGTTCTCCGCGGGGTTCGGCGTCGACCACCACACGCGCTCCGAGAACGTCGCGATGGCGGCTGTGGAGGACCCCACGCTGGATCGCCGCGTCGCGGATTTGGTGTTCGACCGCGAGTGGGAGCGTCAGAAGGACTGGGAGCGGCGAAAGGCGTGGCAGAACGTCGGCGCCGCCGTCGGGCGCGAGCCGCTCGGCGCGGAGGAGCGCGCCGCGGTGGCGAAGCGGCGCGAGGCCCGCGCGAACGCGGTCGCCGCGCTCGAGACCGCCGCGGTGATGGAGCGCCTCGCCGCGGGGCGAGGCGCGGAGAAGGGCGCGAGCTACTTCGTGGACGAAGAGGAGGAGAATTTTAAGGCGGAGGAAAAGGCGGCGGAGAAGGCGGAGAAGGCGGAGAAGGCGGCGGCGGAAGAAGAGGGCGTCGAGGGAGGAGACGCTCGCGCGCGCGCGGAAGAAACCCCGGCGTCGAAATCAAAAGCGTCGTCTCGGCGAGAGGACCCTCTTCTTCCTCGGTTCGACCTGGACGCGGCGGACTCGTGGTCCCTTCGGGCGGAGGCGCTCGATCGGTTCGCGCAGGCCGGCAGGCGAGTCGTGGTGCGAAACCGCGCGGAGAAGCGCCTGCGGGGCATCCGCGCGTTACTCGCCAACGTCGGCGACGCGAGCAAAGCCTCGGCGTACGTCGCCAAGGATATTCTTCTGAGCGGAAAAGGCGGCGGCGGAAAAAAAGACGACCACTCGGCTTTGGAGGCGGTTCGCGGCCGCGCGAAGCTCGCGAACGCGCGGGTGTACGGTTCGACGCGTCGCACGCCGCTGTTCCCCGTCGCGCGCGGGAGCGCGTTTCGCGACCGCGGGCTCGTTCACGTGGACCCGGACCCTCGCGCGAACTATTCGCCGTGGGAATCCGCGGAGCCGACGCCGCTGATCGAGCCTCTGCGGGTCAATCTGACCCTCGCGCACACGAAAGAGGACGCCGCGTTCCGATGGCCCGCGCTGGACGGCGACGGGCAGCCCCCCGACGCGGACCAGTTCCCGCCGAGCGAACTCCTCGTCGGCGCGGAGGAGGAGCTCGGGGGGTGGCGCGGGGACCATCGCTTACCGCTCGGGCCCCAAGCGTACCCCGAGCTTTTCGCGCTCGAGCCCGGGTCGCTGGCGGCGGCGCAGAAGCGGGCGGAGAAGAGGTGCGTCGAGAAGCTTCGCAAGGAGGGACTCGTGACGCGCGTGTGGCCGCACGAACAGACGCTCCACCACCCCCCGGTCCCCGTGTGGGGCGGGGACCTGTTCCGCTCGATCCGGCCGGGGGTGTACGGGATGCCGAAGACGGGGCCGAGCCTCTCTCGCGAGGACGCGGGCGAGAGGCACGCGAGCAACGCGATGATCGCGCACGCGTGCGCGATCGGCGGAGCGACCCTCGCATCCGCGTACCTTCCGAGGCGGGAACGCGGGTGGGGCTCGGCCGTTCGCGCCCCGGAGCCGCTCAAGGGCCCGGACCCGAAGCACTTGCTCGGGGACGCGGACGGGGAGGGGTTCGGGGGGACGGGCGCGGAGGTTCCGCCGCCCGCGCGCGCGCCGACGATGGAGTACGTTCGCGCCAACTTCGTCATCCCGCGGGGGCCCGAGGAGGAAGAGCCGACGCCGGCGGCGGCGGCGGCGGGAGGAACCGACGGGAACGCCGACGCGGGGGAAGGGGAAGAACCCGCCGAATCCGCCGATGGGGCGTCCCGATTGACCGACGAGGGCGTGACCGGCGTGAGCGGCGAAGGCGGCGAGGCGAACGCGGCGAAGGCGGGGGGCGACGCGAACACGGAGGCGGCGGCGGCGGCGAAAAAAGAGGACGCGAAACGCTCGACGCGGTTACCGACGACGGCGCGCGCGCTCGCGGAGGCACGGATGGAGGCGGAGGCGCGGGCGAAGCGCGAGGCGCTCGCCGAACGCACGCGGCGGAGGGCGGAGTCGTTCGCCGCGAAGATCAAACACCCGAAGCTCAAGTTCGAGCTGTGAGCGGCGGCGGCGCGAACGACGACGACGCGCGTCCTTTTTCGACGAGAGTATTTTCGAAACGCCGAAACGTGCGATATTCGTCCCTCCTCTTCGTCTCGTCTCGCGCTCGGGCTCGGTTCGCTCGTCTCGCCGCTCGGAAGCCTCCTCCCTCGGTCGCTCAGCGCTCGCCGCTCTCGAAAAAAAAAAAACCCACGCTCTTCTTTTCCTACGCGCCGGCGGCGGTGGGCGCGCCTCCCGCGGGCGGGTCCTGTCCCGTGACCTTGGCGAACTCCAGGACCTTCACCCCCATGGTTTCCATCTTCTTGAGCAGGTCGCTCTCCCTCACCTGGGGGAACTCCGCGAGGCCCGTGGGGAGGTGCGCGAACCCCTCGAGGACGACGTCCTTGCCCGCCCTGTACTCGTCGAGGTCCGTCACGGTGACGCCGTTCTTGTTCAGGAGCTCCGTGACCTCGTCCACGATCCCGCGCTTCCACGGCACGGTCAGGCGCGCGTGCCGCACGAAGGGCACGAGCGGGGATGTGGCGCAGTAGGGGCCCTTGGTGTCGAGCGTCGTCTGCCGCGCCTCGACGACGTCGAGGTGGTCGAGGCCGTGGCCGAAGTCCTTCAGCGCCGCCGAGACCGCCGCCTTGTCCACGTTCGCGACGAGGAACATCTGCGAGAAGCGCCCGCCGAGGCGACACGAGCGCGACTCCTTCACCTCCCCGCCCGTGCCGCAGATGGCCTTGTGCGCGTCGCTGAAAATCTCACCCTGATCGACGCCGCCCATGTGCACGAGCACCTGCGAGCTGTACGAGCGCGCCGCGCGGGGGAGGACGGGGGCGAACGCGCCGGGCGCGAGCGCCGCGGACGCGGCCGCGGTGGCGAGCTTGCGGAACATCGAAGAAGCGCGGCGCGCGGCGTCGAAGTGTCGCCGAGCGCCGACGACGGCGCGCGACGCGTCGAGAACGCCACCAGGCGAGCGAGGCTCATCCAAAAGGGCGAAATCGCGGAGCCGGGCGGAATCGGCGGCGGTTTCCAACCTCTCGTGCGACCGGGTCCCCGAAACCCAGCGATCCGAGGTCTAAATTCATGCGCCCGGTCAATAACGCCGGCACTTCACAGAACCGGGCGGGGCGCATTTGGTTGTTTGGCGCCACGTTATTTGGCAATCTGCGCACGACAATCTGGATCCACGTCGCGTGACTTCCAAAACGCCCCCCCCTCCGACGCCTCTCGCTCCGTTCATCGGCCTCACCCCTCCGAGTCGTCCTCACGCCCTCAGAGTCTCCAAATACTTCCTCTCGTCCGCCTCGGCTTCCCGCACCCTCCGCCTCGCCTCCCGCAATCCCTCCCCCGCGCGCCTCGCCCTCGCCCTCGCCGCAGCCGTCGCCCTGCCCACGCCGCTCTCGACGCTCAGAAGCGACCGCGCCACCGCCTCCCTCGTCTCCGCGTCGATCGTCCACCCCGCGGGGACGCGCGCGTCGTCGTCACGATCGCCGCCCGGTCCCGGTTCGGGCAACAACCCGAGCTGCGATCGGAGGGAGTCGAGGATGCCGAGCTCTTTACGCAGCGTCTCGAGCTCGTCGCAGAGCGCGTTGTTATCTTCGAACGCTTCCCGGTGCTCCGCGTGGCGCCGGCGCGCGAGCGCGTGGAGCTCTGCGAGCCGGCGCTCGTACTGCGCCGTCTCGAGCGGGGACGGGATGTCGTCGAGCTTCTTGCGGAGCGTCGCGACGCGGCGGGAGGTCGCGGCGAGCTTGAGCTTTTGCTCGCGGAGGGAGAGGGACGACGACGCCGCCGGGGACGACGCCGCTTCGGCGGAGGGTGGGGATGGAAGGGAGGAGGCGGACGCGACCGCGAGCGCCGCTTCCTCCGCGGACGCGACCGCGAGCGCCGAGGGGTCTCGCGCGGCCGCGAGGGCGGTCGACGTCGGATCGGGATCGGGATCGGGATCCCCCGCGGGTTCGCCGCGCGATGATGCGCGCGGTCCCTCGGGGGGGGCGTCGTCGTCGTCCGACGGGGCGTCGTCGTTCGGGGGCGCCGAGGATCGATCCGAGGGGCCCGGGGTCCTCCGCCGGGTCTCGAGCCGCGCGTCGCGAGACGCCATGCGTCGGGCGCGACGACGACGACGACGGGGCGGTGAGGGCGACGCGCGCGGGACGCCGAGGCGCGCCGAGGCGCCCCCCGAGCGATGCCCCGCGAGCGCGGCGAGGTCTCGGAGCGCGCGCGGGGCGATCCGTCGCTAATGTACGAAAGTACATTACGAACGCGAGCAGCGCGCCGAGACACTGGCGGATCTTCGTCGTCGACGAACCCATCGCTGGACAATATGTCAGTTCGCTCCGCGCCTTGGCTCCGCCCGCCCCCCCGCCGCGTTCGCCCCGATGCGTTCGCTCCTCGCGCTCGCGTCCGGCGCCGAGGGCACCACCGCGGGCCTCCTCGCGCTCGCCGCCTCGGCGGTCGCCGTCGCGCTCCCCGCCCTCCTCGCGGCGGTCCTCCTCCGCCGCCTCCGCCTCGGGTCGTCCCGCCGCGCCGCGGAGGACCCGACGACCCCCCGCGTGATCCTCGTCACGGGCGCCTCGTCCGGCCTCGGCACCCTGCTCCTCGACGCGCTCCGCGCGGCGTTCCCGGACGCCGTCGTGTACGGCACGAGCCGCGGCGGGTGGCCGATCCCGAGCGATCCGGAGACGTCCGTCGAACCCTCCGACCGTCCCCTCGGCGTCCCCTCCTCGGACGACGACGACGACGCCGACCCCGACGACGCCTCGAAGGAACACGCCGCCGCGAAGGAAAAACCGCGATCCCATCGTCATCATCATCCCATCCCCCCGCTCCTCGCCCTGGACGTCACCTCCGAGGCGTCCGTCTCGGCCCTCTTCGCCGCGATCCGCAGGAGGCACGGGACGTTGGATTGCCTCGTGAACAACGCGGGCGCGGTGATCGCGACGCACGCGTCCCGCACGAGCGACGCCGACGCGTCGTCTCAGATGGAGACCAACTTCCTCGGCCCGGTTCGCGTCGTTCGCCACGCGTGCGCGGCGATGAAAGACTCCCTTTCGAAACGCATCCTCATCGTGGGCTCGATCGGGGGAAGGGTCGGGCTTCCCTTCCAGTCCATGTACAGCGCGAGTAAGGCGGCGGTGATGGTGTACGCGGATGCGCTTCGGACGGAGACCAAGAGCGACGGGTTCAGGGTGACCCTGGTGGAGCCCGGGGACATGCGCCCCGGGATGGTCAACGCGGCCAAGGCGGCCGGGTTCGACGACGACCCGATCGCGAAGCGGGCGACGGACATCATGCGCGCGGAGGAGGCGAAAGGGACGGAGATGCGCGTGGCGGCAATGGCGATCGTGCGCGCGGCGCGGCAGAACGCGCCGCCGGGGAGGGTGCTGGTGGGACAGGACGCGTGGGAGGTGGAGATGCTCACGAGGCTGGTCCCGCACTGGGCGCGAGAGTACCTCCTCGCGTCGCACTATCGCGTGCCGCCGAGGGACAACGCGTGGATCAGGATATAGAGACGCTCGGAGGCGACGGACGCGATTCGGACGCGAAATTTTAAAAGAAACATCCAAAATTTGGATATATAAAAATGGTATACGCGTCGCTCGGCTCGTCCATCCACCGCGGCGCTCGCGTCACCGCGATGCGCGCGGCGTCGCCCCGCGTCGCGCCGGCCTCGTCGGCGTCGGCTCTCCGGGGCGGCGGCGGGTCTCGCCGCGGCGGGTTCGCGACGCTCCGGCGCGGCGCTCGCGAGGGCGACGGGGACGCCTCCGAGGGCGCCGAGGCGATCTCGTCCATCTCGTCCATCTCGTCGTCCGGGCCCCCCCAGCTCGACGCGAACGAGCGCCTCCGCGAGGCGCTCCGCCGCGAGGCGGCCCGCGCCCCTCCGAGCGCGCCGCCGTCGTCGCCGCGGGAGTACCGCATCACCGTCCGCGGGGAGGAGGTGGTGCGGTACACCCTCCCGGACTTCTTCCCGGACTTCAACGACACCCCCCTCGAGGCGCGGCGGGGCGCCGGCGGAGGCGCCGCGGACGACCGTCTCGAATCCGCGCCGGGAGGATCGTCGCGCGGGAGCGGCACGTACGTGTGGAAGCGGGGCGTGCTCGCGGGAACGGAGCGATCGGACCCGCCGGAGGTGATCGCGCGCTACGCGAGGGAACGCGCGGAGGCTGCTTCCGAGGGCGCTTCTTCGGCCTCATCATCATCATCAGCCTCGGTCTCGGGCTCCGGCGCGTCGTCGTCCGCCTCCCCCCCCGGACGCGATCGCCGCCGCCGGGTCATCATCCCGCCCCCGCCGGGGCGAGAGGCGCTCGACGCCGAGGCGGCGCGATTCGACGCCGCGTCCGGGGTGCTGTTCGCCCTGACCGTGTTCTTCTATGCCGTCAGCCTCGCGCTCACGACGAGCCGAGCGATGACCCCGCTCGAGCCCCCGCCGGAGGAGTCGCGGCTCGTCGAGAGACAATACGCGTACGCGAACGACGAGGGGGCGGTCCGAGCGAAGGCGCGTTAGCGCGAGCGCGAGCGCGAGCGCGAGCGCCTTCGCTCGTTGGAGAAGGCGACGGAGGGTAGGCATGACCAGTACCGATTCGTGCGAGTGAGGACATCGTCCGCGCGACTCTGAGGGCGTTTGAGAGACGAAATTAGAACCATCTCGAAACGTCTCTCGCGCGAACCGTCGGGGCCCGCCCCGCGCGCGCAGACACCGTAGACACCCCCCCCCCCACGCCCCCCCCCCGACTCTTCGAGACGCTTCGAAGTGATATCTTCGAAGTGCCATCTTCGAAGCGACGAGGACCTTCTCTTCGTCACGCGCGCCGCCCGCGGGTCCCCCTCTCTCCCCGCGGGTCCCTCACAACAGAGGCGCCGAATTCCCCGTCCCCGTCCCCGTCCCCGTCCCCGTCCCCGTCCCCGCCTCCGCCCCGGCGCCCTCGTTTTCGGGCGACGCCTCCACCTCCGCCGCCGCCGCCGCCGCCGCCGCCACCGCCTCCGCCGCCGCCGCCGCTCCCGCCGCCGCTCCCGCCGCCCCGTACGCGTCGTTCCGATCGCCCGCGGCGTAGTATTGGGGCGGCGGCGGGTTCATCGTCGCCCCCGGCGGGTACCCCGCGCGGTTCCCGTACTCGAGTTGTTGGTCGGCGCCCCCCGAGGAGGGCATCCAGTCCCCGGGGACCCCCCCGACCCCCCCCCGCGCGTACGCGTGCGCGTGCGGCGCCTGGTGGCCCAGTTGGTAAGGGTTGGCGCCCTGATACTGGTGGTGGCCGTACGGGGCGTTGGCCGCGTCCGCGAACGCCGGCGCGGGGTTCGGCGCGTCGCCGCTCCGGGCCCCCCCCGGGTGGTGGTTGAATCCCCCGTACTCGACGTTCCCGGCGTTCGCGCCGCCGCCGTGATATTCGTACGGGCCCCCGTAACTCACCCCCGCCGCCGCCGAGTAGTTGGCGGCGGCGCTCCACTGCCTCTGCGCCGCGTTCCACTGTTCCGCGGAGACCTCCGCGGGGTGCATCATCGCGTGGTGGCCGAGGTGGTGCCCGTGGTGGTTCATGTGGTGGTTCATCATCGCGGCGTGGTTGAGGTGGTTGAGGTGGTTGAGGTGGTGCACGCCGCCTCGGCCGCCCGCGCCTCCCCGGGACGGGATCCCCCCGGGACCACCCGCGCCTTGGCCTCCACCAGCGCCTTGGCCTTCGCCGCCGATGTGTAGGTTTCTGGCCTCGAAGTTGAGTCGCATCGCCGCCGCGTGCGCGTGCCACTGCGCGCTCATCCTCCTCGCGCTCTCCCTCTGGTTCGCGGCGCTGTACGGCGCGGCGGACCCCCCCCCGATGACGTCCTCCACCGCCCTCCGCGCGTGCTCCACGCAGAACGGGTTGCCGGTCACCGTCACCGCGCACGGGACGGAGGACTGGTCGATCTGGATCCGCGCGCCCGTGTGCGCCTGCAAGCCCTTCACCGTCTCCCCGCCGCGGCCGATGACCCGCCCGACCATCTCCTTGGGGCACTCCACGACGCGCCGCGCCTGCCCGGGGCCGACGCCGCCGGAGACCCCGCCCCGCCCGCGCCCGCCGCCGCTCGTGGGGTCGCCCCGGAGCACGTCCTCGACGAGCGCCACCGCCGTGTCCACGCACCCCGCGGGGCCGGACACCGTCACCACCCGGTCGACGCCCTCGGGGAAACGCTGGTCGATCGCGATGTGCGCGCCGGACTGCGCCTGCAAACCCTTGATCGTCTCGCCGCCCTTGCCGATGACGCGACCGACAAGACCGGGGGGGCAACTCACCGTCGCGGTCTTGTTCGCCATCGAAAGGGGGGGAGGGATGGCCGGGGCGGAAGGGGCAGCCGCCGCCGCCGCGGGAAGGGGGGGGGGAGGACGCCGCGAGGACGACGACGCGTCTTCTTTTCGCGCCGCCGAATCCGAATCCGAATCCGGTTGATTCGAACCACCGGGGGGTGCCGGGTTCGAATCCGGCTGCTGGTCTTCCTCCGGGTTCGGTTCGGGCACGGGGTCGGGCGCGGCGCGTTCGGGTTCGGGGTCGGGCGCGGGCGCGGGCGCGGTGGCGTCCGACGGGGTCGCGTCGCGCGTCTCCGCCTCCGCGTCGGCGTCGCGAGCGGAGGATGCCGCCGACGGGTTCGCCGGGTCCTTCGCCGCCGCCGCCGCCGAAGGCGCGGAGGGGACCGGTGTCGTCATGACCGCGTCCGACGCCGCCTGGTTCATATGGTAATAGTCGTTCGTTCGTTTGGGGGGAAGGGGGGTGAGAGGGAGGATCGGAGGTGCGGAGGGGGGAAGGGGAGGACGAGGGCGGCGCGGCGTCTCGAAAAAAAGAAAAAAAAAAAAAAAAAACGGACGAACGCGAGGGGGCGCGGCTGGCCCGGCGGGATTCCGGGTCGTCGCGAGTTGTTGGATCCGTGTCAGCAGTCTGCCCCGCTGGCACTGCAGTGCTGCCGCACCAACCGCCGGATCGCGCGCACCAACCCCCCCGACGCGCGGGTCCTTCGCGCGCGCCCCCGCCGCGCTCGCTCGGTCGGACCGCCGCGCGGCGATCGCCGCGGCGTCGCGAGCGCGCGCGGTCGCGCCGGCGGATCGGCGCGCGCCTCGATCGCGGCGCACGCGCCCGTCGCGTCGCGGCGATAAGAGGGCGCGGGGGCGGGGAGGGGCGATCGGGGCGGGCCCTCGAGCTGTCGCGATTGGACGCGACGACGTCGAGGGTGGGGCGGTTGGGGGAGCGGGAGGGGGGGATCGGGAAGGGGGGGG
>MDSW01053873.1_pt1 | contig 11134 bp, 7 predicted proteins | sample 811171 | NCBI WGS metagenome assembly MDSW01 (sample SAMN05326641, study PRJNA326480) | marine metagenome | isolation source: seawater | place: Atlantic Ocean: North West | collected 2012 | reverse complement strand
TCCGGAGCCGATATCAATAAACCGCGTCGCGATGGGCAAACACCCCTAGAGATGGCCAGGCTTCGCAACCGAACTGAAATATTGACTCTAATCAATCAATAAAGTTGAGCATGTGTTGGATGTTAGTTGGTAATTTTGCGGTTTCGGTCGTTTAGGTCATCACTGAGAGAGTCGCGTTGTGTATGTTTGTTGAAAATACCTGAGTGTGAGAATACCGCCCTTGAGGAGGTTGGGGAAATGGTTAGGCAGCACCGGTCGACGCTCAGGTAATCCTGTCAGCCGAGCAAACAGTAAAGTTATCATCAGGATCCTAGTTTTAGGATTCTCCGCGATAATGTCGGGATTTCATTGGTGCTTTAGATTTGCGGGCTTAAGAATGGTTTTATTAAAATAGCTTCCATCGATTGGTAACTCCTATCCCATTCTGCGAAGCTTATGTCTGACCTTCAAGATGTTTATGAGAAGCTGAAATCCGAAGGCGAGGTTTTGGCAGGCAACCTGATGGATATTCGTCATCGCGTCGCCATTCTTACCCATATTTATATTGATTCCGGGCGTAACCACGCGTTCTCTCAAATTGCGGCTCACGGTGCGCTTTGGGGCCTTAGCTATTTTGAAGCCGGCGGAAGTCTGGGGCGATTGATCGCCTATCGCTATTGCTACAGTGCTCGTGAAAAAGCTTACCGTCTGGGGATTTTGAGGGAATTCTCGGAAGCCTTTCGGCGAGTCAATCGGGAAGTTTGTATCGACACTTATGCGAATTACGAATTTACGAAACTTTACGGAGAAACAGCGGGTTCCGAAGACATCGTCCCCCCCAATTTGTTGGACGCCTTGAATCGCGTACATTACGCCAGAAGGAACAATGTGGTTCTAACCGCGAAGGAGAAGAAGGATGTATTCGAACAGTCTTTTCGATGCGAACAGGAGCTAACGGTGGCACCGGGGGTCAGAAAAGCAGTTTCCGAATTCGAATGTAAAGTCATGCGATGGCTGTGTCTCCATCCTTTCGTTCGATTTACCTATTTCCCAGGTCTCCGCTACTTCGTATTTCGCGATTTCAGCGATACTGACGAGCGAATTACGAAGGGATTGAGTGCGTATGATTTGGCCGAGCGTGCAGGGTGGGACAAAGTCTATCAGGCGATGGAATATTATGGCCAGATGCCGACGGATTTCTTTCGGGATCCGGTGGCCCATTTTGATAACCTACGACAAGAGGTTATTCGCAAAGGACAAATCGCCTCCCAAATTGGCGACTGATTCGTCCTTCCTATGCGTGCATTCATGATTTTCAGTTGACAGCAGACGGTAAGGTTGCTGAGGCGTTATGCTACGGCTTGCTCTCTATTAGCTTATACTTAACGGATCGTTCTATAACGGATGTATGGGCAAATGAAAAAACTTGGGGGTTGAATATCCGATGTTCACAAGAATCCACAGCGCATGGCTTCCTTTTTTTTTGGTCGTTGTATTAAGTTATTCACTCAAAGCGGTGGAACCTACCAAGACGAATTGGCGCAAGCATACGATTAACGACCGTTCACCGTTCGAAGCTGTTGGCGTAGCTGACTTTAATCGCGACGGAAGATTAGATGTTTTTAGTGGCGATTCATGGTACGCCGCTCCTGATTGGAAGCGTCATCAGGTTCGGCAAGTTAAACCGGGTACCAATCCGCATTATTATGAAGACTTTGCGGACACGCCGCTGGATGTCAACGGCGACGGTCGCGTGGACATCTTAACCTGCGCCTATTTTAGTCGGCGTATTGCCTGGGTCGAACAACCTCTGGATCCAACCACGCCGTGGACAGAACATCTGATTGATCTTCCGGGATCTATGGAGACTAGCTATCTGGTCGATTTATATGGTGATGGTACCCCGGTCTATCTTCCTAATGTAGGTGGGCAGATCGTCTGGTACGAGTTGAAGTCGTCTGCGCCGAAGGTTGAATGGATTAAACGACAGTTGTCGCCTGCAGGAGCTGGACATGGCATCGGGCATGGGGACATCAATAGTGACGGTCGAATCGATATTATCACTCCGAAAGGCTGGTACGCACAACCGTCGCAACGGGATGCCGATTGGCAGTTTCATGCCGACTTTCAAATCGGTCATGCGAGTATTGAGATCATTGGACACGATTTTGACGGTGATGGTGACACAGATATTGTGTGGGGCATGGGGCATCATTTTGGTTTGCATTGGCTGAAGCAATCCAAAGACGAGAATGGAAATCGCATCTGGACTAAAGAAGATATTGATACAACATTTTCACAGGTACATACACTTCATTTGGCAGACTTCGACGATGACGGGGAACTGGAGTTCGTGACAGGCAAACGGATATACGCTCATGCAAGTGAACCCGGAGCCACAGCTCACCCCTGCATCTTTATCTACGATTTCGATCGTAAGGCAGCCAACTGGAAGAAAATTACAGTTTATAAAGGTTTTCCTGCTCCCAATGCGCCTTCTGATGCTGAGCAGCGAGATGCACTCAAGGATTTCGCCCGGGGTTCGGCCGGTACCGGGCTGCAGATGGCGGTTAAAGATATGGATAGCGATGGCGACATCGACATCGTTGCCCCTGGTAAGTCAGGCCTCTATTGGTTCGAAAACCTGCATATATCCAAATAAGCATACAACTCATTAATTCAGAGAAACAAGCAATGACTTCATCACAACACCGTTCATCAAGACGACGCTTCATGAAAACGGCTGCCACGGCCGCGGGCAGTGTTATGGGGCTACCCACGTTCATCCCTGCCTCGGCTTTGGGACGTGATGGTAGCGTTGCACCTAGCGAACGAATTGTGCTGGGTACCGTCGGCAGCGGGGGGCGTGGTACCTACGATCTTGGGATTTTCCTCAATCAACCCGAGACACAGGTGGTAGCTATCTGCGATGTGAGAAGTGAGCGTCGTATGGCTGCGAAAGAGATTGTCGATGAAAAGTACGGGAACGTTGATTGCCGTACCTATTCAGATATGTTCGAACTGTTCGACCGTCAGGATGTTGATGCTCTGTTGATCGCTACGGGAGATCGCTGGCATACGCTGGCCTCAATTCTCGCGGCGAAAGCAGGTAAAGATATTTACTGTGAGAAACCGTGTTCCATGACCATCTCTGAAAGTCGAGCACTGGCAGATGGTATTCGGCAATATGGAAGGATTTACCAGGCAGGTACGCAGCGGCGAAATATCGGTAACTTTATTCATGCCGTTAACCTCGTTCACAGTGGTAAACTTGGCAAACTTCACACGGTTCATGCGAATACGTTAGCGCCGGCCACTCATCATCAATGGTTACCTGCGGAACCGCAACCAGAGAAAGAGATTGTTGATTGGGATCGCTGGCTCGGGCCGACACCCTGGAGACCCTACAATTCCTCGTATGTTGCCGGACGATGGCGGAATCATTTTGACTTCCACGGCGGTGGTATTCTGGAATGGGGAGCTCATACGATTGATCTCTGCCAATGGGCAAATCAGGCAGATAAAACCGCACCGGTAACCTATCAGCCCAAAGGGAACTCAGTGGTAGCAGAGTATGCCAACGGAGTGAAGTTGGTGATGCGGGATACGGGTTGGCTCGGTATGGGCACCTGCAGCGTTCGTTTTGAAGGTGAGGATGGATGGGTCGAGACAGGCGACAGCGGCGGAATGTTGCTTGGGCCCGGTAAACTGAGAGACGAGTATCGGGAGTTCGTTGACGTGGGTACTGATCCGACTAGTCATATTCGCGAGTTTCTGGCAAGTGTTAAAACCCGGGCGACAACCGCGGCTAATGCAAATGTTGCCGCTCAGTCTCACGTTGCGGCACACGCAGCTTATATAGCGTGGCAGCTCGGCAGGCCGGTGGAGTTCGATCCAGTCGAAGAACGATTTGTCGATGATGAGGAGGCTGATCGTATGCGGTCACGTGCTTATCGTGAACCTTGGCGAGTTTGATTTGTTTGAGGAACAGAATAAGGGCTACCCACTTACTGTTAACCGTTTGCAGTAAACAATTGTAAAGAAAAACTCAACAGGATCTTCCCAATGACTTCAAGGTATCTACTATCGCTTGTTCTAATATTTGTTGTAGCCACGCCGGCGTCAGTGAGCCTGGCTGCGGAAGACGGCCTTGCGGATGAAGTTGAAACGTTACATGGAATTCTCAACTCACAAGCGGATCTGCACGCCAAGGGTGTGGCCTGCAGACGGCTCGCTGTGATTGGGAACCATGATTCCATACCGATTCTGGCCGGTTTACTAACGGACGAAGAACTGTCCCATTTTGCACGTACCGGCCTTGAAGCGATTCCCGGGCCTGCAGCAGATGAAGCGTTACGCAAGTCACTCCACGGCTTAGAAGGTTCTAGGCTTATCGGCGTCGTGAATTCCATCGGAAACCGACGGGACACACTGGCGGTGGTTCCATTGATTTCACTTTCCAAAGACGCTAGCGAAACTGTGCAGGCTGCTGTCGCTTCGGCACTCGGTCGTATTGCGTCCCCCGAAGCCTCGGCCCAACTGCGGAAAAGCCTGAAGGCTACGACGGGCGTGCCACCAGCTTACCTACTCGATGCCTGTTTGCAATGTGCCGATAACCTGTTCAAAGAGGACCGAAAGCAGGAGGCAATCGTTTTTTATGATGTGGTTCGAAAATCAGCTGCAAGGGAGCATGTTCGTAACGCCGCCACATTCTCGGCGTTAACGGCGCGAGGTGAGGCCGATTTGGGGCTTCTCGCAGAACAACTACGCAGCAAGAATGACCGCTCCTTCGCTATGGCGTTACAGGCATCTCGGCAGATTGCAGGAAGGGCCGTGGGCGATATGTTACTTGGGGAACTAGGTGGGGCCACGTCTCAGCGGAAAGCCTTGCTCATTGGTGCACTGACCGATCGGCGATTCACTCCGGCGTTACCTATTGTATTGCGACTCATTAGCGACGATTCGCGTGTTGTAAGGATGGCAGCGGTGATGGCTTTGGAGCAGTTGGGGGATGAGACAGCTTTGGATCGACTGCTAATGGTCGCTGCCAGTGATGACGGCCCTCTTTCCGATGCGGCGATGAAGAGCCTGGCCGGGCTTAAGGGGGACAGGGTAAACGCGGCTGTTCTAGAGAAGTTAAACGGGATAAAACCTCTTTATTTGAAAGAGTTGGTTCAGTTGGTAGGTACGCGTCGAATTGTCGACGGGGTACCACATCTATGGAAAGCCTCCGGGATGTCAAGTTCCGCGATTCGATTAGCTGCGCTTGAATCTTTGGGAAGCACCGTCCAGGAAGATGATCTGGATCGGCTTGTCAGCCAAGTTCTGGATAGTCCCGTGCAAGAACGCAAGGCGGGTGTGAAAGCGCTAACATCGGCATGTCGTCGTGCCGTTGATCCGGACAGGCATGTCAGTCAGATTGCCGATCAGTTTTCCAGGGCATCTTTGGAGCTTCATACTCAGATGTATGATGTGCTGAGATCCATTGGCGGACCGGCCGCGTTGAAGCATACTATTTCAGGAGCGAAGGACGAACGTGATGTTATTCAGGATGCTGCCACCAGGGTTTTAGGAGAGTGGCCCACACCGGATGTAGCACCTGAGCTCCTTGGCTTAGCGACTGCACTGGATGGTGAAAAGTATCGTATTCGAGCCATTCGAGGTTATATTCGCGTCATCCGGCAGTTTGGTTTACCAGCAGATAAACGATTGGAAATGGCACGTCAAGCCATGAAAGTGGCTACGCGCAACCAGGAAAAAGTTCTCGTCCTCCATGCATTGTTGAGATTTCGCAACGTGGATTCGATGAAAATGTCGATCGAATACCTCGAGACCCCGGGCCTCGAGCCGACCGCTGCTCAGGTGGCAATTTATATTTCTGATCAGATTACTGACGCCGCAGAAATTCGCAGGGTCATGCAGGCTATTGTGAACGCGGATGTCGGAGAGACGTACACCAGACAGGCACAAGAAATATTGATCAGAATCGGCCAGTGAGCATCGAGTCTGCCGATTAATCACCAGGAGGTTGTGGTTGTTATCTGCGTTTAAGCAAAAATGTCCAAAACAGGTTTCCCATGGCCGTCACGGGTAGCGTAGAACGGTCGTTTTTCAACTTCAAAGGCTGTCTGAGGGCTGATTCCCATGGCCGCGAAGATCGTTGCGTGAAGATCCATCACCGGTACAGGATTTTCCACCGCCAACAGCGGACGTTGGTCGGCTGTTTTACCATACAGGAATCCTTTTTTAGTACCACCGCCAAACATCGCAACACTCGTTCCGCCTGTAAAGTGTCGATGGAGTCCATAATGTTTGGGTTCTTCCAGAGTTTTACTTGGGGCCCGGGACTGATCCCTTGCTGTTGATCCGGGTACACCTTCGATCATCATGTCGCGACTGAATTCACTGGCGATGACAACCAGCGTTCGGTCGAGGAGACCCCGGGACTCCAGGTCAAGGATAAGTTGAGCGATAGGCCGGTCGATTTCCTGTTTTACCCGGGCTACTGTGGAGTGTCCGTTTTCATGGGTATCCCAGTGAATAAAAGGAATGTACTCCGTAGTGACTTCGACGAACCGCGCTCCTTCTTCAACGAGTCGCCTCGCTAACAGGCAGCCGCGCCCAAAGCGGCCGGTGTTGTAAACTTCAAAGGAGTCTTTGGGCTCCCGCGTCAGGTCAAAAGCATGCTTCTCTTTCGATTGTAGAAGTCGATGAGCGGCATCCATGGACCTAAGCATAGATTCCTGCTGAAAATCACTCATCAGCTCTCGGTTGGGATTCTGGTCGATTAACTTCCGATAATGGCGATAGCGATTGCCGAAGCGCCCCGGTTCCATACCCTTGGGTGGCTGGACAGAGCGGACTGCATCTTGAGGGAAAGGAAGGTTCATTGGTCCAAATTCAGAACCAAAGAAACCGGCAGTGGTGAACGCTTTTAGTTCTTCTTTTTCACCAACCCCTTCAAGTCGTTGACCAATATTGATAAATGGTGGAACCACGGCGTTTTTGGGTCCCAGGACCTTGGCCATCCAGGCGCCAATATGAGGGGCAGCCACGGTTAGCGGTGGTACATATCCCGTGTGCCAGTGATACTGATGGCGGGAATGTAAGATGCTTCCAAGATCTGGCTGGACTGCGGAACGAATTAGTGTGCCGCGATCCATGATTTGCGCGACATTCTCGAGGCCCTCGGTAATTTTAATGTTGTCCACGGAGGTGTCGATGGCAGGGAAAGTGCTGAGGATGTTATCGACCGCGAGACCTTTTTCAAATGGCGAGTACGCTTTGGGATCGAAGGTGTCCGGTGCGGCCATTCCTCCCGCCATCCAAATTAAGATGCAGGAATCCGCCTTGGCAGCTGGCTGAGGTGTATCCTGCGTATTCGCCAACGCCCGGGCTCCTGAGCAGGCAAGTGCCGCCGCCGAAGCATGGCTCAGTTGTTGTAAAAACTGCCGTCGCGCCAGTTGTTCCTGGAACGTCATGATAGACTCCTATCGCACTATTTGAAATTCAGGTTGCATGAAAACCATCCACAGCAGATCTTCGATCGCGATTGTGTTCTTACCGTCACCAATAACCTCGATTAAGATCGCTCGCTCACCAGACGTTGGTTTACGGGAAAATGCATACAAGTACAGCCAATCGATGATCTCGCCTGTCGACTTCCTCTCGCCTGCGATACGTTTAGCACCCCCGGAAAGATATCTGGTGAGAATCTCGTCGTTGGCCAAATCGATAGCTTGAAGTGTTGTTAATTCACTGGGGCGTGTCGTAACCACCTGATCACGATGTGGTCGGCCGAGCGATCGCATCAGGAAGTCATTCTGCATCAGGGCGGCACGAATAGGGGGGCCGCCCGATGCAAGAGGGCCTGGTGTAACGGTCGTCCCATCAAGCACACGGCCCCAGGGTCCGTCACCATAGGAATGGACTTCCCGGGCGGGATGCCACGCTCCGGAAGGCTTGCGAACTTCCCAGCTCTGGTCGGTGGTGATAACACGTTGAGTATCGCCTTCTATTAAGACAAGCTGTGCAACAAATCCCGCACTGCCACCGAACATCTCCCCGGCAACTTCGATTTCGTTTTGGCCCTTCACTAAGTGTGTTGCAATATTGAATCGTACGGGTTTCTGCCAGTCTTTAGAGGAAGCGATGATCTTCCCGTTAACCTTCATGCTAAATGCGTTATCGCAGGTTGCCAGGACCATGGCGGTCGTCGGGATGGTTTGCAGAGAGATTGTTCTGCGTAGATCCGCTTTCATACTGCCCTGTCCATCGTGCCAAATCCATTTTGCAGTGATGGGCAACGCTTTTGCGGGCTCGATATCCTTTAAGGGATCGTTCGCCGTGCGCGGTGCTCGTTTGCTTCGGTCTACCTGCGCAGCGGTTTTATCCGGATGAGTTCCGGTAATTTGCCAGATGGAATCCAGGAATTGTTCTGCGGTCATTCGCTTGGCGATTGGCCCGGCATAGATATAGTCATCGGCGGGGGCGGTTTGAAGGATTGCGGTTTGTGATTGATAGGCCTGGGAGGTCATGACGAAACGGATGAATTGTCGAAGGTCGTAGCCATCATCGGCGAAGCGGACGGCCAAATAGTCCAATAGGTCTTCATTCCATGGTTTGGTATGCATGGCGTCGACCGGATGCACAATGCCGCGCCCCATTAAGCGATGCCAGAGTCGGTTAACGACAGTACGTGTGAAACGACCGTTGTCGGGATGTGTCATTAAACCAGCTAGTTGTTTTAATCGTTCCGCTTTGGGTGCTTTGGGATCAATATCCCCAATTTCAGGAAACATCCACTTCGGAGTAGCGATCTTGCCTGTTGGTTTGTCACAGCGATTTAGCTCTAGTGGTTGCTCGGAGTAGATAGCGGCGAGATTATAGGCTTCGGATAAGGTCCAGCGATCGATAAAGCTGTCGTGGCAGCTGGCGCATTTCATGTTGATTCCAAGGAACACCTGTGAAATGTTTTGGGCAAACTGGATTTCCCGAGTTTGACTGGAATTCACTTCGCCGCGCCACTTAATTCCATCGATAAAGCCAGCGGATTCCGCCGTGGGCGAAATAAGTTGCTGTACGAATACGTCATATGGTTTATTCACTCGCAGGGATTCGTAGAGCCAGGTTGTGATCTGGTTGCGACCTTTGGTGATAAAACCCGTTCCGGTATAGTCGTTACGCAGAAGATCATTCCATGTGGTCAGCCAGTGATCGGCATAGGCCACGTCGTCGGCAAGGAGTTTGTCGATCAATTTGCTGCGTTTGTTGTTCGCCGGATCGGAGACAAACGCTTGTAGGTCGGCGGGCGACGGCAGTAGCCCGATGGTGTCAAGTGAAGCTCGGCGGAGGAAAACGGCATCTGAAATGGCATCGGGCGTCTTTTGTTTTTCCAGGGAAAGACCGGTATCTAACAAACGGTCGATGGGATGGTTTCGCCCGTTTGTGGCTGGTGGCAACGTAATCACGCGTGGTTTCAAAGGGGGGTCCCAACTGGAGGTGCCGAGCGTAATGCCCTGCTCCCAGGGCAGACCTGCATTGATCCACTTTTTGAGGATCGCGACTTTTTCAGGTGGAACTCGAGGGCCCTCGGGAGGCATGCGGGTGAATGCGTCGTCTGACAGGATTCGTGAAAGGAAAATACTTTTATCAGCATTTCCTGTGATAATGGATTTTCCATTTTCCCCGCCCGCCAGCAGTTGGGCGCGCGTGTTCATTGCCAGCCCACCTTCTTTCTTCTCACCCGTATGGCATTTACCGCAGTGAGTTTTGAGAATCGGCATAACGTCATGGACGAAATCCAGTTCTTCGGCGGACGTTGCTGCAGTCAGTGTTAAGGTCAGCAACAGGCTGTGGATAAGTCGACTTCTAGGGCAGAGGGTAAACAGCGTTGGAACTCCCCAAAACGGCGGCGATTATTTCAATAGGTTTCTATTTTAACCCATATCTTAAAGGTATGCGAAGCCCGGAAACTAACAATGCAAGGTTAGGCAGGGGGGCTGTCTTCGGATCTCAGTAATCCGATCTTATTTAACCGTTTGGGGTCTGTTGACGTGTGAGAGAGGGACCTACTAAGGCGAATTAGCGCCTATTTAGTCAGCATTTAGCATCTCTATAAGTAGATTGAATGTATCAAGTTCGTATTGAACATATTTCTGGGAATCGTGCCATGCTTGGTGGTTTGCATGAATTGATAAATGCGTTAGACACTTTAGAAACGATTGTTTTTAGCGTTGTTTTGACGCTTTTTAGTCTGGCGGCTCTTCAATCGGCGCTATTAGAGCTATCGAGCGATGCTGACGAAGTACCGGTCTGGAATAAGGTGATTGGTTACCTCGGTTTAGGTTCGGCCGGCTTTGCGTTATTTTTGTCTCATTTTGTAATGAGTAGTGGTAAAGCAACTTCGTTGATCTTATTGGTTCTCGGTATTGCCGGGCTTAGTACGATAGTACGAAAATGGAGGTTAGGTCCGACTTCCAGCCAGGAAAAGGCCTTTTCATCACCCCCCCCAGGTGCCATTAGTTCCTTGGAGCCCAATCCGAAACTGGCGTGGTGCGGCCATTGCAAAGCCCACACTATCGCGGGAGAGGTCACCGTTAGTAATACCAATGAATATGGCAGTACCTATATGACCTATAAGAAGAAAGTATGCGGCTATTGCAGGGGCACCATGCTGTGGAATGTTCCTTCCGATATTCGGCAAAGTACCAATTGGACGCTCGGTTGTTCAGGAGTCACTAGTTTACTTGTGATCGCTTGCTTTATTGCCAATGGTTTCTCTAGATCTGAAAATTGGCTGGTCGTTGGGTTACTATTAATCATCCTGCTGATTCCAGTTCTGGCATTTCTCGTCTGGGTCGGTTACCTGAGAATACAATGGTGCCGCTGGCTTAAAGAACAAACTGGGGAATCCGATGTTCAACGATAACGTCTCGGGTTCCGCATCATCGAGGAACTAACGTTCTCACTTCACCTTCAAGGAGTAAACGCATTCTTTAGGAGTGGCGCTCACCACAACCATAATATGAAAACTTATCAATGTTGTGGTGCAAGTTGACCTTCTTTAGAATTAGTAGGAAGGTCAGATTTCCTGATCGGCTAAATAAAAAGGAATAACGAGCAGATGCATCCACGAGAGTCTGCCAAATCATTG
>MDSW01174454.1_pt1 | contig 11137 bp, 11 predicted proteins | sample 811171 | NCBI WGS metagenome assembly MDSW01 (sample SAMN05326641, study PRJNA326480) | marine metagenome | isolation source: seawater | place: Atlantic Ocean: North West | collected 2012 | reverse complement strand
TACGAATCAAATTGATTATGTATATTACGTTTGATATTTACAAGTCATATTTAAATGAAAGATTTAAAAATATTCATTAATCTTACAAGATTAAATAGACCAATAGGTTATTTGCTACTATTTTGGCCTTGTAGTTGGGGATTAGCCTATGCCTACTCCTTAAATAAAAATGTAGAAACTTTTTTATTTTATATAGTTTTATTTTTTTTAGGAGCGGTTTTAATGAGAAGCGCTGGGTGTATTGTAAATGATATAGTTGATAGAAAACTAGATAAGAAAGTAAAACGAACACAAGGTAGACCATTAGCTGCAAATTTAATATCTATTGAAAAAGCGATTATATATGTGATCGTGCTCTGTGGTTTAGCATTTTGTATATTAATACAATTTAATTTTTTAACAATTTTTTTAGGACTTGCCTCTATGACACTCGCATTTAGTTATCCTTTCATGAAAAGAATTACGTATTGGCCACAACTTTTTTTAGGTTTGACTTTTAATTGGGGAATAATAATGGCTTGGACCTCTATAACTGGTTTTTTAACTATAGATATATTTTTGGTTTACCTGGCGGCCATATTTTGGACATTGGGTTATGACACAATTTATGGTGCTCAAGACATTATAGATGATGAAATTATAGGAGTGAAGTCGACATCAATTAAATTTAAATCAATGTTAAAAAAATTTGTTTTTTTATGTTACTTAATAAGTTTTATTTTTCTCTTAATATTCTTTCATTTAATTAATATGAACACTTTTTACTTTTTAATCCCGTTATTAGCTTATTTTGCAACCATATTTTACCAAATACATATTTTTGATAGAAGAAAACCTAAAACATGTATGCAGGCATTCAAAGTAAATAATTTTTCTGGTTTTTATTTATTTTTAGCTTTTTTAACTTTCTCTTTTTAAAATGAAATTTGATGAATTAAAAATTATACTGAAAAGATTATATAGAGATCATGTAAACAGGTATTTAAATCGTATTTTCTTATCACTCTTTTTATCTTTAATAGTTTCTTTAAGCACTTCAGCAATTGCCTGGTTATTGGATCCAGCTGTAAAAAAAATATTTATTGAAAATAACCAAACATATGCATGGGTCATTCCATTAGCAATAATAATAGCATTTTCATCTAAAGGTATTTGTTTATACCTGGCAAGAATATTGCTAATAAAAACGGGCCAAGAAATTTCAGGTGAGCTTCAAACAAAAGTTGCGAAGTATATTTTAAATACAGATATTGCAACAATTGAAAAAAAGCATTCAGGAAAATTTATTTCAAATATTAATTTTGATGCGGGACAAGTAAATTCTTTGTGTAGCACAGGTATACTTAACACAATGAAGGACTCCATGACATTAATTGCATTAGTTGGTGTAATGATTTATCAGAATTGGAAGCTTACTTTGTTTGCATTAATAATGATGCCACTAGCTGCAGGTTTAGCTAAATCTCTTGGTAAACGAATAGGTAAAGCCGTTTCAGAAGCTGGAGAAATTTCTGGCAGATTAACGGCTCATTTATCTGAAATTTTAAAAGCATCAAAAATGATAAGAATTTATCAAAAAGAAGAAGCAGAATTTCAGAAGTCGAAAAATATTATTTTTGAAATGGTTAACAAAGGTGCAAAAATATCTTCAATTATTGTGAGAGCGACACCACTTATGGAAATATTAACTGGTTTTATGATTGCGGGATTTATTTTTTTTTCAGGTTCATTAATTTCTTCAGGTGAATTACAAGTAAATCAATTTTTTTCATTTCTAGCCGCAATGATGCTTGCCTACCAACCTATAAGATCACTTGCTACTATCAATATGGTAGTGTTTTCAGGTGCTGCTGGAGCAAAAAGAATATATAATGTAATTGATCAACCAATTAAAATTAATAACGATCGAGCTCTACCTGATCTTAACCCTTCGTCTGGAAGTATAAAATTTTCAAATATAAGTTTTAAATATGAAAATTCAAATGATAAAGCAATTAGAGATATTAATTTAAATATTAAAGGTGGTACTATGGCTGCTTTCGTGGGCCATAGTGGCGCTGGAAAAAGCACTATAATAAATTTACTACCAAGATTTTATGACCCTCAAAATGGTGAGATTTATATTGATGATCAAAACATACAATCTGTAAATTTAAAATCTTTAAGGAAATCAATTTCACTTGTTAGCCAAGATGTAATACTTTTTGATAATTCAGTTAAAGAGAATATTTTATATGCTAATAAAAATGCTTCGGAAGAAGAGTTTTTTGAGTCATGTAAGTTTGCAGCAGCAGATGAATTTATTAAAGATTTACCACAAAAACATGATACTTTAATAGGTGAAAATGGCATAAGACTCTCTGGGGGTCAAAAACAAAGGCTTTCAATCGCAAGGGCTATTCTTAAAAAATCTCCAATAATTCTTCTAGATGAGGCAACTTCATCTTTAGACGCAGAGTCAGAAGAAGTTGTTCAAAGTGCTATTAAAAATTTAACAAAGAATAAAACAACACTTGTAATAGCACATAGACTATCAACCATACATAATGCAGATAAAATTTTCGTTATCAAAAAAGGAAATCTTATAGACTCAGGCACCCACGAAGAATTAATTAAAAATTGCGATTATTATAAATTACTGTATGAAAAACAATTAAAATAGGGATGTATGATTTTCCTATATAGAATTTTAACTTTTTTTTTATTCCCTATTTTTGTAATAATAATTTTTATAAGAAGATACTTTAACAAAGAAGATAAAATAAGATATAAAGAAAAATTATCAATAAATGAGTCATTTACACCAAAAAATAAAAAAGTTATTTGGGTTCATGCTGCAAGTATTGGTGAAACAAATAGTGTTTTTCCTCTAATCGCTAGGCTGACTAAGGATAACGAAAATACATTTGTTTTACTTACTTCAACAACATTGAGTTCCAGTCAACTTATAGAGAAAAAAAAATTTAATAAAAATAATCTTCAACACCGTTTCTTTTCATTAGATGTTCAATTTTTAGTAAAAAAATTTCTAAATTGTTGGAAGCCGGAATTAGTAATTTTTGTTGACTCTGAAGTTTGGCCAAATTACTTAATTGAAATTTCTAAAAGAAAAATACCCTTAATATTACTAAATGCTCGAATTACAATGAAAACGTTTAGTAGATGGAAACTAATATCTCGTTTGGCTTTCAATTTATTTAGCTTATACAACTTATGCTTATCATCTAGTGAAGAGTCCACAAATAACTTAAAATCTCTAGGGGCAAGAAATGTTAAATTTTTCGGTAATTTAAAATTTTGCACAAACATTAACAGTGAAAAAAAATATGACAAATTGAAATCCATTTTTGATAGTCATAGCATTTGGTGCGCAGCAAGTACTCATCCGGAAGAAGAAGAAATTATATTGAAAACGCATGCTTTAATAAAACAAAAAGGTATTAAAATTATTACTATAATAATTCCCCGTCATATAAATCGATCTGAAGAAATAAATAAGATTAGCAACAATTTTAATATCAAAAGTCAAATAGTTAATAAATTTGAAAATATATCAAAAGACTCGGAAATCTTAATTATAAATTCTATTGGAGAAATGATTAATTATTTTCATAATTGCGGAAGTGTATTTATGGGAAAGTCATTATCAAAAAAATTAATTAAAGTGGGGGGGCAAAACCCGATTGAACCCGCTAAGTGTGGGTGTAAAATTTATCATGGCCCTTATATTTCAAACTTTAAGGAGATATACGGATTTTTAAGAGAAAAAAATATTGCATATGAGGTTTCTAATGAAATTGATTTATCTCAAAATTTAATTAAAGATTTTAATAATAGAAGTATAAATAAAAGAATTGTTGATGAAATTAATAATCATGGAGAACAAATATTAGATTTAACAACAAAAGAGATTTTAAAATTAAGTAGATGAAATTTAAAAAACCAAAATTTTGGAATGATATTAACGTTTTATCGATTTGTTTGTTGCCGTTAAGTTTAATTACGTTTGTATTTAATATTTTTAAGTTATACATGATTTCAGGTTTTAGATCCCAAATACCTGTTATTTGTGTGGGAAACATTTTTATCGGTGGGACCGGTAAAACCCCTTTGAGTATTTATATTTATAACTTACTTAAAAAAAAAAAAATTAAGCCTGCAATAGTGAGGAAGTATTATAGTCCTCATTTCGATGAAATTAATTTTACAAAAAGTAAAGTAAGTCATTTCTTTTGTGAAAAAAAAAGAACTTTAGCGATTTCTAAAGCTGAAGGCCAAAAAAATAATATTATTATAATGGATGATGGTCTTCAAGATAACTCGGTTGACAAAGATTTAAATATAATCTGTTTTAATAGCTCAGATCTTATTGGAAACGGTTTTTTATTACCTGCGGGACCTCTGAGGGAGAGATTAAATAGTATTAACAATTGTCAAATAGCGGTAATTAATGGGAAACGAAATATAGCTTTTGAAAAAAAATTAAAATCTATTTCTAACAATATTGAAATTTATCAATCAAAATATGTAATTAAAGATTTAAGAAAATTTAGAGGTAAAAAAATCTTAGCGTTTGCGGGGATAGGCAATCCAGAAAGCTTTTTTAGTCTATTGAAAGATAGTGGTTTAAATGTAAAAAAAGAAATTTCGTTTCCAGATCATTATAATTATACAAAAAAAGAGATGGAAAATTTGATACTTAAAGCAAAAAATGAAGGTTTAACACTGGTAACAACAGAAAAAGATTTTTTTAGAATTAAAAGATCAGGTTTTAGAAAAATAAACTATGTTTCAATAGATTTAAAAATTATTAATTTTAAAAGCTTTGAAAAAGGATTGTTAAAAAATTTATGAGAAAAAAAACTTTTTATTTTTTTCAATCAATACTAATTTATTTTTTCTATTTTATATCAAGAATAATTGGTTTGAAATTAAGTAGAATTCTTTTTTCGTTTATTTTTATGAAAGTTGGCAATGTTTTCAAATCAAAAAAAACTATTGTCAAAAATTTAGATAGAATCAAGCCTGGAATAAGCGACTTAGAAAAAGAAACGATTATAAATAACATGTGGTCAAACTACGGTAAAACATTTGTAGAGTATATTTTTCTTTACAAGTTTAAGAATGAATCTGATCATATTGATATAAAAAACAAAAAAACTATTGACGAAATTTTAAAAAAAAAACAAACCTGTGATTTTCATATCAGGACATTTTGCTAATTATGAATTAATGTCCATGGAACTTACGAAAGCTAAAGTTAAACTAGCAACAATTTATAGACCTTTAAATAATATATTTTTGAATCCTTTCATGGAATTACTAAGAAAAAATTTTGTATGTAAAAATCAGATTAAAAAAGGGTTAAATGGAGTTAAAGAGTCTTTAGAGTATATGAAGAAAGGTTATAGTATTGCTTTAATGGTTGATCAAAGAGTTAGTGAAGGCCCGAGAATAAATTTATTTAATTATGGTGCGCACACAACAACCCTACCCGCGCAATTATCTTCTAGATTTGATTGTGATATAATTCCAATTTATATTTCAAGAAATGAGAATGATAAGTTTGAAATGGAAGTATTAGATCCAATCTATATTTCAGAAAGTGAGAGAAAAAATAAAGATTTAATCACAAAAAAAATCAATACTATCACTGAAAAGCTGATATTAAGGGACCCTAGTCAGTGGATCTTAACACACAATAGATGGAAATAATTTTTAATACAATTATCTATTTTAATTTTTCGTATCTTTGTTTTGCTTCTTTTGGTGAAAAATATGCTTCCTGAAGCTCCACATTCCAATAATTAAGATTTTCTATAGGAATTTTTTTTTTTGAAATAGCGCACACAACATAATCACCCCTTTCGATGATTTCAAAGGTGTTAGCTAAAAATTTTAACTTTGCTTTTTTTCCTGCCATAATTTAGGTAATATATATCAAATCTTTAAATATGAATATTGCTTTAATAGGTAGTGGTGGTCGTGAAGACGCATTATGTAGGAAGCTTAAAGAGTCTAAAAAAATCAATCAGATTTTTTGTATACCTGGAAATGCTGGCACTGCTAAAATAGCGACTAATCTTAATGTAGACTTTCTTAATTTTAAATTACTTCTTAAAATTATTAAAGAGTATAAAATTAAAATGGTGATAGTAGGACCTGAGGAACCACTTGTAAAGGGTATAGTAAATTTTCTTGAAAAAAATAAAATAAAAGTATTTGGCCCGAATAGGTATGCGTCTCGGCTTGAAGGTTCAAAAGCCTTCATGAAGTCAATTTGTAAAAAATATAATATCCCAACTGCAAAATTCCTAGTTTGTAAAAATAAAATAGAGTTGAGAAACTCAATCAACAAATTTAACTTACCAGTAGTAGTAAAAGCTGACGGCTTAGCTGCAGGGAAAGGTGTTGTAATTTGTAAAACAAAAAAAAGAGCTATCGAAGCCTCAAAAGAAATTTTTAAAGGTAAATTTAAGAGTTCTAAAAAAGTTGTTATAGAAGAATTTTTAGAGGGAGAAGAAGCTAGCTATTTTTTGATTGTTGATAATAAAAGTTTTATTAATTTTGGGACAGCCCAAGATCATAAAAAAGTATATGAAAAAGAAAAGGGACCAAATACCGGTGGCATGGGTGCTTATTCACCTGCACCTATAATTAATAGTAATTTAGAAAAAAAAATTGTTGAAAAAATAGTAAAACCTACCTTGACGGCTCTAAAAGATAAAAAGCAATTTTATAGAGGTTTTCTATATGTTGGTTTAATGATCAAAAATAATAATCCATATTTGATTGAGTACAATGTAAGAATGGGAGACCCAGAGTGTCAAGTTATTCTACCGCGATTAAAAACAGATCTATTTAAAATAATTAATTATTCTCTAAAAAATCAATTAAAAAAAATTAAGTTAAAATGGGAAAAAAGCAAATGCATGACGATTGTTTTGTGTTCTAAAGGTTATCCTGGAAATTACAAAAAAGGAAAAATTATAAATCTTAAAAGAGTTAATGATAATAAAAATTTATTTATTATTCACGCAGGAACAAAGAATAGTAATCAAAATATTCTTTCAGTTGGAGGTCGTGTTTTAAATATAGTTGGGAAGGGCCAAAATTTTAATAAAATCAGAAAGAAAATAATTAATTTGATTAAAAAGATTAATTGGAAAAACGGTTTTTATAGAAAAGATATTGGGTGGAGAGTAACTAAAAAATAATGAGAATTATAAGTGGGAAGTTTAAAGGTAAAAAAATTTTACATACTAATTCACCAATCACTCGTCCGCTTAGAGATTATGTAAAAGAAAATATATTCAATATTATTTCTCATGGAAAGAATACTAAAATAGTTTTAGAAAAAATAAACGTTTTAGACTTGTATTCAGGCGTTGGGTCCTTTGGTATTGAGTGTTTATCAAGAAATGTAGGAAGTGTAGTATTTGTTGAGAGAGATCCAATAGCTTTTTCAATTTTAAAAAAAAATATATTTGACCTGAAATTAGTAAACAAAACAAAACTTATTTCAGAAAATATCGAAAATTTCATTAAAAAGTTGGATGAAAAAAATAAATTCGATTTAATTTTTTTAGACCCTCCTTATAAAGATAATTCGTATTTAAATGTTATTAATCTTATTAGGAAAAAAAAATTATTTAAAAAGAATCACAAAATTGTTATTCACAGAGAGAGAAAAAGTGAAGAAAATCTAGATAGAGTTTTAAATATAGATTTATTAAAAAATTATGGAAGATCAAAAATTATTTTTGGCTCCTTTTAAATAAATTTCGTCTTGTTAGTACCTTTAATTCCTCAACTGCTGGCTGATTAAATGGATTAATTTTTAAATTTTTCCCAATCAATACAGTTTCAAAGATAAAATATGAAAATAGTTCCCCTAAAGTCTCTTCATTTCTTTTTTTTACTTCAATAGAAATGTAGGGTATTTTTTTGTTTTTAAGTATTGTAGTCATAGCATTTTTCTGATTTTCAACTACTTTTTCTAAATTATGATTGTTTATAGCGTCTTTGAACAAACCTCTGCCTTTTTTTGAACTTTCTTTATCTTTGAAAGAAAAAATATAAAAAAAATTATTCTTAGGACCGTCTAAAAAAAGTTGCAGAAGACTGTGATGATCTCTTGGACCGATAGAAATTAAAGGTATTTTTCCGTGTCCATTTTTTCCCAAACTCTCAGCAATTAATTGCTGGCACCATAATAAAAAAAATTCTAAGCCAGGACAATAATTTAATAAAACTAAAGAATTAATTTCTTTTGAAGAATATATTTTTGACAAATTAACTAAATTTTTAATTAAAGTAGATTTCTTTTTATTCAAAAAACTTAAGATGTTTTTTTTGAATTTTATTATATCTATGCCCATTAATTGACAAGGAACCAAAGCCGTTTCAGAAAAAATTGAATATCTTCCGCCTATATATTTTTTGTGATTTATAATTTTTATTTTTAACTTTTTTGCAAAAGTGTTAAGGAAACTTTTTTTATTTTCGGTAATAACCAATGAATTTTTGGCATTAAAATTTGCTTTATCTTTTAGATTATCAATTATAGATAAAATCTCAATTGTGTTACCTGATTTAGATATTAAAATAAATAACGAATTTTTAAGATCTTTAGTTTTTTTTAATTTATTTATTTGAATTAAATTAAGGTCATTAACAAAAATAAATTCTTTTTTATTTTTTTTTTTCAAAAATAAATTAACTGCTTGTGCTCCCAATATGGATCCTCCTAATCCAATAATGATAACTCTTTTAAATTTTTTATAATTTTTAAGTTCTAGAGGGCTAAAGTTTAGTTTAAAATCTTTTGAAAATGAATTGAACATATTATTTTTAATTTGAATGTTTTCTTTTATTTTTTTAATTAAAACTTTTAATTTGTTTTGATCAAAAGTTTTAATATTTTTAAATTTTTTATTAGGTAAAAAGGTTTCAAACTTTAAATTTTTTTTAGTAGACATTAATTTTTTCTAATTTCCTCGAGAAGAATATTTTCAAGTTCAGATTTTTCTTTATCACTATCCGACTCCAATATTTTTTTGTTATTTTTCTCAATTTCACTGCTAGATTTAGGTTCTGGTAATTCACCCATTTTTGGCGGAAGAGAAAGAGGTCCTCTTTTTTCAATTAAAAATTCATCAGTCGTTCTTGTTTTTTCATTTCTTAACGCCTTACCTGCTTCATTCATACTGCCGCATGACATCAAAATAAAAAATACAAATAAATATTTAATTTTCATTTTTTAATTTTTTTGGCATTAATTCATTTAATATCATGAATATAACACCTGTTGATATAAAAATATCTGCAATATTGAAAGTAAACCAATGGTATTCCCCAAAGTGAAAATCTATAAAATCTGGAACTGCCTGAAAAAAAAATCTATCGTATAAATTTCCAATAGCCCCACCAATAATTAAAGAAAAAAATAATTTTTCTCTATTACTAGATTTCAACATATAGACAAATAAAATTAATATAATTAAAAGTATAAATAGCGTGATTAAATTATAATAAATAATCTCATCAAAACTCAAAAGACCAAAACCAATACCAGTATTAAAAACTAGAGTTAAATTTAAAAAGTCGTTAACAAAAATAAAATTTTTATTTTGTAAAATATCAAGAATTTTGATTTTTGTGATCCTATCTATTGAAAACAACAGTAAAATTAAGATGAAAAATTGGTAATTTTCTTTAATTAATTTCATTAAAACTTTTTTAAAAAATATTTGTTTATAAAAATTCTGCACACCTAGAACATTGTGTTTCTAAAATTTTCCAACATCTAGGGCATTTTTCACCATTTGTTTTTTTAACCTTGATTATTGTCTCTTTTGTGTCAGTAGTATTCTTAGAAAGTTTGGCTTTAGAAGTGATAAAATATTCAGGTAAATCTAATTTATTTAAAAGTTTATAATTTTCATCACTTGTAAATATTTCAATTTCTGCCTCCAAACTAGAACCTATCTCTTTGACAGATCTTTTCTCTTCAATAGCTATATTTGCCTCTTGTTTAATTTTGTATAGATTTTTCCATTTTTCAGCTAAGGTATTATCTTTAAACTCAGATTTAAGCTCAGGAAATTGCATTTCATGTACGCTGGTATCAGATTTTTCAATTAAGTTATAAATTTCTTCTGTAGTAAAAACTAGTATCGGAGCGAACCACTTTAATAAACAATCTAATAATATATTTAATACTTTAATACAATCTATTCTTTTTTGTGAATTTTTACTATCACAGTAAAGAACATCTTTTCTTATATCAAAGTAAAAAGATGATAAATCTAAAGTGCAAAAGTTTAATAGCTCTTTGTATAATTTGTGAAAGTTATAATTTTTTAAGTTTTCTTTATAACTTACATCTAAAGTAAATATTTTATGTAAAATATATCTTTCAAGTTCTGGCAATTCTTTAACGTTTAAATTTTTGATATCTATTTTTTGGAAATTGTCTTGAATGTTACCTAGTATAAACCTAAAAGTATTTCTTATTTTTCTATAAGACTCAGCATGTTGATTTAATATGGTTTTATCAATTCTTAAATCTTCTGCATAATCCGAAGCTGTAACCCATACTCTTAAAATATCAGCTCCGAAATTTTTCAATATTTCTTCTGGGGATATTACATTCCCAGCTGATTTTGACATTTTCATACCTTTGCCATCAACAACAAAGCCATGAGAAAGAATACTTTTAAAAGGTGCTTTGCCTCTTGTTCCGCATGACTCTAACAGTGATGAATGAAACCAGCCTCTGTGCTGATCAGAACCTTCCAAATACATGTCAGCTGGCCATTTTAAATCTTTTCTTTTTTCTAGAACAAAACTATGCGTTGAACCACTATCAAACCATACTTCAACGATATCATTTAATTTTTCATAATCGTTTGGATCATAGCTATCTCCTAAAAAAACTTTCGGATCATCAGTAAACCAACAATCTGACCCTTGTTTTTCATAAATTGCAGCTATTCTATCTATAACCTTTTGATCTCTTAAGGGTTCTTTTGTTTTTTTATTTATGAAAATTGGCAAGGGAACTCCCCACACTCTTTGTCTTGAAACACACCAATCTGGTCTTCCCTCTATCATAGATAATAGTCTATCTTTT
>MDSW01140374.1_pt1 | contig 11137 bp, 10 predicted proteins | sample 811171 | NCBI WGS metagenome assembly MDSW01 (sample SAMN05326641, study PRJNA326480) | marine metagenome | isolation source: seawater | place: Atlantic Ocean: North West | collected 2012 | reverse complement strand
TACTAAATTAATATTTCTTTTGAAATTTTTTGAAAATATCAAAAATTTCTGCATTAAATAACCTGATAAAATAAATGGTATGGCTAAACCTAATGAATAAAAGCTTAGTAGAATTATCGCTGTAAATATTGTCTCTTCTGTTGATGCTAGTGCAAGTATTGATCCTAAAATTGGTCCAATGCACGGAGTCCAACCAAAACCAAAAGCCATTCCTACTACAAAAGAAAACCAAATATTATTATTTCTTTTGGTATATATTTTTTTTTCAAAGTTTAAAAAACTAATATTTAAAATACCAAGTAATTGTAGTGAAAATATTATGATAACTAGACCAGCAACTATTCTTAATGTGTTTGAATTTTGTAGAAGTATTTGACCTAATAGAGAAGCGGCGGCCCCAAAAATAATAAAAACAAAAGAAAATCCCAAAGAAAATAATATTAATGGCAGTAAATTTATTTTTTTTTTAGCAAGCAACTCGTTTAACGATGATCCAGAAATAAAAGAAATATAACCTGGTATTAAAGGTAATACACACGGTGATAAAAAACTGATCAGTCCTGCACTAAAAGCAATTAATATTTCCAACATATTTAAATCTTAAATGGTTTTGAAATTACACCTTTTATATTTGTTTTTATATTAAATAAAGATCCGGAAAGAGTATATTTTTTAATTTCATTTTTTTTCATTCCTTTTAGAGCTGATGTTATAAAAATTTCGCTTTTATTGACTCCACCAAATATACAATTAGTAATATTTTTTGCAGGTAATTCAACTTCATGAACTCTTTTACCTTTCAAATTGTAAACTGTAATACATGCCCCTCCAAAATGACACACCCAAATATTTTTTTTACTATCAATTGTCATTCCATCAGGTGAACCTTCTTTTTTAGAAAATTTTAAAAATTTTGTTTTTTTAACTATTTTATATTTTTTATTTATTTTGATTTTAAAAATTATTTTTCGACCACTGTCAGTATGTAAAAAAGTATTGTTATTAATAAATGCAGGTCCATTAGTTATATAATATCTACTATCAACTTTATGAAGTTTTAATTTTTGATCCAAACAATATAAAGATCCATTTCTAACTTTTCTTTCAGGATTATCCATTGTTCCAAACCACAATCTACCTTTAAGGTCTGTTTTTCCATCATTTATTCTATTCAGTGGTTTGTCTTTTTCAATTTTAATTGATTTTAAAATTTTTCTGCTTCTTATATTAAAAATCCTTAATTCTGATTGTAAACCAAGAATAAAAATATTGTTTTTAATATGTGCTAGAAAACCAATTTCTTTATCTATTTTAATAATTCTTTTTTTTTTTGATTTTATATTTAAGATAAAAATTTTTTTCTTCTTAATATCCACAAAATAAATAGAATTTAACGATGGTACCCATAAAGTACCTTCACCCAGTGTTGTTTTTGCTTTCCAAATAGCTTTTGGCTTTGAAGTTTTTATTATCAAATTATTCTGATACAACTTTTGAGTTTTGTTCACCTAAATTATCTATTGATAACCTAATTTTATCACCTGCTTTTAAAAAAATTTGAGGTTTCATGCCCATTCCTACTCCAGGAGGGGTTCCAGTTGTTATAATGTCCCCTACTTGCAATGACATAAACTTACTAAGATAAGATACTATGTAATTAACATGAAATATCATAGTTTTTGAATTACCGGTTTGCATTCTTTTTCCGTTAACATCTAAACTTAGATTTAAATTATTAACATTAGAAATATCATCTTTTGTAACTAAATATGGACCAATTGGTCCAAAAGTGTCATGAGATTTTCCTTTTGTCCATTGACCCATTTTTTCAATTTGCCATTCTCTTTCACTAATATCATTAACTAGACAATAACCTAATATACACTCTTCAGCTTCTTTTTCTGAAATATTTTTTAAATTTTTTCCAATTATTATTCCTAATTCAACCTCCCAATCTAATTTTTTTGAGTCTTTGGAAATTTCTATATTATCATTTGGTCCATTAATTGAACTAGTTGCTTTCATAAAAACAATTGGTTCAGATGGAACCTTGGCGCCTGTTTCTGCTGCATGGTCTGAATAATTTAATCCAATAGCTATAAATTTTCCTGGTTTAGATATGCATGAACCTATTCTTTCCGAACTAGAAATTTCTGGTAATGATTCTAAATTAATTTCATTTATTTTATTAATTGTCTCAAAATTTAAACTATCAGGATTAAGATCTTTTATATAAGAGCTTAAATCTTTAATTTTACCATTTTTATCTAATACAGCTGGTTTTTCTTTTCCTTTTTCACCGACTCTTAATAATTTCATTTTTCCTTTTATTAAATTTAAATTGTCATTCCACCATCAATAGAGAAAGTGTTTCCTGTTGTAAATGTTGATTCATCTCCTGCTAAATAAATTGCCATAGAAGCTATTTCTTCAGCTGTTCCTAATCTACCCATAGGCTGTCTAGCTATAAAATCCTTTTTAGCTTGAACTGGGTCTGGACTCTGATTTACCCTGTCCTGCCAAGAAGGAGAGAATACAGTTCCTGGTGCTATAGCATTACATCTAATATTATTTTTAACAAAGTCAGAAGCTATTGATTTAGTAAGACCAATTATTGCAGCTTTTGAGGATCCATAAACAAACCTATTAGGTAAACCTTTAAGACTAGATGCTATAGAAGAAACATTAATAATACTTCCACTGTTTTGGTTTATCATTTTTGGAAGAACTGCTTTACACATAAAAAACATGGATTTAATATTTACGTCAAATGAAAAATCCCAATCTTTTTCTTCACAATCTAAAATAGTTCCATGATGTACAAAACCTACTGCATTAAATAATACATCTACTTTACTTACATTCTTCATAAAATCTAAAATTGCAGTATTATTTGTTGAATCTAAATTGTAAATTTTTATTTTTGGATACTCTTTGCCCAATTCTTTTAATGTTTTATCATTTAAGTCTGTTGCAATTATATTTGCACCTTCATTATGAAATGCAATAGCAGTAGCTTTACCTATCCCTTGTCCTGCAGCAGTAACAATAATATTTTTTCCTTCTAGTCTTTTACTCATTTATTCCTTTTAATGTGAATGTCTGGGCATTCCTTTTGTATTAGTTATATCTAAATATAAAGACTCTGTCTCTAGACAGGCGCCTGTCTCTAATTGTCCAACCATCTTTCTAGCTATTTCTTGCCATGGAGTTTGGTTTTCTAATTTTGGGATTTTAACACTTTTTCTTCTATTTTCTATTTCTTCATTTGAAATCATTAAGTCTATTCTGCTATTATTTAAGTCGATTTTAATCTTATCTCCTGTTCTAACTATTAATAAAGCCCCACCAATAGCAGATTCTGGAGAAACATTAAGTATAGATGGGCTTTCAGATGTTCCACTTTGTCTACCATCACCAAGTGTTGGAAGTGTGTTTATTCCTTCTTTTAAAAGTTTATCAGGAGGTTGCATGTTAACTACTTCTGCTGATCCTGGGTAACCAACTGGTCCACACCCTCTGATCATCAAAATTGAATTTTCATCAATTTTTAAACTCTTATCATTAATTCTTAAATGATAGTCTTCTGGTCCTTCAAATACCACCGCATTTGCTTCAAATAAATTTGGGCTTGTTGGATTAGACAAATATCTTTTTCTAAATTCAGAACTAATTACAGAAGTTTTCATAACTGCTGAACTAAAAAAATTACTCTTCATTACTATAAAGCCTGCATTCTTAACCAAGGGGTTTTTAAATGATTTTATTATATTTTCATCTACATTAATTTTTTCTTTTAAATTTTCTTCAACTGTTTTTCCAGTGACTGTAATAAGATCTTTATGTAACTTTTGATTTTTCATTAATTCTTGCATTACTGCTGGAATACCACCAGCTTTAAAAAAACCTTCCATTAAATGTTCTCCAGCTGGTTGGCAGTTTACTAACAAAGGTATATCATGACCAAGTTTTTCCCAATTATCTATTCCAAAGTCAACACCCATATGCCTTGCTATTGCTGTGAGATGTGGTGGACAGTTACTTGAAGCTCCAATTGCACTTGCAACATAAATTGCATTTTCAAAAGCTTTCTTTGTCATAATTTTCGATGGGGTAAGATTTTCATGAACCATTTCAACAATTCTTTGCCCCGTTTTAAAAGAAATAGAATTTCTTTCTTTATAGGGTGCAGGAATTATTGCTCCACCTGTTAACGACATACCAAGAGCTTCAGCGATTGAATTCATTGAGGATGCTGTACCCATTGTATTACAATGTCCAATACTTGGAGCTGATGCTGCAGCCATATCCATAAATTCTTCATAATTTATTTCACCTTTTGCATGCAATCTTCTTGCTTCCCATATAATAGTTCCTGATCCAGCTTTTTTTCCTTTATAAGACCCATCAAGCATTGGTCCTCCCGAAAGTACAATAGAAGGAATATTAACTGTTGCTGCAGCCATTAAAGCTGCTGGTGTAGTCTTATCACATCCAGTAGTCAAAATAACTCCATCAATAGGATACCCATAAAGAACTTCGACTAAAGAAAGATATGACAAATTCCTATCTAAAGCTGCAGTTGGTCTTTTTCCTGTTTCTTGAATTGGATGAGTTGGAAATTCCATTGGTACACCGCCTGCATCTCTTATTCCGTCTTTAATTGTTTTGCTTAAAGCTTGAAAATGTCTATTACAAGGAGAAAGGTCACTTCCAGATTGTGCAATTCCAATTATTGGCTTACCTGATTGAAGATCATTTCTTTTTAGACCATAATTGAGATACTTTTCCAAATATAGAGCAGTCAATCCTGGATCTTTAGGGTTATCAAACCATTCTTTGCTTCTTAAATATTTTTTTTTCATAAAATAACGATTAATTATAACCAGCCATTATCAACTACATATGATTGATTTGTACATCCAGAAGATTGATCAGAGGAAAAAAAAAGAACCGCTTTAGCTATATCAGATGGCATTAATCTCTTCTTAATACACTGTTTTTTCATCATGTCAGCTTCAGATTCAGGAGTTAGCCATTTTTCTAGCTGTCTCTCCGTTATTGTCCATCCAGGTACAACTGAATTTACTCTTATATTATGCTCCCCTAAATCTCTTGCAAATGATCTAGTTAATCCTACTACTCCTGATTTTGCTGCAGTATAAGCTGCCATTCCTCCTTGACCAATCATCCAAGATGCTGAACCAATATTAACTATAACTCCTCCCTTGTTGTCAATCATAGCTTTTCTTACAGATTGAACTGTGAAAAAATAATGTTTAAGATTGATATTCATTCTATCTTCCCAAAATTCTTCTGTTACATCTTCAATATCATGTCGTTCATCATTTGCAGCATTGTTAATTAAAATTTCAATTGGTCCTTTATCATTAATTATTTTTGATATTACACTTTGTAGTCCTTTAATATCTAACAAATCACACTTAATAAAATTAGGAATAGATAATTTTTTATTTTTACATTCGGAAATCAATTTATTTGAGGCTTCTTCATTAATATCAATAAAATAAACTTCAGCATTTTGTTCACAAAAATGTTCAACAATAGATGCTCCTATACCTGACCCACCTCCAGTTATGAAAACTCTTTTATTTTCTAGATTAAAATATTTAACTTTCATTTAAATCCTTTCTTTTGAATTTTTATCAAATAGTGAAATTTGTGCTAAATTAAAATATAACTGCATTTCTTTAATTAATTCTATCTTTATTGTTGATGAAAATTTTGCTAGAAGTTCTTGATTAGAATAATCAAAAGTAATAATTTGTTCATGACCAATATATTCACTTAAATCAGCTCTTAAATTAATTTCAAAATCATTTTCACTTACTTTTTTAAAATAAATATGTTCAGGTCTAATACCAAAATAAACTTCTCTATTATCTAAATCTATTTCACTAGTAAAATTATAATTTTCTATTGGAATTTTTATATTTGACTTATCAGCAACAAATAAAATCTTTTTTTCATTTTTTATCAAACTACCTTTAATCAAATTCATTGGAGGTGAACCAATGAAATCTGCAACAAATGTATTGGCTGGCTTATTATAGATAATTTCTGGTGTATCATTTTGTTGAATTACACCATGATTCATTATTGCTATTTTTGTACCTAGACTCATTGCTTCAGTTTGATCATGTGTAACATAAACTACAGTTGTTTTTAATCTTTGATGTAACTTCTTAATTTCTCTCCTCATTTCAACTCTTAACTTTGCATCTAAATTAGATAACGGTTCATCAAATAAAAATATTCTAGGTTCTCTTACTAAAGCTCTTCCAATTGCTACACGTTGTCTTTGCCCTCCAGATAATTGTGATGGTCTTCTATCTAACAACTCATCAACTTGTAAAAAAGATGATACTTTTTTTAACTGTTCTTCAATTTTTTCTTTTGATGTTTTGGCTTGTTTAAGTCCAAAGATCATATTTTCCTTAACATTCATAGATGGATACAGTGCGTAAGATTGAAAAACCATAGCTATATTCCTATCTTTTGGCTCAACTTTACTTACATTATAATCATCAATATAAACATTCCCTTCATTGATTGTTTCTAAACCTGCTATAATATTTAATAAAGTTGATTTTCCACATCCAGATGGACCTAAAAGTACTAAAAAGTTTCCCTCATCAATATCAAGGTTAATTTTCTTTAAAACTTCTGTTGTTCCAAAATTTTTTGATAAATCTTCTATTTTTAATGTTTTCATTATTATCCTTTCACTGCTCCCGATGTTAATCCTCTAATAAAATATTTGCCTGCCAACACATAAACAATAAGTGTTGGAATACCGGCAATAATTGCTGATGCCATATCTACATTATATTCTTTTACACTGGTGCTTGATAAAACCATGTTATTTAAAGCTACTTGAATTGGTGCTGACTCGCCAAATGAAAAAGTTGATCCGAATAAAAAGTCATTCCATATCTGTGTAAATTGCCAAATAACTGTAACAACTATAATCGGTGCTGAAATTGGAAGTAATATTTTAAAAAATATTTTGAAAAAGCCAGCTCCATCTATTCTGGCTGCTTTTATTAATTCAGTTGGGATAGAAACATAATAATTTCTAAAAAATAGAGTTGTAAAAGGAATTCCATAAACAGTATGCACAACTACCAGGCCTAAAATAGAATTTGAAATACCTAAAACTCCTAAAGTTCTTGCCATAGGAAGTAAAATTGCTTGAAAAGGTATAAAACACCCAAATAACAAAAAAAGAAAGACCCACTTATCACCTTTAAATCTCCATTTAGTTAAAACATAACCTGTCATTGCACCAATAAATGTTGAAAAGAAAACTGCAGGTACTACCATCTTAATTGAATTCCAAAAGTAAGGTCTCAAGAAAGTATCACCAGCACCATAACCTCTCCCTCCCCATGCTACTGACCAAGATTCAAAATTTAATTGGTTTGGCCAAGTAAGAAGTGTTCCTTGTCTTATTTCTTCCATCGTTTTTAATGAAGTTACAACCATTACATATAATGGAAATATAAAGTAAGTAGCAAAAAGTATTAATACAAAATAAAGAAACCATCTCAAAAACATGTTTGTTATTTTTGATTTTTGTTCAGATTCTTTATAAGCATTATTACTTGTATTAGCTTGCATTTTCTCTCCTTAATTCAGAATAAAGATAAGGAATAATCACAGCAGCAACAGCCATAAACATCATCATTGCACTTGCTGCAGATAATCCAACTTGACTTTTATGAAAAGCTGTTTGTGTCATGTACATGGCTGGCATAGTTGTAGAAATACCAGGTCCTCCCTGTGTAAGAGCTACTACTAAATCATAACTTTTAATTGATATATGAACTAAAATTACAAAACTAGTAAAGAACACTGGTCTCATCATAGGTATAAGTATTTTCCAATATACTGTGAATAAACCAGCTCCATCAATTTTTGCAGCTTTTACAATTTCATCTTCAACTGATCTAAGGCCTGCTAAAAATAAAGCCATTACAAATCCGGCTGATTGCCAAACTCCAGCTATAACAATAGTATAAATTGCCATTTCCCTATTAACCAACCAATCAAAGGTAAAATTTTCAAAACCCCAGTCAATAAACATTTTTTGAATACCTAATGTAGGATTCAATATCCACTTCCAGGCTGTTCCCGTGACAATAAAAGAAAGTGCCATAGGATATAAATAAATAGTTCGCAGAACTCCTTCTGCTCTTATTTTTTGATCAAGGAATATTGCTAAAATAATTCCTATAATAATACAAAAAATTAAAAAAAGGGCTGTAAAAATTAGTAAATTATCTACAGCGATGAGCCACTTACGAGAAGCCCATAGCTTAGTATATTGGCCAGTTCCCCATAGTTCATATTTTGGAAGGATTTTTGAATTTGTAAAAGATATATAAAATGTCCAAAGAACAAAACCATAAACAAACCAACTAATTAGTCCGACTGCTGGAGCTAATACAACTTTAGGTAAATTTTTTTCTAACCAGTTGAACATATTTTGAATTATTAATTAAAAAAAAGGCCACTTTTGATAAGTGGCCTTTTTAAACTATTATTATCAATTACATATTTTGTAACACTGAATCTGCTAAAGCATTAGCAGCGTCTTTTGAAGACATATCAGAGTTAAAATGTTCTGTAATAACATCTTGAAGGGCGGCTTTCATTGTGTTTCCTTGCGCCATTCCATGAGCGAAACTAGGAACTAATCCACCTTTTGCTCCAGCTGTTTTAATATCTGCATTAGATGTTTTTGCACATGCATCAAATTCATCCATTGGTACATCTAAACGTGCAGGTATTGAGCCTTTATATAAATTAAAAACTTTTTGGAAGTTTTTACCCATCATAAGTTTGGCCAATAATTTTTGACCTGCTTGTTTATCTGGATCACTAGTTTTATAAAAAATAAAACTGTCAACATTATATAAGTATCCATTATTTGATGGAGTTGCAGCACAATAGTAATCTACACCTGGTTGTTTTCCAGCTGCTGTAAATTCACCTTTAGCCCAATCACCCATAATTTGAAAACCAGCTTTACCTTCAATAACCATACCAGTAGCAACGTTCCAATCTCTTCCTGGGCTACCTTCGTCAGTATAGTTTTTTAATTTTCTCATTTGATCAAATACTTTAACAGTAGTTTCACTTCTAAGGCAATTTTCGTCTAATTTTACATAACAATTTTTGTAATAATTATTTCCACCTATACCCATAGCAACTGCTTCAAATACTGTAGCATCTTGCCAAGCTTGACCACCGTGAGCAAATGGAATAATTCCTGCAGCTTGAAGTTTATCGGCAGCTGCATTTAGTTCATCCCAAGTTGTTGGTACAGAAATTCCATTAGCATCAAATACTGCTTTGTTAGCCCACATCCAATCTATTCTATGTATGTTAACTGGAGCAGCACAATAAGGTCCACTGTTGTTTTGACACTTGTGAACATTAGCTATCATTGGATCTAAAAGATTATCCCAACCTTCTGATTGAGCTATTGCATCAATATTATATGGTGCAACTACGCCTTCTTGATCATACTCTTGAATTGTAGGACCTTTAATTTGAGAGGCAGAAGGAGGATCGCCAGCTACTATTCTAGCTTTTAATGCAACGTTAGCAGCGTCACCACCACCACCTGTTACAGGCATATCTATCCATTCACCCCCGTTTGCAGCAAAATCATCTTTTAATACTTTAAGTGCAGCAGCTTCACCACCTGAAGTCCACCAGTGCAAAACCTCAATTTTAGGTCCTGCAAAAGAAGTACTAGAAGTAAATGCAAATACTACTAAAGCGATTAATATTTTTTTCATTATTATTTCCCTTTATTGGTTAATTTTAAAATTTGAGTATAGGAATTATGCTTGAAAAAACATATTAAAAAAAACTTATACAACTTAAAATTGATTTTTATTTTTATCGAATTAAGCTTTTATTTATCTCTAAAAAAATTAATAAAAATATAATTAAATTCACTTTTTAGTTGGTAAACACCTAATAACTAGATTTTCTACCTAATCTAGCTGCACCTCTAACACCACTAGCATCTCCGTATTTAGGTTTTAAAAAAACTCCTTCGTATTCTTTTCCAATAACATATTTTTTAACTAAATGTTCTATTTCATCAAAAAAATCTATTTCATTTGTTACTCCACCACCAAATATAAAAGCATCTGGATCAAGGATATTAATTATAGTCGACAGTGACATAGCAAGATTAATTTTAAATTCTTCAATCATTTTTTCTGCGTCTAACTCATGTCGTCTATATAACTCAAATATTTCATTTGATTTTACATTTTTTCCATATTTCTTATTAAATCGTTTTGCTAAACCTAAACCTGAAATAAAACTTTCAATTTCTGCTTCTCTTAAAGAAGTAGTGTTAAGATCTTCTTTTTTAGCTGCCATGTAAGGTAATTGATTATGGCCCCATTCACCTGCTAGACCATTTGGTCCTGAAACAATTTGCTTGTCTATTACCAGTCCCCCACCTGCACCTGATCCAAGAATAATACCATAAACTATTTTATAATGTTTACCTGCTCCATCAATCGCTTCTGATAAAGCAAAACAATTTCCATCATTTTCACAAAAAACTTCTTTGCCTAATGCCTCTCGTAAATCTTTTTGAAAAGGTTTTTTTTCTATCCATATACAGTTTGGTGCATTTTTTACTAATCCAGTTTGAGGTGAGTGAACTCCTGGATGACATACTCCTACTGGTAAAGTTGTTTTAAATTGATTTTCTAAATCACTTACTATTTTTTTAATCGCATTAATTATAGAATTATAATCTTTTGGACAATCTCTTCTATTTCTATTAGTTTCTTCACCATTATCTTTTAATACAACACTTTCTATTTTTGTTGCTCCAACATCAAATCCAATCTGCATAATTAATATGTAGCCCTCCCACCACTTAGATCAAATATAGCCGATGTAGAAAAAGAATTTTCTTCTGCCGCTAACCATGAAACTAGAGAAGCTAATTCCTCTACTTTTGCAAACCTTTGTCTTGGAATTTTTGAAAGCATGTAACTAATATGTTCATCTGTCATTTGATCAAAAATTCTAGTTTTAGCAGCCGCAGGTGTTACAGCATTAACTGAAATAT
>MDSW01038329.1_pt1 | contig 11137 bp, 9 predicted proteins | sample 811171 | NCBI WGS metagenome assembly MDSW01 (sample SAMN05326641, study PRJNA326480) | marine metagenome | isolation source: seawater | place: Atlantic Ocean: North West | collected 2012 | reverse complement strand
TGGATGTGGCGGTATTTACCCGGCAGCTGGCCACCATGATGAAAGCCGGGGTGCCCTTGGTGCAGTCCTTTGAAATCGTAGCGGATGGCCATGAAAACCCCTCCATGCGGGATCTGCTGCTGCGGATCAAATCCGATATCGAGGGCGGTAACAATCTGGCGCAATCCCTGGCGGCTCACCCGGCTTATTTCGACTCTTTGTTTGTCAGCCTGGTGGAATCCGGTGAGCAATCCGGTGCTCTGGAAACCATGCTGGACCGTATTGCAATTTATAAGGAGAAAACCGAAGCGCTGAAAGCCAAGATTAAAAAAGCGATTAAATACCCCGTTGCGGTGGTAGTGGTGGCATGTATTGTCACAGCAATTCTGTTGATTAAAGTGGTTCCCACTTTCGAAGAGCTTTTCTCCGGGTTTGGGGCCGAGCTGCCCGCGTTCACACAAATGGTCATCAACCTCTCCGAATGGATGCAGGAATGGTGGTTTGTTCTATTACTAGGCGCAATCGTCGCGGGTATTGGCTTCGTTGAAGCCAAAAAGCGATCACAGGCATTCTGCGATGCGGTAGACCGGGCCATACTGAAAATGCCAGTGGCCGGCGATATAGTTTACAAAGCCACGATCGCCCGCTACGCCCGGACCCTGGCCACCACCTTCGCCGCCGGTGTTCCGTTGGTGGATGCTCTGGACTCTGTTGCCGGCGCCACCGGCAACGTCGTATACCGTAACGCGGTCAATAAAATCCGTGACGACGTTTCCAGCGGTACCCAATTGAACTTTTCCATGAAATCTTCCGGCGTGTTCCCACCTATGGCGGTACAGATGACCGCTATCGGTGAGGAGTCCGGTGCCCTGGACACCATGCTGGATAAAGTGGCCACCTATTATGAGGATGAAGTGGATAACGCAGTGGACGGCCTTACCAGCCTGCTGGAACCCATTATTATGGCTGTTCTTGGGGTGCTGGTGGGTGGTTTGATTATTGCCATGTACCTACCGATCTTCCAGATGGGTTCCGTGGTCTAAGTTTTCGACCCAACGAAGGTATCGACCTCAAGAATGCTGAATACCCTGTTCCAATACTTTACTAATAACCCCGACTATTTCGCCGGGGTTATTTTTTTGCTGGGCCTGATGTTCGGCAGCTTTTTTAATGTGGTGATCTACCGGCTGCCGGTGATGATGCAGTTGGAGTGGCTGGACAATTGCCGGGAGTTTATCCGGGAAACCTACGGCAGCCTCCCAGGTGAATTGGAGACCGACCCCAAAACCCTGCCACAACCGCCCTTCAATCTGGCCAAACCGGATTCCACCTGTCCCCACTGCCAGCACCGCATCCGCTGGTATGAGAATATTCCGGTGCTGAGCTATCTGTTTTTGAAAGGCAAATGCAGCGCGTGCCACCGCCGGATATCCATTCGCTACCCCATTATCGAACTGGTCACCGCCCTGCTTTCCGCCTTTGCCGCCTATCGGCTGGGATTTGGCTGGGAGGCCGCCGCTGCACTGGTTTTCACCTGGACGCTGATCTGTCTCACCATGATTGATTTCGATCATAAGCTATTGCCGGACCAGATGACGCTGCCGCTGTTGTGGCTGGGGCTGCTGGTGAATATCCAGGGGCTGTTTGCCTGCTTGACCGATGCGGTGATCGGTGCCGCCGTGGGCTACCTGTGCCTGTGGAGCCTGTACTGGGCGTTTAAACTGCTCACCGGCAAGGAAGGCATGGGTTACGGGGATTTTAAGCTGCTGGCGGCCCTGGGAGCCTGGATGGGCTGGCAGTACCTGTTGCTGATTTTGGTGTTATCGTCTCTGGTGGGGGCCCTGGTGGGGGTCAGCCTGATTCTGATCAAGGGGCGCGACCGCAACATTCCCATTCCCTTCGGCCCCTATCTGGCGGCCGCCGGCTGGATCGCCTTCTTCTGGGGCGAGACCATTCTGCGCAGTTATCAACGCGCCATGCTCTGACACCTGGCCTGACCGGCTTTACATCCCCTGCCCTGGCCGCAACAATAGCCCCTCATTGAATTTGAGGTGATTATGCTGGTTATTGGCGTTACGGGCGGTATTGGCAGTGGCAAGACCGCCGCCACGGATCGATTTCAACAGCACGGCATTACTGTGGTGGATGCGGATCTGGCCTCCCGGGTGGTGGTGGAACCGGGCCAGCCGGCCCTGCAGGCCATTGCGGAACACTTTGGCGCCGGGATGATTGCCGCCGACGGTACGCTGGACCGGCGCGCCCTGCGCCAGGTGGTGTTTGCCGATCCGGCCCAGCGCCGCTGGCTGGAGCAGCTGACGCACCCGCTGATTGCCCAGGAAATCGTGCAGCAGATTCAGGCCAGCAGTTCCCCTTATACCATTCTGGCCTCGCCGCTGCTGCTGGAAAGCAGCCAGCGTACCATGGTGGACCGGGTACTGGTGATCGACGTGCCGGAGGCATTACAGATTGCCCGCACGGTGCAACGGGACGACACCACCGAAGACGGGGTAAAAGCGATCATCGCGGCGCAGATGCCCCGGCAGGAACGGCTGGCCAAAGCCGACGATGTGATCGTTAACGACCAGGACCTGAACCACCTGCTGCGGGCGGTGGACCGGCAGCACGAGATCTATCTGCAACTGGCGGAGCAAGCATGATTGTAAAATGCCCCACCTGCGAAAAAGAACTCCAATACTCCAGGGACAATCCATTCCGGCCCTTTTGCAGTGAGCGCTGCAAGCTGATTGATCTGGGGGAGTGGGCCCGGGAAGAGAAATACATTCCCGGCGATCCGGACTTGAGCCTGCCGGAGGATGACGGTTCCGATCCTTCGTTACATTAAGCGCTTGATTGAGGCCTTGATCGAGCCCCTGATTGAGCCACTGATTTAGCGCCTGACCGAGCCCCAAAAGGCGCTGATTCCCGCCACTCCCTGGGCGCCCATTGCAATCACTTCCGCCAGTTGATCCGGCCCCACCCCGCCCAGGGCAAAGACCGGGATGGTGGCTGCGTCCAGCCAACGGGCAAAGTCCTGGGCTGCCAGCGGCGGCTGTCCGGGATGGCTGGCGGTGGCCCGCAGTGGCGACAGGGTCACAAAGTCCACTCCGAGTTCTTGCGCCTGCTCCAGTTCACTCAGGTTATGACAGCTGGCCGCCACCCACTGGCCCGGCGGCCGGGAACGGCTGGCCAGCAGGTCCCTGGCGGTCAGGTGCACGCCCTGCAGTTGGGATTGCACCCAGTCCGGCATCGCGCTGTTCACCAGCACCTGAGCACCGAACGCCTGAATCATGGGTTGTAACCGGTCCAGTAATTCCGTCATCCGGGCCGGGTCCAGCGTTTGGCAACGCAACTGAAACAGCCGCTCTCCCTGCTCCAGCAACCGCCGCCACTCAACCAGCAAGTGCTGCGGTGAGCTGAAGTCCGGCGGCGTAATCACGTAATGGGCCGGCAGGCGGGCGGCGGTGACAATGGGGCCGTTAGCGGCGGGAAACTCATAATCCGGCAACTGCTCCCGCTCGACCCAGCGCACAGATTGCCCCTCCATGCCCTCCGCCGTGCCGGCAAAATCCGTAACCCGCCACACGTCCAGCAATATCTGTTTGTCGGGATAGTCGTGGGTAACTTTGATCAGCGGCTGGGCCCGGATGAGTTCGAGATTAAGCTCTTCCTTCAGCTCCCGGGCCAGCGCAACCAAAGCCGCCTCACCCGACTCCACTTTACCGCCGGGAAACTCCCACTTGCCCCCCTGATGCAAATGCTGCGGGCGGCGGGCTATCAGCACCTTCCTATCACGCTCAATTACCGCCGCCACCACGTGAATGCGCCCCATGGCTCAGGTCCGGTAGTCGGCGTTGATCTTGACGTAATCGTAGGAGAAATCCGTGGTCCACACAGTGGCCACGGCCTCACCCCGCCCCAGAGTCACCTGGATCTGAATCTCTTCTTTTTGCATCTCGGCGCTACCGGCGGCCTCGGTATAGCTTTCCGCCAGGCCGCCCTGTTCGGCGATCAGGACCCCATTCAACGCCACGGAGACACCGTTGACGTCCAGGTTCTCGATGGGGGCCCGCCCCACCGCCGCCAGAATCCGGCCCCAGTTGGGGTCGCTGGCAAACAGGGCGGTTTTCACCAGGGGCGAATTGGCGATGGTGAAGGCCACCGCCCGGGCCTCGGCCTGACTGCGCGCGGCGCTCACTTCCACGGCAACAAATTTGGTGGCCCCTTCACCGTCGCGGATAATGGCCTGGGCCAGCCGCAGGTACACTTCATTGAGGGCGGCGGAAAACGCCGCCAGATCTTCTTGGTTGGTCTCTTCGATTTGGACCCCGGACTGACCGGTAGCCACCAGCATACAACTGTCGTTGGTGGAGGTGTCCCCATCCACGGTGATCACATTAAAGGACTGGTCGGTGGCCTGCCGCGCCAGACGCTGCAATAGTGCCGGCGCCACCGCGGCATCGGTGGCGACGTAGCCCAGCATGGTGGCCATATTGGGCTGGATCATACCGGCGCCTTTGGAAATGCCGCTGATGGTGACGGTGCCGCCGGCCAGCTTCAACTGTACTGACGCGCCCTTGGGCCGGGTATCCGTGGTCATAATGCCGTGGGCGGCGTCATCCCAGCCGGTTTCGCTCAGGGCAGCGAGGCAGCCCGGCAGCCCATCCACCACTCTGGCCACCGGCAATGGCTCGCCAATGACGCCGGTGGAAAACGGAAATACCTGGCTGACCGCCACCCCGGCCTGTTGGGCCAGTGCTTCGCACACGGCGCGGGCATCGGCCATGCCTCTGGCGCCCGTGCCCGCATTGGCGTAGCCGGTATTGATCACCAGCCACAGGGGCTGATCCGAGCGCACCTGGGAGAGGTTGTGTTGACACAAAGTCACCGGTGCCGCGCAAAAAGCATTACGGGTGAAGGTGCCGGCGATAGTGCTGCCCGCCGCCGCTTCCATCACCACCAGATCCCGACGCTCCGGATACTTGATCCGGGCCCGGGTGGTACCCAGGCGAAAACCGCGCACCGGGTGCATGACACCAAAGGTCGCTTTCCCCACCGCCATTTATTCATCCTCTCCGCTGAAATGCCGTTGTATTGATGGCATTGGTTTATGGCTTGTCAGGCCCATTAAAAAAGGGGCATCGAGCCCCTTGTTACTGTGTAATGTTTACTGATCACTAGTCACTGGCTACTGTCTCCAGCTTTCTATGTTCACCCGACATTTTCTAAGCTCATTATAAGCTCAGCGGCTCGCTCTCACCGATCATCGGTGACCGTGGTTCACTCCACCTGGCCGTGACAGTGTTTGTATTTCTTGCCGGAGCCGCAGGGGCAGGGTTCGTTGCGCCCCACCTTGCGCTCCTGGCGCTGAAACGGGGTGTTGCCCGGCGCCGCTTCCGCCGGCTCCGCCTCCGCCGTGGCCGAGGCCTCGGCGTGCTGCAGGGTCAGTTCCCGTTCCGCGGCGGCCCGGCGCTGACGCTCCAGTTCCTCCACTTCCTCCTGCCGCCGCAGCTCCACGGTGGTCAGCACCCGGATCACCTCGTGCTTAACGTTTTCCAGGAATGCCTGAAACAGTTCGAAAGCTTCCCGCTTGTATTCCTGCTTGGGATTCTTCTGGGCGTAGCCCCGCAGATGGATGCCCTGGCGCAGGTGATCCATATTGGCCAGATGCTCTTTCCACAACCGGTCCAGGGTGGCCAGCATCACGTGTTTTTCCAACTGGCGCATCACATGGGTTTCATCACCCAGCCGGTTTTCTTTTTCGGCGTAGGCCTGCTCCAGGGTCTCGATGATCTTCTGCCGCAGGCTTTCCTCGTGCAGGCTTTTGTCCTCATCCAGCCATTGCTGTACCGGCATGGGCATGCGGAAGTCGGTTTCCAGAGCGTGTTCCAGGCCTTCCACATCCCACTGCTCCGCCATGCTTTGCGGGGGGATATAGCCGGAGATAAAGTCCTGTACCACGTCCACCCGAATCGCCTTGATATTCTCCGACAGGTCCTCCGCATGCAGAATATCGTTGCGCTGCTCGTACACCACCCGGCGCTGATCATTGGCCACGTCATCGTATTCCAGCAGGGATTTACGAATGTCGAAGTTACGGCCTTCCACTTTTTTCTGGGCGTTCTCGATGGAGCGGGTCACCCAGCGGTGTTCAATGGCTTCGCCCCGCTCCATGCCCAGGGTCTGCATCAGCCCCTTGACCCGGTCGGAGGCGAAAATCCGCATCAAATTGTCTTCCAGGGACAGGAAGAAGCGGGTAGAGCCCGGATCCCCCTGGCGTCCGGCACGACCCCGCAGCTGGTTATCGATACGCCGGGATTCATGACGCTCGGTGCCGATGATATGCAGGCCGCCGGCCTCAATCACCGCCTGGTTGCGGGCCTGCCATTCCGCCTTGCACTGCTCGATTTGTTGCGGGCTGGGGTCTTCCAGCGTCGCCACCTCAGCCTCCCAACTGCCCCCCAGGACGATATCCGTGCCCCGGCCGGCCATATTGGTGGCGATGGTGACCGCGCCGGGGCGCCCGGCCTGGGCGATAATCTCCGCTTCCTGGGCGTGGAACTTGGCGTTCAACACCTTGTGGGGAATCTTGCGCTTGCGCATCAATCCCGCCAGATATTCCGAGGTTTCGATGGAGGCGGTACCCACCAGCACCGGGCGCTGGGCTTTTACCGTCTCCTCGATATCCTCGATAATGGCTTCGAACTTCTCCTCCGCCGACATATAGATCAGATCGTTATAGTCCTTACGGATCATGGGCTTGTTGGTGGGGATCACCACCACATCAAGGCCGTAGATCTGACGGAATTCAAAGGCTTCGGTATCGGCGGTGCCGGTCATGCCGGACAGCTTGTTATAGAGCCGGAAGTAATTCTGAAAGGTGGTGGAAGCCAGGGTCTGGTTCTCGTTCTGAATCCGCACCCCCTCCTTGGCTTCGATGGCCTGATGAATACCATCGGACCAGCGGCGGCCGGGCATGGTGCGCCCGGTATGTTCGTCGACGATGACGATCTGATTGTTCTGGACAATATAATCCACATCCCGCTGGAACAGGCAGTGGGCTTTCAGGGCCGCGTGGACATGGTGCAGCAGGTTGAGGTTGTTGGCGGCATAGAGGCTGTCCCCCTCCTCCAGCAGTTTGAACTCGGTAAGCAGCTCCTCTACGTACTGGTGGCCTTCCTCGTTCAACTCCACCTGGCGGTTTTTCTCGTCGATGGTGTAGTGGAAGGTTTCCGCCTGCTCGCCGATCTCGCCCTCTTCATAACCCCGTTTCAGCTTGGGAATGAGCACATTGATCTTTTTGTACAGTTCCGAGCTGTCCTCGCTGGGGCCGGAGATGATCAACGGGGTGCGCGCCTCGTCAATGAGGATGGAGTCCACCTCATCCACCACGGCGAAATTCAGGGCCCGCTGCACCCGGTCCTCCAGGGTGAAGGCCATGTTGTCCCGCAGATAGTCAAAGCCGAATTCGTTGTTGGTGCCGTAGGTGATATCACTGCCATAGGCCGCCCGCTTGGCCGCCGGATCCTGCTGCGACAGCACCACCCCCACGGACAGCCCCATAAATTCATACAGGGGCCGCATCCAGTCCGCGTCCCGCTGGGCCAGGTAATCGTTCACCGTCACCACGTGCACCCCGTCGCCGGACAGGGCGTTGAGATACACCGCCAGGGTGGCGGTGAGGGTTTTACCCTCACCAGTGCGCATTTCCGCGATCTTGCCTTCGTGGAGGGTGATCCCGCCGATCAGCTGGCAGTCGAAGTGACGCATCCCCATCACCCGCCGGCTGGCCTCCCGCACCGTGGCAAACGCTTCAGGCAGGACATCATCCAGGGTTTCGCCCTGCTCCAGGCGCTGCCGGAAGGCCGCCGTTTTGGCCTGCAGCTCGGTGTCAGTCAAGCCCTGTACGGATTCCTCCAGGGCGTTGATCTGGGCCACCAGCCTACCCATGCGCTTCAGCTCACGATCGTTCTTACTGCCAACAATTTTACGAAACAGCGGTCCTAGCATAGGTGTTCACTTCTGTTACTCGGGCTTACCCTGAAGCGACAGTACAGACACGGCATAACGGCGTCCCGGACGCAGAGACCTTCCCAGCCAGTGTCGAGCCATCGGGAAAGCGGCCTGCCGCATGCTTCAGGATGAAATTGAAGGGCCAATTCTAACGTTATTTTCCCTGCGGGATAAAGCGTTTACGCTCGATTATGAAGAGTGGCGCACCAGCTTGATGCGCCATCTTGACGGTTTACGAGAGTCGGCAATTCAGCCCCGTTTGCGATAGACATAGCGGGAAGGGTCCACCGCCTTGCCGTGCTTGCGCACCTCGAAATGCACGTGGGGGCCGGTGGAGCGGCCGGTACTGCCCATTTTCGCCAGGGTTTCCCCCTGTTTGACGATGTCCCCCACTTTCACCAGGATTTCCTTGGCATGGCCGTAACGGGTGGTGATGCCGCCACCGTGATTCACTTCCACCATCAGGCCGTAACCGTAGCGTTCTCCGGCCCAGGTCACTACACCGGAGCCCACGGAAATAATGTCAGAACCTTCCTTACCGGCAAAATCCACCCCGGCGTGCCAGGCCGGCCGCCCGGTAAAGGGATCGGTACGGCGCCCAAAGCGGGACGATAACCAGCCCCAGGTGACGGGCCGGCCGGCGATGGCGGCCTCCTGCTGCAGTTTTCGATTGGCCATCAGGGATTCCAGCACCTGTAACTGCTGTTCCCGGGCCTCGATGTCCGCCGCCAGGCGGTCCAGGTCCGCCAGGAAGCTGGGGCGCTCCAGCTCAATGCCCATTTCGCCTTCTTCCGGACCACCCAGTGCCGGCGCCTGGGAGAAATCAAATTCACCACCCTGTAACTTGGCCACGTCCACCAGGCGTTCGCCCAGGGCGTCCAACCGCATCAGCCGGGCCTGCAGTTCCGCCATCCGCACGGTCATGGCCGTGAGCTGACTTTCCGCCTGCTGCCGGGCCTGGGTCACCTGCGCAGCAGTGTTGGCAATGTCCTGCTGCAGGTAACGGGACAGATCACCCGGGCCCTGAGGCCGGCTGCTGCCCAGGCCATAGCCGGCACCGAAGCCCGCCGCCAGGGCCAGGACCAGCGCCACCACGCCGAGCAGCGCCAGCAACGCCACCCGCAATCGCAGGGTTCTGGACTGGCCTGTTTTGGGATCAAAAAGAATTACATTCATGTATGACTACTCTGGAGCCTGCCGGCCAATTGCGTCAGAATGCTGCCAAGGCCGCCGGCGTACTACTCCCCAAAATTAAATTGATCACTATTTGGCAATGACGCAGGACACTACCATAAAAAATATAAGAGATCTCATGCTTTGCAACCAAGAAGTGAAGTCTCTCACCGAAAATGCGACTCAGCTCATTGAACTTGATAAGTTATTCAGGGCAGTTCTACCGCCGAAACTGGCCCGCTACTGCCGGGTGGGCAATTACCGCAATGGCCAACTGCTGCTGGAGACCCAAAGTGCCTCCGCCGCCACCCAATTGAAGTTTCTTCTGCCCCAGATTCGGGGGAAACTGAAAAAATCCAGCAAGTTCAGAGCCTTGCAGGATATTAAATTACGGGTGGCGCAGCCGGAACCGAAACTCGACCGACACTACCGACGCCCGGCACCGCCGGTATCCCGTCACAGTCAGCAGTTAATCCGCCAGACCGCCGAGAATCTGTCTGATCGGGAGCTGGCATCCGCCATGCGCAGACTGGCCGATACGTTGGGCAAATCCGGTTCTGAGAGCGACTGAATTCGGTATGGGTTTGAACGAAATATTTGATTGATCCGGAGTTTATGCCGGGCGCGAGAGGTGATTTAAGGAACCTCTGACCCGGCATCGCCGGATCAGAGGTGGAAGGAAGTGTAAAACGATGGCTAGTCCATTGCCATCACAGGTTTGACGTAGGAAATCGGTGCCACCTTCTCATCGTCGAAGGTTACGATCTCCCAGGCATCTTCCTGTTGCAGCAGCTCCCGCAGGAGCTTATTGTTCAACGCGTGACCGGATTTAAAGCCCTGGAACTCCCCGATCAGGCTCTTACCCAGCAGATACAGGTCACCGATGGCGTCCAACACCTTGTGCTTGACGAACTCGTCATCGTAGCGCAGGCCGTCTTCGTTGAGGATGCGGTAATCATCCACCACGATGGCGTTCTCCACGCTGCCGCCCAGGGCCAGATTACGTTCCCGCAGATATTCGATGTCACGCATAAACCCGAAGGTCCGGGCCCGGCTGACTTCCCGCACGAAAGAGGTGCTGGAGAAATCCAGGGAAATGGTCTGGCTGCGACTCTTGATCACCGGATGATCAAAATCGATGGTAAAGCCCACTTTGAAACCGTTAAAGGGCAGGAAAGTGGCGCTCTTGTCGTCGTCCGTTACCGTTACCTTGCGCTTGATGCGGATAAACTGCTTGAGGGCGTTTTGCTCCTCGATGCCCGCGGACTGCAGCAGAAACACAAAGGGACCGGCGCTGCCGTCCATGATGGGCACTTCCGGCGCGCTTAGATCCACATAAGCGTTGTCAATGCCGAGGCCCGCCATGGCGGACAGCAGGTGTTCCACGGTGGAAACCCGGACATCACCGTTTTCCAGGGTGGTGGACAGGGTGGTATCACCCACGTTCAAAGCCTGAGCGTGGATGGTGACAACCGGATCCAGGTCGGTGCGACAAAATACAATGCCGGTATTCACCGGTGCCGGGCGCAAGGTCAGATAGACCTTTTCGCCCGTGTGCAGACCCACACCGGTCGCACGAATTGTATTTTTAAGGGTACGTTGTCTAATCATGTTGCTCCACGCAAATCACAGAGTTAAGAATTCAAAAGGCACAAAATCTTAGGCTGCCGCAATATTAGCAGTTATTAAGGGGATGACCAAACATTTAGCCCGATTAACCCCTGTTTTTGTGCACTTTTTGACCTTTTCAGTCCGCCTGACGTCGCAAAAAGGTGGGAATATCCAGATATTCCCGATTGGCATCAGGTTCCACGGCAACCCGCCGGCGGCTGTCGCCCACGGCTTCCCGGCGCATGCGTTCCACGGCGGGCCGTTCATACTGCTTGTAGTCTGAGACAGCTTCCACCGGGGACCGTTTGGTCACGCTCTGCACCGGTCGCACCGGCTGGGCCGCTTCACCCACGGCGCCCAGGCC
>MDSW01218271.1_pt1 | contig 11138 bp, 8 predicted proteins | sample 811171 | NCBI WGS metagenome assembly MDSW01 (sample SAMN05326641, study PRJNA326480) | marine metagenome | isolation source: seawater | place: Atlantic Ocean: North West | collected 2012 | reverse complement strand
TCATAAGTTGAAAGTAGTTTTTAATGATAATAAAGTAATGCAATGGGAGATGATTATAAAAAAAGAGAAATCCACCCCAATCATAAAAGCTCCCATAAAGAAAGAATCTAAAAGTCCAGAAACTAAAAAACAGTCTAAGAAAAATGTAGAAATTGATATAAAAATTGATAATCAATCAAATTGGATGCTTTCCCCTTCATTGTGGCTGGGGTCTAATCTAGATGATATGGGATCCGGATGGGGAATAAGCGCGGTCAAAGGAAATCTAGGATTTGAAATTAACTTTAATTCTACAGTTATGGATGAAAACAACAAATATGAAGATGGTAATTTTGATGGCACCTATGATAGTTATAGTAAATCAATCAAATTCAATACATTTAATTGGCTTATTTTATATGAGAAAAATTTTAGCAATTTTACAACACGATTTGGATTTGGTCAATCATCTATTCGTAGTGAAGTAAAGAATATTCAGCAATTAGAATTTAATATGGCTGCTGATACAACAGGAGCAGGCAAGAGCTCAGAAGTATTTATGAGAGCCTCAATAGGTAAACAATTTGCTTATAAAAATATTAATTTTACTCCTATGCTTGAGATGAATTATTTTAATGAGGAAGTTGGATTTAGTCTGATGACTCGGTTTGATTTTGGTCGTTAATTTTTAATGTTCCGCAGTGAGTATAACCTCATTAATGGAAACATTATTACACTTAATAAACAGTTTCCTTCCGCAACGTCTGTAACAATTCAAAAGAATAAAATTGTATCAATCAATAATCCTGATGTAAATCTTCAGTCTATTGATTTAAAAGGAAAAACTGTTCTACCTGGTCTTGTAGATTCACACTTCCACCTTTCAAACTTTGGAAAGAGACTCGAAATGATTAATCTCAAAGGGGTTCAATCAATTGATACAATCTATGAACTTGTAAGAGATAAAGTAAAAGAGATGGGAGAAAATGTATTTATACATGGATTTGGATGGGATCAAACACTATGGTGTAATCAAGAGTTTCCATCTAAAAATATATTAAATCAATTTAAAAATAATCCAGTAATGCTAACACGCATAGATGGTCACTCACTTTGGACAAATGATGCGGCAATCAATATAAGTTCCTATACTAATAATTTAACAGCTCCTAAAGGAGGAGAAATTATAAATGGATGTATATTTATTGATAATGCAATGGATCCCATAAAAAATATCATTCCGCAAAACAGCAAAAATGATGTGACAAGATGGATTAGCAGGGCATGTACTCAAGCCATGGAATATGGAATCACCAATGTTCATGATGCATGGCAAGATCCACTGATATTTGAATCTATTAATGATCTTTCTGATTTAAATAAATTGCCAATAAGATGTTACGGAATGATAGGTGCTTCACATTTAAATTTAATATCACAGGTACTTAATAATGGACACCATTATAATAATAACTACACAGTAAGAGCAGTTAAAGCATTTATTGATGGAGCTCTTGGTAGTAGGGGCGCTGCTCTTTTAGAACCATACTCTGATGCTCCGAATAGCTGCGGGCTTACTCTTATTTCCCATGATGAATTTCAAGATATAGCATCAAGGTGCTCAGATTCAAATTTTCAGTTGTGCACTCATGCTATTGGAGATAAGGGAAACAGGATGGTGATTGATGTATATTCAAAAAACTATAAAAAAGACTACAGATGGCGTATTGAACATGCGCAGATGATTACCTATAAAGATATGCTAAGATGCAAAGAATTTGAAATTGTCCCATCGATGCAACCAAGCCACTGTACCAGTGACATGAGATGGATGAAGGAAAGAGTCGGATCTCACCGTACGCATAGAATATCAAGGTGGAAAACATTTTCTGAACTTGGATTACCTATTCCAGGAGGATCAGATTGTCCAATTGAAGATGGAAATCCTATGTTTGAATATTATGCTGCTATTACAAGGAAGGATCACAATGGGCTCCCCGAGAGTGGTTGGCATCCTGAGGAGGCTCTTGACCGAATTTCTGCACTAAAAATGTTTACCCAGTGGGCAGCATATGGAGAATTTTCTGAATCTAGACGAGGGGCCATTAAAATTGGCTTTGATGCAGATTTTACAGTTCTTGATAATGATATCACAAAGTGTGAGCCAAGTGAAATCCTTGATACCAATGTTATGGCGACAATCGTTGGTGGACAACCTATCTATTCAAATCTATAGACAATTATAGAGAAATAGAAATTTTAAATCCCGTATGCTTGCGAATATTAAGAACCGTATTATCATCAAATAATAAATACTGACCCTTAATAGCAATTAAACATCCTTCAACAGTATTTACTTTTAAGAAATTAAGACTCTTTACTTTCTCTGGAAACGATATATGTGGATATGAGAAAGTTTCAATAATTTCATTTTCTAAAATAAAATTCTTATGCTTTTCATTGAGTTCATCAATTAACTGTTCCTTTAATTGATATAAATCGATTGTGTCATCAATTTGATTTTTCAACATGCGTTGCCACGCAGTTCTATCTGATATATGTTTTTTCATTTCAACTTCAATGCATCCAGCTTCATACCTATTAGATGTTTTAGCAAATTTAAGTGCCTTAACAGCTCCTTGATCAATCCAACGTGTCGGTATCTGTGTTGCTCTCGTAACTCCAATTTTAGCGCCTGCAGTTAATGATAGATATACATAATGCTCCTTGAGGCAATGTTTCTTTGACCACTCCATATCTCTAGCCTCGCCTTCATGTGCCCTGCATAGCTCAGGTCTTAAGATACACTCTGAAGTATTTGGAGATTGTATAAAGCAGGGATAGCAGTAGCCTTGCGCAAAAGTCTTGTTAATTTTTTTATCACATTCAATACAATGTATCTCTTCAAGAAAATCAATCTTTATAGTTTTGTTTAGGTAATCTGATATTGGTACAAGCTTATCATCAATTGGAATTTGATATTTAATTGGGTCGCAGTGCTGCGATTTCATCTTTTTTATAGTTCCTATAAACTTCATTCTAAAATTAAAGTCCTTGTTTTATTGCATTGCTTTATGGTTAAATTTAAAAAACATATGGCATCAGATTCTAAAAGTTTAATAATTGTTGAGTCACCCTCAAAAATAAAAACTCTTAAAAAGTTTTTAGGGAGTGAATACCTCGTCGAAGCATCGGTGGGGCATATCCGCGATTTAGCTAAAAAGGATATGGGTGTTGATATTGATAATGATTTTACTCCTACCTATGTTGTTTCAGATGATAAAACTAAAGTTGTTAAGCAACTAAAGAAATCAGCAAAGGGTGTAGATAAGATATTACTTGCAACGGACCCAGATCGAGAGGGTGAGGCTATATCATGGCATATACTCGAGCTACTGAAGCCAAAAGTTCCAGTTCAGCGCCTAGTTTTTAATGAAATAACAAAAACAGCTATTCTTGAATCAATTAATAATCCTAAAGATATAAATATGGATTTAGTTCATGCCCAGGAATCCAGAAGAATTTTAGATAGGCTATTTGGATTTTTAGTTTCAAAAATTCTTTGGACAAATGTAAAGGGAAAATTATCAGCGGGTAGAGTGCAAAGTCCTGCAATAAAAATTATTATTGATAAAGAACGTGAGCGTCTGCAGTTTATTGAAAGTAGTTACTGCTCTATTACAGCATCCTTAAGCGCTGATAAGCAACAGTTTGAATCAATTTTAGTAGAAAACAATAATCAATCTATCGCCATTGGATCTGATTTTGATAAAAAAACTGGGAATCTAAAATCTAAGGATTTAGTACATCTAAATAAAGAAGATGCAGAAAAATATATCAGTAAGCTTGATAAAGATTCATGGGTAGTATCAGATGTTATTGAAAAGCCATATACTAAATCACCTCCTGCCCCATTCATCACATCTACACTCCAGCAAGCTGGTATAAGTAAATTAAAAGTTAGTGCGAGGCAGGTGATGTCAATAGCGCAGAAACTATATGAAAATGGTCATATTACATATATGAGAACTGATTCAATCAATCTATCAACTGAGGCTCTAAATGCTTCTAGGAGTGAAGTTGAACAATTATATGGAAAAGACTATCTACCTGAGAAGCCTATTGCATATAAAAGTAAAGTTAAAAATGCGCAGGAAGCACATGAGGCAATCAGGCCAGCTGGGGCTCAGTTCATTCATCCTGACACATTAAAAGATATATTAGAGAAAAGAGAGTATGAACTATATAAATTAATTTGGAGCAGAACAGTTGCCTGTCAAATGAATCCAGCAAAACTACTCACTACTCAGGTTCATATTAAGAATAATGACTTTATGTTTTTATCTAAGGGTAAAACAATCAAGTTTGATGGGTATCTCAAAGTTTACCAAGACAGTAGCAAGGATGGTGATGATGTGATACTTCCTAAACTAGTGAAGGGCGATAGCGTTACCTTTGATAGTGCAGTTGCCAAAGAGCATAAGACAAAACCAATTTCAAGATACACTGAAGCTGGATTAGTTAAAGAACTGGAGAACCTAGGAATTGGAAGACCATCTACATATGCATCAATTATATCAACAATAATTAATAGGGGATATGTAACCAGAAATAAGGGAACTCTAATTCCAACATTCACTGGATTTGCTGTAGTCAAATTTTTAGAAAAATATTTTGATCAACTCATTAATCTACAGTTTACAGCTGAAATGGAAGATGAGCTAGATGCTATATCAAGAGCTGATATGGATCATACTAAGTTTCTTAACACATTCTACAGTGGATCAAAAAAACAAAAGGGTCTGCACGAGCTTCTAGATCAAGAATTTGATAAGCTTGAATCCAAGAATGTTATGACTCTTTCAAAAGATAAAAAGGATGATATCATTCTAAAGATTGGACGATATGGAATATATCTTGAGCGTGGAGAAGAAAAAGCAAATCTACCTGATGAATTTGGGCCAGAAAATGTATCCTATGATATGGCTGAGGAAATGTTCCGTCTTAAAGCTAAGGATGATGAGTCTATTGCAACATTTGATGGTGAAGATATTTTTATTAAAACTGGGCGCTTTGGTTCATACCTGAACTGTGGAGATAAGAATAAAGGATTTCCCCCTAATGTAGACGCAGATAACATCACTGCAGAATTGGCGAAAAAAATTATATCTCTTCCTTACTCGATTGGTCAAGATGAGAATAAGGATGATGTAAAAATTGATATAGGAAAATTTGGACCATATATAAGATGTGGGAAAAAAACAAAATCTATTCCACCGTCTAAAGATTTGTTTGAACTCTCATTAGATGAGGCGATAGAGCTTTTAAATACAAAACAAAGTTCTGGGCGCGTACTTGGTAAGGATGAAAAATATGGAAAAGAAATTGAATTGAAGAGAGGAAGATTTGGATTCTATGTTACTGATGGTAAGATTAATGCGAGCCTAAAGAATGGTGAAGATATGGAGATTACGCTGGAGCAAGCCATAGAAAAAATTATGGCTAAGTCTAAGAAGTAATCACTGGAGAACTAATGAGTAAAACGAAAATGATAGATTTACTAACATCACTCTCAAAGCAAAGAGGATTTATTTTCCAAAGTAGTGAGATTTATGGTGGCCTCGGATCTACATGGGACTACGGGCCTCTAGGTATAGAACTCAAAAGAAATATAAAGAATCATTGGTGGAAATCCATGATCACAAAACGAGAGAATGTCGTTGGAATGGATGCATCTATACTCATGCACCCAGATGTGTGGAGGGCAAGTGGTCATATAGATAATTTTCATGATCCTCTTGTTGATAATAAGGACAGTAAAAAAAGATATCGACTCGATCACCTCCTTGAAGATCAGCCAGATGAGGTTATAGACTTTTTATCAGATAGGCTACTTACTAATGAAATTGCTTCACTAGAAGAAAAATTTCAGGCGATTGTTGTAGAATTGACAAATATAGGTTCTGAGAGTGAAGCTGTTTTAAATGAAAGTAAAATGATAGATCCCGAAACACGGAAGCCTGCGTCATGGACAAGTGTAAGGCAATTTAACCTTATGTTTAAAACTCATATGGGACCTGTAGAGGATACTGGATCTGTTGCATACCTAAGACCAGAGACAGCACAAGGGATCTTTGTAAACTTTCAAAATGTACAGTCTTCTTCAAGACAGAAGATTCCATTTGGAATTGGTCAGATTGGAAAAGCATTTAGAAATGAAATCACAACAGGTAACTTTATTTTCAGAACTCGAGAATTTGAGCAAATGGAAATGGAGTATTTCTGTCACCCAAATGATACTGCTAAGTGGCTTGAGTACTGGTCAAATGAAAGATTAAACTGGTTTAAATCATTGGGTATCAATGACACTAAATTAAGACTCCGCCCTCACGGAGATGATGAGCTTGCTCACTACTCTAGCGCATGCTATGATGTAGAATATGAATTTGACTTTGGATGGTCAGAGCTAGAGGGTATCGCAGATAGAGGTACTTATGATTTAGATAAGCACGCTGAGAGTAGTGGGAAGAAGTTATCATATTTTGACCAACCCAATAACGAGCATTTTACTCCTGCTGTCGTTGAGACTTCAGCTGGTGTTGATCGTGCTATACTCACAGTTCTAGCTGATGCATATTGCGAAGAAGAGGTAAATGGAGACAAAAGAAATGTACTGAAATTATCTCCTAAAATCGCACCTACAACAGTAGCGGTATTCCCACTAATGAATAAAATGGGTATGCCTGAGATAGCTCAAAAGTTAGTAGAAGACCTAAGAACTAATTTCAGCTCTTTCTATGATACTGGGGGATCTATAGGTAGAAGGTACCGCAGACAGGATGAGGCTGGAACTCCTTTGGGCGTTACTGTGGATCACGACACACTTGAAGATAATACAGTTACTCTTAGAGATAGAGATACCATGGAGCAAGTTAGAGTGAGCATGGATAAGCTATCAGACGCAATTTCTGATAAGATTAAGTAAGCTACCTTCTAAGAATACTATTTATAACTTGGATAATATCAAGGGTGGTAATTTCACCGTCTTCATCATAGTCAGCTAATAGAGCTTCATATTAATTAAAGCTTATATGCTCTAGAATGTGATTGGCTATACTGATAACATCAAGCACATCTAAATTCCCAACTTGATTGCAATCTCCTAAGATCTCATCGGTTCCAATAAGTATATCATAGGACTTAAGATATCGACTAAAATTTGTCCAGAATCCATCATCCCATATAATAGTTAAACCACCTCTAAGATATCACAGGCATGTGATTTAGTTTTTACCTTATCAATAACCTCTTTAACTACATGATTTTTATCTAGAATATACGTGACTCTACTAATTCCCATATACTCTCTACCCATAAATTTCTTTAAACCCCATACGCCATACTTCTCAAGCATCTCATGAGATTCATCGCAGAGCAGTGGATAGTTAAAATCATACTTATCAACAAACTTTTTCTGCCTCGATGGAGGATCGGCTGAAACGCCTACAATCGAAATATTACGCTTATTGTACTCTTCAAGTTCATCACGGAACCCGATTCCCTGGTTCGTTCAGCCTGGGGTACTGGCCTTGGGAAAGAACCATATAACTAGCTGCTTACCTTTATAATCTGATAATGAAACGTTATTTTCATCTTGATTGGGAAGTGAAAAATCTGGAGCCTGGTCGCCTACTTTTAACATAATTACCCTTTTATTTTAACAAACAAAATTATTATACTTACCAGTTCCTAATTTACACAATAGAAAAGTAGGTAGTAATGAAAATATTAGTATATAGTGCGAGCTGGTGCTCACCATGTAAATCAGCAAAACGTTTTCTAGATGATATGAATTTATCGTATGAAGAAATTGATATTGAAAAAAATAATATATCACGAGATAAACTATTAGAAATGACGGGCGGACATACCGTTCCACAGATTGTTATCAATGACAAGTGTATAGGTGGGTATTCAGAATTGATGCACCTAAATCAATCAGGTGAACTAAAGGAAATTTTATCTAATGAAGATTGATGAAAACATAATGAAATATTGTAAAAATCATTCTACTCCTGATGAGCACATTCTTGATCAATTAAAGGAACACACATTCCGTGAAATTGAAGCAGCAAATATGATTTCAGGTAATATGGTCGGAAATCTACTTTACATTCTTTGTAAATCAGTTAATGCTAAGCGTGTTCTTGATGTGGGTATGTTTACAGGCTACAGCGCCATTAAACTAGCTAGCGCAATTCCTTCAGATGGTGAAGTGCATACATTTGAACTAGCTGAGAACCATATTAAAACAGCTAAAAAATTCATTTCTGATTCAGATTATGATAACATAACAATACACGAAGGTGAAGCAATTCTAAATTTGGAAACATTAGAAAATGAAACATTTGATTTTGCATTTATAGATGCAGATAAAACTAATTATATAGAGTACTATAAACGCTGTATGACGCTGATCAGAAAAGGTGGAGTAATAGTACTAGATAATATGCTCTGGAGCGGGAAGGTACTTGAACCTCAAGATGATGATTCTATTGCATTAAAGGAAACAGCAAAATATATTAATAACGATTCCAGAGTCTTTAATCATATGCTAACAATACGCGATGGATTAATGGTGTGTTTTAAAAATGGATAATCTAAAAGATAAAAAAATATTACTGTGTGTCACGGGTTCAATTGCCGCGTTTAAGGCATGTGAATTTATTCGCTTACTCAGAAAGCAGGGATGCCATGTACAGGTAGTGATGAGCAATTCATCTCAGGATTTTATCGGAAAACTTAGCCTCGCAGCTCTAAGTGATAATGAGGTGCTAACGGATTCAAATCAAAATGGACTTGAGCATGTAAAGTTTGCTATTGATTTTGATGCTGTTGTGGTTTTGCCTGCAACCGCTAATATTATTTGTAAGGCAGGGTCTGGGATAGCAGATGATATTATATCAACCGTACTGTCCATATGCGAGCAACCCAAATTATTTGTTCCTGCTATGAATTTTAGAATGTGGCAAAGCAAAGCTACTCAGAAAGCAGTATCAACCCTGAAATTACATAAATGTGTTGTTATGAATCCAGATGAGGGTGCACTTGCGAGTCTACATAAAGGAGAGGGTAGATTACCAAAATTACACAGCGTTATGAATGATCTCCGCGCACTTCTTGATTTTAAAGTTCCACTTAAGGATAAAAAGATTTTGATTTCTGCTGGACCTACAAGAGAAAAGATAGACCCCGTTAGATTTATATCCAATCGCTCAAGTGGGAAAATGGGATTTGCGCTTGCCGCAGAGGCACGTAATATGGGCGCTAGTGTCAGTTTGGTATCTGGACCTGTATCATTGGAGGAGCCTTCCGAAGTGAATACAGTTTTTGTTGAAAGCACAGATGAAATGTATCAAGAAATGGAAAAAAATATTGATTCAGATATTATTATTATGTGCGCAGCAGTATCAGATTATACTCCAAAAAAACAAGAAAGTACTAAGATCAAAAGTAAGAATAATGATATGTCAATTGAGTTAACACCCACCATTGATATTATTAAATCAATTTCTAAAAAAACAAAAGCTGTAGTCGTTGCATTTGCACTTGAAACCTGCAATGGAAAAGATAATGCTATAAAGAAATTAAATGATAAGGGTGCAGATTTTATTGTCTTAAATCATCCATACGAGGATGGCTGCGGAATAGAAAGTAATTTTAACTCCGTGACAATCTTTTCAAAAAATAATGATCAAATAGACATTAAGAAAGATAGAAAAGATAGGGTAGCAAAACAAATTTTAGAGTTTATCCTTAGTAAGCAAGATTCAGTATAACTGGCCGGTGGTCAGAAACTAAAAAATCATATTGCTCCCAATTCATAAAATCTAAATCTATAGTTGGGACATAAATATGTGACTGAAACTGATTGAATGAGTTATTAAGATTTGATGTTAGTAGTATATGATCTATATGACTCGGATAAGATGGGTAGGACCAATAATCAGACAACCCCTCAGCTATACCCATATCAGCAAATGTAAAACTATCATCTTCTAATAAATCTATAAATACATTTTGCTCATCTTCATCTGTAATTTCATCATTTAGATCTCCTAAAAAGATGACCTTCATATCTGTATTGGAATACTGTTGCTGAATAACTTTGCTCGATAAAAAACGTCTGTAGTTTTCATCAAAGGTACCAAAACAATCTCCTGAGCTACAATTACTGGTACAGTCACTTGCCTCTATATACCTCTTTTCATCTTCATCGCATTCATATAGCATTCCACTTTCAATAATGTTATCTCCACAGCATTTAAAATGATTATTAATAATATAGATATCTTCACCATGCCACTTCATATGCAGACCCAATGGATCCCTAACAAAAACATAGCCTACTTCCAATCCATTAATTTCATCTATATCAATCTCATCCACCATATTAAAGTACCCCACATATTCAAGAAGAGAATTTTCTTTATATAAAAAACCAAGGGTAGCAAACGAGCTGTTTCCTAAAATTATATTATATTCTGGAAGTTCATTCCTTAACAGTGTGACGCTCTCATCATCAATATCATCCGGCATCTCCTGTAGTGCTATAATATCTGGGTTGTATTCCTTGATAATACGAGATACATGCTCAATAGTTTCCAAACCTGATTTAGGAAAATTCTCAATATTCCAGGTCATTAGAGATAATGTAGTGCATGGGGTATCACTAATTTCTACATCAATAGCCCCCCCTTCGGAATCTGAAAAAACAAACTGTGACATGCAATCAAGTGAAATATCACCTTCAAGAGAAATAAGTGTGCCACTTCCAACTGGAATTGTAGAACCAGAAAATGAAAAACCTAGAACTGCAGTTTCGCTCGAACTTAATGTAAAATTATTTAATGCAGCATCACCTCCAGATACACCTGTAACACATCCATTATGATTAAATTGAAATCCAGCAATAGGTATATCTGTATTATATTTTAAATCACTTCCATCTAGATATATACAAATATTACTCTGAGTATCAGAACCCAGAATGTTATCCTGCTGTTTTGTGCAAGAAGTGATAGATAAAATAAATACTATTATAATTAGGAAATTGTTGGCTATTTTGGATATATACATTCTTATTTTTATAATATGTT
>MDSW01066326.1_pt1 | contig 11138 bp, 4 predicted proteins | sample 811171 | NCBI WGS metagenome assembly MDSW01 (sample SAMN05326641, study PRJNA326480) | marine metagenome | isolation source: seawater | place: Atlantic Ocean: North West | collected 2012 | reverse complement strand
GTTCGGGGTGGGAGGAGGGTTCGGGGCGGGGGGTGGGCCGGGGCGGGAGAAAAGAGAATAGATGCGCTCGACGGCGTCGCTCGCGTCGACCCCGGCCGCGCGGCTTCGGCGCGGGGTCGACGCGCGGATGGCGGCGACGCGGCTCGGGGCGGGTCGCGGGGGATCCGCGGGGGGTTCTCGCGCGCCGAGCGCGGGCGTCTGCGCCGCGGGGCCGCGCGCGTCGGCGTCCGAGACGGCGCGACGCGTCGGCGTCGCGTGGGAAAACCCTAACGTCGCGCGAAAGCGACGCGCGCGCGGCGCCGGAGACGCGCGGCGCCGACGCCGCGGCGCGGCGACGCCCGGGCGCGAGGCGCGAGGCGGGGGGGGACGAAGCGCGGGCGGGTGCGCACCATCTTTCCCGAACCGAGCTTCCTGCGCGACGAGCGTGCGAGGACCGTAGAGGGAGAGCGCGGAGGCACGCCGAGGTTCTTGTAATGCGCGCGTCGTGACGAGTCGCTGCGCGGGCGCGGCATCATTTTTTTGACGCCCGCCGCGCGCTAATCAATCAACAACGCTCGAGGCTCGAAAAGCGCCCGGAAAACTACCGGCTCGCGTCCGGTCTTCGCGCGCGCGCATCTGCGGGCGGCGCTCGCGATGGCCGCTTCCGCCGCCGCCCCCGACGATGCGGCGACGACGATACGCGGCTCGGACTACTACAACCCGCGGTGGCACGGTCGCGCGCGGTGCTGGGGCAGCACGGCGCTCGGGGGAGGGGGCAACGCGAGCGCGGCGCGGCGGTACTGGTGGACGTTCCGAGGCGTGCACGTCGACCCCGCCGCGCCGTTCACGAACGAGGAGCTGGCGTCCCTCCGCGACGCGATGCTCGGCGGCAACCTCACCGGACGCGCCGCGACGAGCGCCGTCGTCGACGCGCGCTCCGCCGCGAACGCGCCGCTCGCCCCCGGCGCGTCCGACCCGTCCTCCTCCGAGCCGAGGGCATCGTCGTCGTCTTCCACCCAGCCTCTCGACGACGACCTCGGCGACTCCGCCTCGGAGAGTAGTTCCTTCTACTCTCAGCTCGATTGGGAGATTCTTCGCGTCCCTCCCGCGCCGACGTCGCACTCGGAGACCGCGGACGCGCTGATCGAGGCGAAGAGCGCGGACCAGGGCGAGGAGACGATCGCGGGCCTCGCCATCGCCGTCCTCCTCATCGTCCTCGGATCGGTCGTCTTGATCGGCGCGTGGTTGCGACGAAGAGAGATCCGATGGCTCCACCGCGCGGGCGCGGGCCTCCTCGTCGGCGTCCTCGGCGGGTGCGTCATGATCGTCGCGAGCGCGCGCTCGACCCGGGGCGCGGAGTGGGTGCTGAGCTACGGCGATTACCTCGTCTTCGACACGGAATTCTTCTTCCTGTTCCTCCTCCCCCCCGTGATCTTCGAGTCCGGGTACGCGCTCGACGCGGAGCCCTTCTTCCGCAATCTCGGCACTATCAGCGTCTTCGCGTTCGGCGGGACGATCGTCGGCGCGGGCGCGTTCGGGCTCGTGATGTGGGGGCTGGGGCAGCTGGGCGTCTCGCACGCGTTCACTTTTTTGAACGCGATGACCTTCGGCGCCATCGTCTCCGCGACGGACCCCGTGACGGTCCTCGCCGTGTTCGGCGACCTGCGCGTCGACCGGGACCTGTTCGCGGTGGTGTTCGGCGAGAGCGTCCTGAACGACGCGGTGGCCGTGGTGATGTACCGCGCGACGTACCAGCCGGGCGGCGTCCTCGCCTCCGCGTGGGCGTTCGTCGTGGTGTTCGTCGGGAGCACGCTCATCGGCGTCGGCATCGCCCTCGCGAGCGCGCTCTTCTTCAAACACGTCACGCTCGCGGAGGGAGGAACGTCGCGGTCCCGCGGCGGCGCGTCGAACGTCCTCGTCCGCGAGAAGAGCTCCTCCAAGAGCTCCGTCGAGAGAGGCGTCGAAAAAAGGCACGGCGGCGCGGAGTCGGCGGTGAAGAGCGCGGTGACGGAGGCGGCGGTGGTGGCGCTCTTCCCCTGGATCGCGTACATGCTCGCGGAGGCGCTCGAGCTCGTCGGCATCGTCGCCATCTTGTTCTGTGGGATCGTCATGGGGAGGTACACCCGGCGGAACTTATCCGAGGGCGGGCGCGCGCTCACCGCCGGCGCGTTCGCGCTCGTCGCGCAGCTCAGCGAGACGTTCGTGTTCGTGTACGTCGGCGCGAGCGTGCTGTTGGCGCAGCCGGAATACTTCGGCACCGCCGTCTGGACGTGCGCCGCGTGTTTGCTCTCGAGGGCCGTCGCCGTGTTCGGCCTCGCGCGCGTCGCCGCCGAGGCGCTCGGGGAGGCCGAGTCCGATGACGCGCCCCCGTCCAGGCGCGACGGAGGCGACGCGACGACCTCGGCGACCTCGGCGACCTCGGCGACCTCGGCGACTTCGGCGACTTCGGCGACTTCGGGGGGTTCTTCCGGTTCGGGGGGAGGGGGTTTTTTCTTCGGCGCGCTCTCGAACGCGTTCGGGTCGTTGGGGTCCTCGTCGGCGGACCCCGACGGTCTCCGCGAGCGAGACCGAGAGAGGGACGCCATTTCTTCTTCATCTTCTTCTTCTTCTTCGCGCCGGAAGGTGCATCCGGGTTCATCCCGCTTTTTATTACCCGCGAACCACGCGAAGATGCTCTGGTTCAGCGGCTTACGCGGCGGGATGGCTTTCGCGCTCGCGCTCGAGGCGGCGTCGCGGCGGGGCGACGACGGCAGGGCGATGCTCACCGCGACGATGGGCGCGGTGGCGTTCACCGTGTTGGGGATCGGGGGCCTGACGACGACGGCGCTTCGGCGCTTCGGCATCCGGAGCGACGTCACCCCCGAGCGCCGCGGGGGGAACGAGAGAGACGCGTCCGACGACCGGGGTTTCGGATCCGACGGGGCGGTTTCGATGGAGAGGAGGGGGTTCGGCGGCGGGATGGACCCCGGCGATCGCGACCCCCGCGCGCCGGACGAGGTGGCGGTGCTGATACGGTCGGAGAAGGCGGACGGCGCGGCGCTGAAGCGCTCGGCGCCCACGCCGACGCGGGAGGGCCGCGGAAGGAGGGAGGAGACGGCCTCCTCGGGAAGCGACGAGTTGCGGCGCTCGTTCCGGACCTTTGACGAGCGGTTCCTCACGCCGATGTTCACCCTCGATCGTGCCGAAGCCGAGCGCGAAGGAGAAGGAGGAGAGTAGGAGAGTCCGTCCGCGACCGAGCATGTAGTACGCGTACTTTCGCGAGGAGTCCACGAAGGTAAGGTGTATGATACGTTTCCAAAAATTTCCGACGGCGCGCCGCGTGATAGACTACGAACGAGCCGGTGACGCGGTTTCGGTTCGACCATCGCCGTCGCCGCCAGTGATCACGCCACGGACGCGCCCCGGGCGACGCGACCGTGAGGTGAACAGTTATGATACAGTTACGCAGTTATGCAGTTAGAGATACTGTCGCAACACCTGCATCTTCGTGAGAAACGCCTCCGACAGCGGCGCGGGCGCTTTCGAGACCTTCCTGAACTCCACCGCGATGCGGTTCGGCGTGTGTTGGTTCCAGGTCATCGTCGCGTCTCTGACCCTGCTGAAGCGCCACTCCTCCGTGACGGTCATCGGCCTGCCATCCTCCACGCCCGTGCCGCGCTGGGTGACGACGAGCGTGCCCTCCGCGTCGCGCGCGCGGTCCACCGTGACGAAGGTGAGCTCTCGCGACGGCGGGCCGAGGGTCTTCTCCGTGTTGATCATATTCTCGGGGTTCCCCTGCCTGAGCCCCACCTGGTGGATCTGACAGCAGAAGCAACAGTCGCCCGTGGACTCCATCTCGCCTACGATCGGCGCGCCGTCGTTCGCGGGCGCGTACACGTTGAACTTGACCTCGACGTTGATGGGTATGCAGCCTCCGACGCACGCGAAAGTGGGGGCCGATTCCCACCGGCCCACCATCTGCTCCCCCATCTCGTCGATTTCCTCCCGGCTCATGGGGTTGAGGATCGTTGGGGGTTCGTGTTGGGTCATCATGGAGTGGGGCTGGGGCTGGAGAGGCGGGACGTCACGGTCGGACATCGCGTAACGGTCGGACATCGGGCCTCTCGCGCGCGCGTCGCGCCGGGGGCGGTGTGCCTGACCCTGTCGTCTAAACAAAAAATATCGTCTTTTTTTTGACGTCCGTTTTTTTTTGGTCATCATCTCATCAGTTTCGTCGGACATTTTCTCCTGGAAACCGACGACTCCCTCGAACGCTGTCTCCAACTCGTCGTCAGCCGAGCCGGATCGACGCGACCGTTTCGAGGCTCCATCAACGGTTGGGGCGGGGCGCGTCGCTTCCGAGACCCACACTTCCCCCCGCGCCCCCACCGCCCCCCCCCCTCCGCGCTCGCTCCCGCCCACCTCGGTCGCGGCGGCGCGATGGGGTGCGTCGGGTGCGGGCGCGCGCCCGGTCGGTGCTCGTGCCCCCCCCGCGCGCTCGAGGACGCCGTCGCGGGGCGCGTTCCGCTCGTCGCGTACGACGGCGTCTCCGAGGGCCGCCATCTCGTCGCCGCGCCCCGCTCGGCGCGCCACCCCGCGGAGGCGTGCAGCCTCGGCCCCGGACTCGGCGCGTTTTCGCGCGCCGCGGATCCGAACGACGCCCCGTCGCGCCCCGCCCCCGCCCCGAGGCTCCGCCGCGCGCTCGAGGCTCTCGCGCCGTTCGCGGACCACGACCGCAGGCGCGTCATCGAGCGCGCGTGGGCGCGCGAGCACCTCGAGCGCCGGCCCGGGGCCGCCTCTCCCGGCCTCGACCCCCCCCCCGTCGGCTTGGGAAGGCAGTACTGGACCCCCGACGGCGACCTCGCGCTCGCGGCGGGGGGCACGCGCGGGCGAACCATGCACGACGCCGCGAGCGAGGGCGACGCCGCCGCGGTCGCGCGACGGCTGCGCCGCGGAGAGCACCCCGACCAGACCGATTTCGCGCTGCGCACGCCCGCGCACGTCGCCGCCGCCGCGGGGCGAGCCGACGTCCTCGAGGTGCTCCTCGACGCCGGCGCCGACGCGAACGCGCGCGACGCGCGCGGGCGAACGCCCCTGCACCACGCGTGCCTCGCCAACTGCGGCGGCGACCGAGAACCGGAGCACCACGCGGTCGAACCCCCCCCCGCCGACGCCGACGCCGACGCCGACGCCGACGCCTCCGCGAACGAGCGCGCCTCACCCGAGGCCTCCTCCTTCCGCCACCCCCTCGGCTCCGACGAGCTCGCCTACCCCGCGTGCCTCCCCTCGCGCGCGCCCCCGCCGCCGCCGCCCGCGTCCTCCGGTCCTCGCACGGAGGTCCTCGACGCGCTCGTGACGCGGGGCGGCGCGGACGTCGACGCGCGCGACGACGACGGGCGGACCCCCGCGCACGTCGCCGCCGCGCTCGGGTTCCACGCCGCCGCCGAGCGCCTCCTGACGCGACTCGGCGCGGACCCGAGGGTGAGGGATATCAGGGGAAGGACGCCGCTCGACGCCGCGCGCGCGGGCGCGTGCGACCCGGTCGTTCGGCTCGTGACGCGCGTGATGCGCCGGGGGGGAGGGGGAGGGCGAGAAGGCGGCGAGCGTCGGAGGAGGGCGGCGGAGGAGAAAGCCGCCGGCGTCGAGAAAGCCGCCGGCGTCGAGAAAGCCGCCGGCGTCTCGAAGCCGCCGCGCGACGGAGCGCCGTGTATGCAGAGGCGGCCGCTCGAGGATCGCGACGCCGCCGGAGCGCCGTTCGCTCCGTTCGGTCGGTCGTACGAATCGAACGGCGGGTTCGACGCGTACGCGAGGAAGAAATACGCGGACGTCGACGCGCGCCAACGACCAAGACAAAAACGCGCGGAGGAGAAGACGCGTCCCGAATCCCCCGAAGAATCCCCGTCCGCGCGGTGTCGCGCCGCGTGTTTCGCGGGCGACGTCGCCGCGGTCGAGGCGTCCCTCGCGTCGGGCGCGGACCCGACCGCGCGCGACTCGCGCGGACGCAACGCCGCGCACTGGGCGTGCGCGGGGGTCCCCGGCGCCGGCGCCGCCGCGTGCCTGACCGCCGTCGTGGAGGCCGCCGCCGCGAAGCCCGATTGTGACGCGGAGGCTCGCGCGGCGTTCCCTCGCCTTCCGCGGCTTCGCCCCCCGGGCGCCGTCGCGACGCCGAGCGAGCGAGCGCGGGACGTTCGTACCCCCTGGTGGGACGCGCGGGACTTCGCGGGGCGCGCGCCGATGGACCTCGCGCGCGATCCCGCGGCGCGCGCGGCGCTCGCGAAGCTCCGCGAGGGCGTCGCGCGGCGCGCCGCGCACGCGGGCGGGGGCGCGCGACCGGACCCGTCGCGCGTGTCGCGGGTTCGAACGGCGGAGTGGTCGAGGCGGCTCGAGGAGGCGGCGAGGACGGCGGCCGCGTGGCCGCGCGAGTGCGCGGCGGAGGCGAGGAAGGTGGCGGAGGAAATCGTCGCCGCGGTGGAAGCCACGGGCGGCGGCGGCGGCGAGGGGGGAGAAGGTGGTCGGGGAGGGGGCGAGGGAGAAGGGGGCGATGAAGGCGAAGAGGAGGGGGAAGCGGGGGGGGGATCGTCGAAGAGGAGCCTTCTCCTCGCCGGTCTCGATCGGCTTCGGCTTTTGCTCGGGCGCGAGGCGCACGCGAGGGCCGCGGACGTCTTCGCGCGCCTCGACGCGGCAACCGGTGAGGCGGAGGCGGAGGCGCGGCGGGTTCGGTTCGTCGAGGCGCCCCGGCGGGCTCGCGGGTTCGCTCGAGGGTTCGACCGCCGCCTCGCGCTCGACGCGTGCGAGGAGGCGAAAAAGCTCGCGCGGTGGTGCGACCGGTGACCGAAATAAAGGCGCGAGCGACGAGGCGAAGAGGCGAAAAGAAAGGCGTTACTATTCCTATTCCGCGCGGTGGTCTAGGTGTTCCTATCCCGTCAGAAGAGGAGGTCCGGGTCTCGCTCCCGCTCGAGCAGATTCTCGGGTTCCCTTGTCGCCCCCCCCCCCGCGCGTCCGGCGCTCCCGGGTACGGGGTCGACGAGGTTCCCGACCCTCGCCTCCATCCCCGCCACGCTCGCCTCCAACGCCTCGAGCGCCTCCTTCGCCGCTTTTTCGTTCGCCTGGATGTCCTTCTTCTTCTTCGCCTGGACTTTTTTGAGGCGGAAGAACTCCTCGCGCTCCAACTCGTCGAGCTCGCCCTTGATGTACGCGACGGTGTTTTCCAGCCTCGGCGTGACGACGTTCTCCAACGCGTTGACCCTTCGGTTCGTGGTCTTGATCGCGAGGTCCAGGGTGATGAACGCCGTCTGGAGGCTCGCGAGCTCCACCAGCAGCTTCACCGCGCCCAGGTACGCGCGCTTACAGTTCTGGAGCTGCTTCCCGCCGCCGCCGAGGCCGGTCATGTCGGCGCGGCCGCCGTCGGCGCCCTCGAGGTGGTGCTCGAACCGGGGCAGCTTCACCCCGGCGACGTTGTCCGTCTTGGCGCGCACGCGCACGTTCGCGCGGTCGACGCCGTCGAGGACCGTGTGCTTGATGCCCTCGCCGGCGACGTACTTCGCCTCCGTCAGCGCGAACGCCGAGGCGCGCATCGCCGTGCCCATCTCGCGCTTCGCCGCGACGATCTTAGCGAGGATCTGGCGGTAGCGCATGGTCAGGGCGTCCGCCTTCTTCTTCAGGAGCTTGTACCCCTTCTGCGCCCCGGAGAGCCGGTTCTTCACCACCGCGAGCACCGTCACCGTGGGGACCACGTTCAGGCGGTTCGTCGTCGACATCGCGAACGAAAGGCGACGACGACGACGAAGGAGAAGAGGGGCGGCGGGAGGCGCGCGCGATCACTGACGCGCGTGCCCTAAAAAGCAGAGCCAGCCGGCCCGCGCGTCGTCAGATCCGCCGGGTTCGTGAGCAAATTCTGCTCACTGCTGCTCGCTCGCGTCAGCTGCCTACTCGCTCCGGCTCAAAAGATATCCCGAACAGTCTCGTCCGGTCCGAGCCTCTTCCCGGGCTCGCGCTCGCGCCCCCCGGTCACTTCACGCCTCCACCGGCGACGTCGCGCGCGTTCCGTCCGCGGCTTCACCCCGGGAGGCCGCGCCCACCCCCCCCGCGCGCATCGAACCGGGAGGATGGCGCCTCGCGCGCGCGTTCGAGCTCGCGTCGGCTGATTGATTAGTCGTTTCCTCGGATTTCGCCCGCACGTCTCCCGGTCTGCGCGATGAGCGGCGTCGCGCTCCCTTCCGCCTCGGCGGGTTCCGCGGCGGTCGGCCGCCCCGATGACCCCCCCGCGGTCGCCCCCTGGATCGCCTCCGCCTCCGCCTCGCTCTCGACGCGCGACGACGCCCGCTCGGACGACCGCGCGATCCTCCTCGGCGCGTCCCCGGACGTGGACGCGGACGAGGCGTCGTTCCTGGATTCGTACTTCGCCTTCACCTCCGCGCACTTCGGCATCGACCGCGCGGAGGTGAGGGCGCGGCTCGACGCGTACGTCTCCCCGACCGGCGTTCCGTTCGACGTGTACCGCCTGTACCGCGCGTGCTGCGAGCGCGGCGGGTTCGGCGACCTCGAGGAGGCGACGGCGCGGTTCGACGCGCGGGAGATTTTTCGCGAGATGCGCAACTGGAGCCCCCCCGCGCGGACCAAGACGAAGACGAAGACGGATCCATCTGATCCATCGGACGAGAAGGGCGAAGAAAAGCGCGCGCGCGCCTCCGCCTCCTACCCGCCGGGGTTCGAACCCACGACCGCGATCTTCGAGGCGTACGCCGAGCTGATCCTCCCGTACGAGAACGCGCACCAGGAGGACGTGTGCGTCGAGCCGTGCCACCTGTGCGACGAGGAGAGCGGGAAGATGATCCAGTGCGACGCGTGCCACCGGTGGACGCACGAGGCGTGCAATCGCGCCGGCGCGGTCGTCCCGCTCGAGCCCGGAAGTTTCAAACCGGGGGACGTGTGGATCGTCAGCGAGAGGGAGAGCGGTGGAGCGGGCGCCGACGAGGCGTCGGGACGAGGCGTCGACGAGGCGGGTTCCGAGAAACGCGCGAAGACTACGCGCTCGCGCATCCGCGACGCGTCCGCCGTCACCGCCGAGGAGCGCCGCGCGAACGTCGTGCTGACCGCCGGCGCGGAGGACGTCTTCGCGTGCGACGCGTGTCACTACCGCGACGCGTGCCGCCCCGGGCACGAGCCACGCGTCACGAGCCGATTCGTCGTGAGCGAAAACGCGCGGTCGGACGACGAGCTGGCGGCGCTCGCGCTGGCGCCCGGCGCGATCCCGCCCTCGGGCGCGCTGATGGACGCGGAGACCTTCTGCAGGCTGTTGTGCCTCCGCCGCGGGTTCACGCCGCTCGTCAGCGGAATCAGGTGCCCGACGATCCAGCCCAGCGTAGACGTCTCGGACGCCGCGTACTGGGCCGAGGAGGAGGCCTGGGAGGAGGAGGCCGCCTGGGAGGAGGAGGAGGAGGGGCGGGGTCGTCGGACGTCGACGGGCGCGAACGCGGCGGCGCCGGTCGGTATCGCGGGTCCTTCCCCCGGGGCGTCGGAGTCCGCGAAACCGCCGCCGGCGCCGACTCCGATGAGCGAGAAGGATCGAAACGAGAAGCGCAGGGGGACGGAGGACGTGTTCTGCGCCGCCTCGGACGCGGCGTTCGCGGCGGAGCGGCGGCGGCGCGGGCGTTTCCGCTCCATGCTCCCCGCGGGGATCGAGGAGGAGGACGAGCAGCTCAGGCTCGCCATGGACCAGAGCGCCGCGGCGTACGCGGAGGCGGCGGACCGGGAGAGGCGACGGCGCGAGAGGGAGGAACTCGCGGAGGCGGAACTCGCGCTCGCGGAGGCGGAGACGACGGCGTACGCGGCGAAGGGACCGTCGTCCGCCGCCGCCGCCGCGCCTTCTCGCGGCGGAGACCTTGGCGGGGTCTCGGCGTCGGGATCGGCGTCGGAGGACGCGTTCCCGGTCGTCGGCGCCGCGTCGGAGGAGCCGCCTAGTCCTCGCGGGAAGGTGGCGCCCTCCGACGAGGAGGACCACCCCGAGTCATCGCCCGAGCCGGCTCGAGCGGCCCGCGGCGGGTTCACGATTCCGAAACTCCGACTGCCGTCGGCGACGAGCCGAAGAAAATCGCCGTCCCCCGCGCGGGAGCGAACGCCGCCGCCGGCGCCGCCGCGCGCGGGCGGGTCGCCCTCCCCCGCGCGCGTTCGAACGCCGCAGCCCGCCTCGGACCCGCGGCTGAGAGGCCGGCGCGAACGCACGTTCGCGGGCGCGAGCTCGTCCGCGCGCTTATTCAACGCGAGGCGAGGAGGTCGCGCGGCGGCGTTTTCGGCGTTTTCGGACGCGCCTTCGGACGCGCCCTTCGGACGAGACGGATTCGATTCGTTCCGCGGAGGATTCCCGAGGAGGCCTTCTTCGACGCGTCCGGGGGAGGATCCGTACGTTCGCGAGAGGGTCCGCGCGAACCCGCGCGAGGACCGGGTTTCCGGGTTTCCGGTTCCGAAGTCGCCCCGGGGTTCCCCGCGGTTCGATCGGGGCCCGTTCCGGAGAAGAGGAGGGTTTTTCGCTCGCGGCGGTCCCGACGTCGGTCCCCACGAGGATCGCCTCTCCTCGAAGCGGCGAAGGCCGTCGAGTCCGGCGCCCCCCGGGCGGACCGTCGTCATCGACGCGTGGGGCCGCGAGTTCGTCGTCTCGAGCCCGAGGTTCGCGGCGCCGGTCTCCGCGCGCACCTCCGCGCGTTCAGGCGGGCGCGGCGAGACGTGGGTCGATTACTTCGCCGACGCGGCGCATCAACACGAGCGGAACGCGCGACACGAACCCCCGCTCGCCTCCGCGCATCAACAAGAGCGGAACGACCATCATCGCGCCGCGGGCGCGAACGCGAACGGAGGCGAGACTCGGCCCGGGTGGACGCTCGTGGGCGGCGGGGGGAAGAAGACCGGGACGGGGAAGAAGAAGACGGGGCGTAAGCGGTACTCGGGGCGGTGCGATCGATGCGGAGCGGAGTGCGCGGTGGAGTTCCGCCCCGTCGTCGGGGGGAAGCCGCCGACGTGCCGCCGGTGTTACGTCGAGGCGAGCGCGTCGGCGCCGATCACCTCCGCCTCGCGCGAGCCCGCGGCGCGGGGAAGGGAGCGAGGGCCTCCGCCGCGGGGCTTCCGGGGCGGGTCGTTTCCGGGAGGCGGGTCGTTTCCGGGAGGCGGGTCGTTTCCGGGAGGCGGGT
>MDSW01171287.1_pt1 | contig 11139 bp, 10 predicted proteins | sample 811171 | NCBI WGS metagenome assembly MDSW01 (sample SAMN05326641, study PRJNA326480) | marine metagenome | isolation source: seawater | place: Atlantic Ocean: North West | collected 2012 | reverse complement strand
TTTGATATCTGCTCCGCGCAAATCTTCAATCATTCGCTCGATTCCAGTTTGAATATTTTGTTCATCTTTACCGCCTGTACAAACTGCTCTTCCTGATCTGAACATAAGAATCGCCAATTTGGGGTCTTTGACTCTGTATACTACACCTGGGAATTGTTCCGGTTCATACTCGCAATTAAGCTGTATTGCAATATCTGGCAAATCTAATTCTTCGGCAACTCTGGTAGAGGCTACTACGTTCACAACAGTTAATCGATCTTCGTCGTTCATGCTTTGTCGTTTTATAACCCCTATATAAATGGCCGTCAAATCTCGTGAGGGTCCCAACTCGGAGAACCAACTTCATCCTCACATCGTAAACCATATCCTCCAAGTGATGAAATAAACGCCCTCCCACCTGCCAATTCAATGGCTCTTGATGTTTCGACAGGCTTTGAGGTGAGCGCAATCATACAACCGCCGCCACCCGCACCTGTTAATTTCGCACCGAATGAAGTCAATTGCGCTGCTTCAACCAATGCATCAAGTTCCGGACAGGATACATTCAGGCCTTGAAGAAGATAGTGGTTTTCATTCATGCTTTGACCAAGGGTCACGAGATCTGCAGATAACAAGGCATCAATTCCTCTTTTTGTAATCTGACCAATTGCATCCATAACCTGAATCAGAGAAGGGTTCTGTTGGATTTCATTCCTGACCATCTCAACTTGTTTTGCTGTCGAACCATGAATACCAGTATGTCCGATAACCAATTTAGCGGAGTGGAGTTTTTCCGGAATAACAAGGCGGTGTAACTCCCATTTCCTCTCCGCTTCTTCATGTTTGAGTTTCCGCGTGTAGAGCCAATCCAGTTCTGGGATTTTCTCCTTGAAAGCGACAATACATCCTCCGTGTGAGCATGTTGATGAATCGATTGGGGAAGCCATGCCGCCCTGTGCGAAGGCTTCGACTGCATGGGCGAGCAAGGCAGATTCGTCTTCGCTTACCGCATCCCATCCACGGAGTCTTTTTTCGCCGAAATTCTCTTCACTGTGACCTGAATAGACATTGTTTGGTTTTGTCGAGGACCAGCCTTCAGCCCAGTTGCCCTTTGCATCAACATAACGCCCTCTTAGCATTCGTAAACAACTTGCAGACGCTGCGCTTAACGAAGCAGATGATCCCAGGCCACTACCTGCGGGAATGTCGCCATAAATTGAAACACGGAGAGGTGGACCATGATCCCACATTCTTGATTTCAATGCCTCTACGTGAGGATGCTTTTGGGCATTGAGTGGCTTCCCATCGAGATCCCATTGTGAACTCAATTCTGCATTCACTGTCAAACGCTGGTCGATCGCCACCGCCACTGCCGGGTGTCCGTATACTACCGCATGTTCGCCAAACAAGATACACTTGCCCGGAGCAGAAACACGCACCATACAAGGACGTTAAAGTCAAGATTCTTAGCGGTTGGGTTTGATTTGCCGCTGGATTGAATACATTGGACTGTTTGGAGGTCTGCATGGAACATCCACTTGATGTAACATACGGCCTTATATCAGGTTGGATTTTCCTTGTTATACTTGGCTCTATTTCCGTAGGGTTCTTCATTTTTCAAGTGCAAAAGGCCACGAGATTGGTTCTACTTGGTTCTACAGACAATCGATTTGACTCCTGGAGTGCAAGGATAAAGGAAACTCTAGTTGTTTGGTTAGGTCAAAAGAAGGTTTTGGAGGATAAAATTGCAGGAACTATGCACGTTCTGATGTTTTGGGGTTTCCTTATGTTATCCTCAGATATGCTCGATCTTGCAACAGGGGATTATTTCTCTCAACACATTCTCCCTAGCGCCATCGTTGGGCCTTGGAACGGAATGGTAGAGTTAGGATATACTTGCGCACTGGTAGGGTGTGCTGCTGCACTGACAAGGAGAGTTGTATTCACTCCTGAGAAACTCAAAGGAAAAAGTCAGCTTGAAGGAAATGTGATATTGTTATTGATCATGACCATATGCACAACCTCGTACGTGGTTGAAACCTGGCACACTCCAAGCGCTACATGGGAGCCCATTGGCGCTTGGGTGGCGAGTACCTTTGCCCCTTCTCAATCAGCAGTAAATGCTGCATATTGGGCGCACATGCTGGCCATTTGTGCTTTCTTATTCTTGATACCTGTTTCAAAGCACATGCATCTTGTCATGGCTTTCCCCAACGTGTTCTTCTATGACACTAAGCCAATGGCTGTCATGACACCACTGGAGTTAAATGAAAGCGGAGGGGCGGTTTCCTTAGAAGAATTAACCATTGAAAGTTTTGGAGCCAGTACATACACTGATCTCTCATGGCGCTCGCTTATCGACGGTTGGGCTTGTACATCATGTGCAAGATGTCAAGATGTTTGCCCAGCCTATGCTAGCGGCAAGAGCCTAAATCCGATGCAAATCATTCATGACGTACGAAACTATGCAAATGAGCATCACACTGCTCTCATGGCTGGAGAAAAACCCGAAGAAGATATCATCGCTCGATTTGGAGAGTCATCAATTTGGGCATGTACCACTTGCCATGCTTGCGTTGACGTTTGTCCAGTCAACATAGAACATGTTCCGAAATTAACGGACGCAAGAAGACACCTCATGATGGAGAGAATGGAGTTTGACGAAGCCGTTGAAGAAGTGGTGCTACCGCTGATGAGCACTATTGAAAATCTAGAGGGTGACTCAAATCCATATGGAATCCCTGCTCATGAGCGTGGGGATTGGGCCTCAGACCTCAACGTCAAGGTCGGTGAACCGGCTGAATACATCTACTTTGCAGGTTGTGCAGCAAGTTTTGATGAAAGAAACAAAAAAGTGGCAAGAGAAACCATACAAATCATGCAAGAAGCTGGGCTCGACGTTGGTATTTTGGGTATGCAGGAAGGATGTAGTGGCGACCCAGCCAGAAGAGCAGGAAACGAATATTTATTCCAAATGTTAGCCGAAACAAATTTAGAAACCTTCCAAGAGTTGGGTGTAAAGAAAATTGTAGCATCATGTCCTCATTGCTTCCATACACTTGGAAAAGAATACAAAGACTATGGTGGTGAAGAGCTAGAGGTCATGCACCATTCTCAGTTGATTCATGACTTACAAAGGTCTCAGCAACTTCCTGCTCCACAACATAATGGAAACATTACCTACCACGACCCGTGCTATCTTGGACGGATTGGTGGTGAATTCGATGCTCCAAGAAATGCTATCGGAGGCGTTGATACTGAAACTGAAAAGCACGGAAGAGATTCATTCTGCTGTGGAGCAGGAGGAGCGCAAATGTGGATGGAGGAAATTGCTCCAAAGGAGAGAGTGAATGTCATTCGGGCAAAAGAACTCGCTGAAACCGGAGCGGATACTGTTGCGGTTGGATGTCCTTTTTGTTCAACCATGGTGTCAGACGGACTTTCTGCTATTGATGCTGAGATGGAAGTAAAGGATATCGCAGAAATTGTGTGGGAACAAATCAAAGCTAATGATGCCATCATCCAAGCGAAAAAAGCGGAAAATGAGGCCGCTGCATGAGAAAAGTTCTGATTGTAGATCTCCTTGCAGAACGTCAAGCCCTTGGAAAGATGGGCGTCCGAAAAATGATAGAATATCTGCCCAATCACGAGGTTTTGCTATGGGCTCCGCATACCAATGAGCGATTAAACTACGGCTTTGGAAGGGTTGTGGAGCACCCTGAACCTGTTGATCTCATCGTAATTACAGGTAGTCGAAAAAATGTCACACAATGGGAAAAAGAATGGATGCATGAACTTACTTTACTCGTGCAATCTACCAACACTCCTCTTCTTGGGATATGTTTTGGTCATCAAATAATCTGTCATGCCTTGGGAGGAAAAGTAACTCGTGCAGAAAAACCAAGTGAGTTCATGAGTCATGTTTCCATCAATAATCAGACGCGACTGGCTGTATTTTTGCATCAAGAATTTGTGACTGAACCGGGAGAAATGGAAGTTGTAGCCTCAAGTGAACATGCTCCCATCGCGGTCTGCCGCCACCCTACTAAACCAATTTTCACGGTACAATTTCACCCAGAGGCTGACCAAGAAGTCGTCGATTTAGGATTTGAATCAGGAGAGATGAATGGCCTGAATTCGTCTGACTTTGAGGGTGAAAAGGACAGGTGGAATTTTGGTCACATGCTAGATGCGATTGGCTATAATGTTGAATGAAATATCTCCTCATATGATTTCAGTGAGCCAATAATGGCAATTGCCCATAGATATTCGCCAATCGCTGCAACCGCCACATATGATTGGACATGAGAAAGATCCAAAGGAGTTTCAAGCCATTGTGGGCTATAAAGAGTCGCAGCAATCATTGAAACTGTCATCAACAACCAACCAATCCCCCCTAACCAAATGAAAAGTAATCTTTGAGAGGTTACTTTCACATCTTTATCATTAGTGGCTTTGTGTGTTGTAAACATCCAAACACATCCTACACAAAATAAAGTCGATGCGAAAATCACATGTATCAGCGTGAATTCATACATGTCAAATAAGGCTAAACCACACAAACAGATACCTGACACTATACCTGATATCCTACTTATGTTCTCAACTGAATACTGTGTGATTGTTTCTTTGTCTGCCCACATCATCCAACTGGCCAGCGAAAGTGAGACGCCACTCAGCATAAAACCGGCCGTAAATATCAGGGAAGCGGGGCCAGAGCGGTCAGATTCAGAGACAAAAAAGGGCCAATCTCGAAAATGCTCAGATTGAGAATAAAATAACATTGAAAGAACAATAGTAACCGCTGGAAATATCCACAACAAACGAGAAATAATCACCGCCCTGTTCAAAGAAAAGCCTCCACTGTATCTTTGACACATGTTTCAAAGTCAATCCAATCCATCCCCAATTCATTTTTTGCCTTCGATGAATCATAGGAAGCATCTCCTCGGAAAAAACCACGCACCATATTGCGTGTTAATCGACGACTTCTCTTTGAAATCTTACTACCAATCCAATCTTGGAAGACGGCTAATGGAAGCAATGCATTGGGGAGGGCTTTTTGTGGAGCCTTCGTTTCGGGGAAAATTTGCTTTATTTTTTTGAACAAATCTGCAAGAGTCATATTGATGTGAGGAGCACAGATATATCTGCCATTTGCTTCTTCAATTTCAGCAGCTTTTCTGTGTGCTTCTGCAACGTCTTTGACATGAACAAAAGACATCGGAATTTTTAGGGAGACAGGGATTTTTCCCTTAATTGCATCTTCAATAAAATCAACACTAGGTGTTGGACGATCGAAGCCTCCACCTAAAATCGCTGTCGGGTTAATTACACGCAAATCAAGTTCCGACTTCTCCGCAATTTCCCAAGCCAATTTCTCAGATTGAGTTTTGGCTTGTGTGTATGGTAAAAGCGCGTTTTGATTCCAATCGCTTTCTGTTTTTTCTTTGCCTTTGGGCGTCGAGCCAACAGCAGCAGTTGAAGAGGTGTAAACCACTCTGGGTACTTTCATTCTCGCAGCGGATTCCAATAAATTTCTTGTACCATCCAAAGCCGTTGAAAGGATGATCTCTTTTTTTGAAATCGTTGAATATACTGTGGCGACATGGAATAATATATCTGCAGTACTCAAAATCTCATCCCAAGGTTCAGGATTGAGAACATCAGCAATACGTATTGATAATTTTTCTGCATTTTTCAATGAAAGAATCCGTGATGCTTTCTCTTGAGTCCGTACAGTTGCGATGACATTGTAACCATGATTGAGAAGATTCTCCACCAAATGACTGCCAACATGGCCATTTCCACCGGTGACTACTGCTATTTTCCCGGTCATGCCAATGCTAGGTTACCGGACAAATCAAATCTTGCTTTTGAGTGCATGTGGCATGAGCGGGGAAAAGTGGATTATTGATTCGAACGCTTTTATCCATCTTGGGCAAAAAGCAACTGCAAGTGAAATCAGATCGATGATGGGCGTAATCCGAACCATGAATCAAAGGTTACGAATCACACCTGGCGTGAGGGGAGAAGTAGCAAGAGTTCGCTGCCAACTTCTAGACAAGAAACCGCTGCTTCTCACGAAATTGAATGCCGTAATTGACGAGACGGAAATCGAAGACCATCAAATCCAGGGATTGGCTGAAAATCTTGGAGAAAAAGCAGCCCCTCAAGATGTAGACATCTCTCTCATGGTTCTTGCTGCAGATTTAGGACGAAGTGGACAAGATACCATTTTAGTTTCTGATGATTTTAAGATGGCAAAGGGTGCGAAAACGTTAGCATTACCCTATCGCACCTGCCCTCCTTCGACATTCATACAAAAGTTGTCAAGGCAAGCGGGCAAAGATGCAAAAAAAGACTTGGATAATCTAGCACGTTCAATTCGCTCCGCAGAGATGAGATATACAATTCAGAGAGCTGGAACTTACAATGCGGATGCGAAGTTAAGTTGGATGATCAATTCTTTACTAGAAGATGATGAGCCCCCGGAGACGACTACAAAAGAACAAGCACCCTCTGAACGGAAATTAGTGAGGGCTCTTTCACATTTCATTGAAGGAAAGAAGGTAAAAGCAAGTCACATGGAACGGATTCAAGACCTCTCTTCAATTGTTTCGCCACTGAAGACGCCTTACCAATTAGCAAAATCTGAACCAGAATATGATTCTCTTGATGAGGCACTTACCGAGGCCAGGATTGAAGTGGGCATGGCTCTCGCACCCCTTAGCGAGGAAAAAGGAGATATGATTCGTAAAGCAACATCGTCAGTTCTCTGGCGACTTGAAGCAGCATTAGGAATTCTGGCATTGGAAGCAAAAGAAGCAAAATGGGCACGGAGGCATCTTGCTAAAGCCCTCGAGACAGCCGCCATAGCAGATGATGATGATGGTGAACACCACGCATTGATGCACTTGGCTTTAATCGAATTGGGAGAGGAAAACCCCAGTCGAGCGATGACATTATTCATGGCTGGTGAACAAGAAGCAAAGCAAGATGGAAGTAAGATCCAGGCATCACTTGGGGCCGCAATGGCCGCATGGATGAGTGATAATGAGGAAAAAGCAGAAGAATGTATAGAAAAGGTCCGAGCAATAATCGAAAATAATGAGGGGGAGGCCGTCGAACCGTTAATGACTCTAGGAAGATCGCTTCGTGCGGTAGGATTTGGCGTGCTTGCGCTCGAAGTTTATGACGAAGCGTTGGAATGTGCTGTTGAATCGAATAGGATGAAAATGGCTAATTCAATCGTATCAAGGATGTCAGAGATCGATACTTCAGTAAGCGATGCTCATCAAGATCGATTGAAAATGATGATCGATCGGATAAATTCTATCGATGGGGACCAAGCCAGACTGTTTGAAGAAAAGCTGGCTCAATTGAGTTAACATTGATAATCATAATCAACTGGGCCGACTAATGGGCTTGAGAGTGTATGACACCAAGCGTCGTGAGAAGGTAGACTTCTCTACGATTGAGCCTGGAAAGGTTTCCATGTATGTTTGCGGAGTTACCGTGTATGATTATTGTCACCTGGGTCATGCAAGATGTTACCTCTCCTTTGATTTAATTCACCGTTGGTTGGAATCTTCTGGTTATGATGTAAACTACATACAGAATTTCACAGACATAGAGGATAAAATTATCAAAAGATCAATTGAGATTGACGAAGATTGGAGAGCACTCGTAGGCCGATTTATTGATGCATATTTTGAAGATATGGATGCACTCAATATCCTCAGAGCTGATTCCTATCCTCGATGCACAGATTATGTCGAGGAAATGATTGAAATCATTGAAGATTTGATTCAAAAAAACCATGCATATATTGCCAATGATGGCGTCTATTTCGACGTTCATTCCGCACCTGAAAAATACGGTATATTGACCGGACAAAATATCGATGCTGTACTGGAAGGGGCTGGAGGAAGAGTTGGTTCAACAGGTTCAGGAAAAAGAGACCACAAGGATTTCGCACTATGGAAAGAAGGAAAAGAGGGTGAACCTTCATGGTCATCACCTTGGGGTGATGGAAGGCCAGGATGGCATATTGAGTGTACTGCCATGAGTTTAGCAACACTTGGAGACCAGTTCGATATCCATGGAGGTGGGCATGATTTACGATTCCCCCATCATGAAGCTGAAATTTTCCAAACAGAATGTCACACAGGTAAACATCCAATGGTTCATCATTGGCTTCACAATGGTTTCGTGAATATTGATGGTGAAAAAATGTCAAAAAGTTTGGGCAATTTTTGGACTATTCGCGATATTTTGGAAAAGGTACCTGCATTAACGCTTAGAATGGCTTTGATCAACGCCCATTATCGCTCTCCAATCGACATGAATGAGCAAATCATCAATGATGCGATAAAAAATATTGGTCGCATCCACGACACATACAAATTATTGTTGGAAAACCTCTCTGAAGATCCTATTCAACTTCCCAGAGGTGACTTAAGTTCAATGTTACCGTTACCAAAAAGTATCGGATTGTTAGAAAAAATTGCAGAAGATTTTGCAAGAGCAATGGACGATGATTTCAATTCAAGAGAAGCAGTCTCAAAATTAATCGCTGGAAGTAAAGAATTAACAAAAGTGGTCAACCAAATATCGGGAGATGACCAAAAAGCATACGCGACGATGGGGGTGCTATGGATGGAAGAATTAGCAGGTGAGGTCTTGGGATTGTTACCAACCCGAGAAGAAGCATTACTCAAGCCTGAAATAGACCCTCGGCGGGAAGCGATTTCTCAAGAAGTTGAGGAACTCCTCCGGCAAAGAACAATCGCAAGAGATGGGAAAAATTGGGCGGAGGCAGATGCAATTCGCGATAAACTATCTCAGATTGGAGTGACTGTGACCGATACTGCGGACGGACCTGTCTGGGAATTAGCGTGAAATTGTCAAATTCCAGTGGAAATAGACCTAGGATGAATTGATAAGGAGATGACTCCAGCAAATCCTACATGCCACCGATGGGAAGAGACAGGGCATTGTCAAAAGTTCGCAAACTAGCGAGCCGATTATCCAGACAAATTGAGGATATGAAAGACCAGCTTGAAGATTTTGAAATTGAACTCGACCTCATGCAGCAAGTTATTGACAGGGCCGACGGAACTCATGAAAAGAAAAAGAAAACCCGAAAGAAGAATACAAACATGAAAGTCAAAATTCTTGAAAGGGAACTAGATGATGCAGAAGATGCCGATGAAGAACCATCAAGTGAGGAATCAATAGTTGAAATCGAAGCAGAAAACTCAACAACACTACGAACAAGTAGGAAATTTTGATTTGGTTTTTTGACTATTTTTGTTCACAACGCCTAAAAGTTTGAAACATGCAGGTTGCTGAGAGATACCATGGGCTTTGAGAATCGGCTGATTGCCCTATCTTTGGTGACTATCATCGTCCTCACGACAGTTGTCGTTGATTTATTTAATGAAGAGACTGATACAACAACTGAATATGTTTACATCGAAAAAGTAGTTGACGAAAGAAATCAATTGGAGAATATGAGTGAAAATGAAACCGAACCTCTGAATCGTTCGCAAGTTGCAAGAGTTGCGACATTTAACATCAAAGTGTTTGGTAAAACCAAAATCTCAAAACCAGAAATTGTCGAAGAACTTGTTACTATTTTTGAACGCTATGACTTGGTTGCTGTTCAAGAAATAAAAGACATAGATGAAGAGGTACCTTACCAATTTCTCGATGAATTGAACAACAATTCCTCCATAGAATGGAAATTGGTTTTATCTCCAAGAACAGGGTTGCAAGTTGACGACCAAAACTCCCAAGAACAGTATGCGTACTATTATCGAAGCGATGTCTTCTCATCTCTGGGTAATGGGACACTATATGACGATTCGATCAATGACTCTTTTCAGCGAGAACCCCTAGTAAGTCAATTTCAATTAATGGATTTGTTTGGTAATGAGACCGGCCTAAATTTGACACTGATCAATATCCACACAAAACCAACAGAGGCTGTTGCCGAAATGGAAGCGCTTCAAGATGTTCTCAATTGGTCTTCAATCGAATTTGAAAATCCGCATCAAATTATTCTTGGTGATTTTAATGCGGATTGCTCATATGCATCCTACCAGGATTTGATCTCACTACCCATCTCTTCCTCAAATTACACATGGATTGTTCCTGATAATGCAGACACTACTTTGAGCGATTCTCGCTGTGCTTACGACCGAGTGGTCACAACCACAAATCTTGATGGCCGACTCACTGGAACTTGGGGTGTGGATATGGATATCAGCAGCAGCAATGTATCGGATCATCGTCCCGTTTGGTTTGACATTTCAAGAGTTTGAAATAAACGAGAGAAGTTGTCGAGTGCCTCAACCGTACGAGAACCAAACCATGTGAGGTCCTCTCCATTGATCAGCCTGTAGTGTGAAATTATGTTTTCATGTTTCATCGATTCAATCAATGATTCCCCTTCAGCCATAGTGAATTTATGCGGTTCAGAGGTGAGTAGTAATAATTCAATTCCTTTTGCTGCCATTAAATTGGGGCTCACCTCAGGATAACCATTTCCATCTGGCTCAAAATCGATGACTTCAAATCCAACATGAGATAATAACGCCCCTGAATATCTATTTGGACCAACAGCCATCAGTGGTTCATGCCATATGAGCGGGGCTGTTCTCCACATTTTCTGGGCATTCAGCGTTCTTTCAAGGGCTGACCGACATGTCTGTGCTAAGGTTTCTGCTTGCACTATTAGGTTCAGTTCTCGACCCAGTGATTCGAGCATTTCAGGAACATGTGTTGGACAGGTAACTTCACTGACAAATACATGAATATCGTTTTGTTTGAGCAAGTCATATACTTCTTTCGGATTTTCTTCTTTATCCATCAATACAATATCTGGATTTAGAGACATGATTTTACCAAGATTTGGCGTCTTTGTACCACCAACAACCATTGCATGATTTACTTTCTCTGCAGGATGAATGCACCAAGGTGTTTTACCAACCAATTGCTTAGGCTCTAAACCTAAATCGAAAGCAGTCATCGTCAAAGATGGTACGAGGCTGATTACCTTCACTGGTTATGCTAGAGTGTTCTTTGATTTAAGTGATTGATTTTCACGTAGCAAATATTAAGCCTCAATCCAGATCATATCGTAACATATTA
>MDSW01027688.1_pt1 | contig 11139 bp, 6 predicted proteins | sample 811171 | NCBI WGS metagenome assembly MDSW01 (sample SAMN05326641, study PRJNA326480) | marine metagenome | isolation source: seawater | place: Atlantic Ocean: North West | collected 2012 | reverse complement strand
GCCGCTTGTTACTCGCGCGTCAGCGGCTCCATGAGCGCGCATCTTGCTCAGGTGAAAAACCGCTCCTGGTAGCGCGTGGCACGCATCAGGATTTATATGGGTACATTAACTCAAGGATGGCCAGTCCCGCCCCGGGCCAAAAAAAAATACAGCCGAAAGTGGCGCGTTTATTTTCTGCTGGCGGTAACATTTGGGGTGTTACGGTTTGCCGGTCCAAACAGTGCGAGGTCACACTCTTCGGAAGAAGTACGCCGCATCGTTTCAGCGGAACCTGGCCACCAAGAGATCAGAGATGAATGAACACGCCGTCGCTAGTCCTGGCTTGAAAGCATTCAGTAGTCGTTCTGCGTCTGATAGGTCTGGTTTCCTGGACACACCCAGCTTTGATTCGAAATCCGAGTTCGCTTATACTGGTGGAACACTCGAGCGCATGGTATTCATTACACCGGCTTTCATTTCAATCTTCATGATTTCATTCGTCACATTGTGGGGAGCGCGCTTGTCTCCCTCGTTGACTGTACTTTTCATTTGCTGCTACATTTCATATGGTTGGGTGAAGGGATTGCACTCGGCCATTTTTTCGCTCTTCGTTGGAATTCCTCGCTGTCGCGCATACAAGAGTGCCAACTGGAGTGAGCTTGCCAAAAACACTCGCCTCCAAAGTCCCATATTACATAGGACATTCGGATCCCTTGGTCCTCTCTATAAGCATGGAAAAGATAATCGACCCGATGATTCAAGAACTCAACCTTCTGCCCAATCCGGAATTCTTGTTGAACTTTCAGCGAAATTTGACACAATCGTTCATGTCTGTGTGATTCCGACTTATAAAGAGCCTCTCGGCACACTTCGGAAAACTATTAGTACGTTATGCGCCCAGACTTGTGCGAAGGACAAACTTATAATTTGCGTTGCAACTGAGAGTCGAGACCGAGGAGCCCCTGAGAAGGTCAGGACATTGATGGCTGAGTTTGGTGATGGTCTTCTTGGGTTCTTCTACACAAGTCACGTCCTTGCCCCCGGTGAAGCAGTTGGCAAGTCGTCGAACACCGCTTGGGCAGTCAGATGTATGAAGCATACCTTGGTTGATGTTTGGGGCTTCGCAGAAGAAGAGGTGCTCCTCACAATATGTGATGCGGACACGTACTTTGATCCACAGTTCATGGACTGCCTTGCCTACCACCACGTGCAAGATCCTACTCCATATAACACCACGTACCAGGGAGCTGAGTGCTTTTTCCCGAACATTTGGACCGTTCCAATAATAGTACGCATAAAAGCTCTGATTGACTCTGTTGGCTTTCTCGGACAACTTTCAAGCCCGTTCAGTCACCCGTTCCCATTTGCAATCTATAGCCAATCCTTGCGCACTGCAGTTGACTGTGGTTACTGGGACGTGGATATAATTCCTGAGGACTGGCATCACTTTCTGAAGTGTTGGTTCCGAAGAAACGGAAATTTTCGCGTCGTTCCAATATTTCTATTCATGGGAAATGATGCTATTGAAGATGACAATTGGCTTGCAGCAAACAGGGCCAGGTACACGCAGGCAAAGCGACACGCTTGGGGGGCGATTGACCTCGCGTATATCGTTTGCCAGTACGTTAACAATGCCAACAGCGTGCCATTATACAAAGTCTATAAACTTTTTTCGCATGCCGCTGAGCATCACATAAGTTGGACGCTCTACTGGATAACTGTAATGCTTGGCTCTCTTGTAAGCACTTTGGTTAATCCCGTGTTAGAGACGTATCCCTTCGGGATAGGTTTACGGAAAGTTGCAGTGCTATGCTTTCTGCCCATGATGCTTGCGACTACCATGTTCATGATTGGTGACTTTTACATAAGATTATTTCTCGTGAATGATCGCCAGCACTTCGAGGCAAACGCAGCGCCGATGTGGTGGCAAGTACTCTCCCAAATTCAATGGCTTTTGATGCCAGTCGCCGACCTGTTCTTCGGCTCATTGGCTGGTCTCGATGCACAATTGCACATGGCACTGCAGCCAACGATGAAGTATGAGGTCTCCACAAAAGTGGCCAAGGCATCTAAGTAGGAACGAATCGCTGCGGTTATTGTGCAATTTCAGATAGGGGATCTGGACATGTATATCCATTATTACGTTAGTTGCATACATCTTGATAAATTTGCTTGCTTGGTAAACGTGAAATAGTCTAAATAAATAAAGATCTTTGATATTTGTATGATTGAAATGATACAGCTAATAACTAATAATAAGAAGGGTTTCAGTTAGTTCGACAACCATGATTCTGACTTCAACTCCTCTTGTGTGATTTTTTCGCTGCCCTTCGCAAATAACGAGAAGCTGCGAGAAGGTATTCAATCAAAAACTAATATCACATGGGCGACGTTTGTAGTGGTTCGATGTTAAATCTCATCACGAATTCATTCATGGTACGAGTAGGTAAGCCGTGTGTGTGTTTTGTTGAGTGAACCAAGTTTGGCGAGTAACGACAGCCCGTACGGGATGCTTTGAAATTTGCAACTTCTCGTTGCGCTTGGAAGACGAAAGAGGACAGAGGTTTGATAAGTTTCCCTCAATCCGGGCTCTTTCCACTGTCGAACTAGATTAATTGCCGAGTTGCGTTCCATGCAGAAAGGCGAGTAAGGTATGCTGCAGGCAACCTTACAGCTTCGCCCTTTTGTGACATTTTGGAAAGAGCGCGAATGGCCTCAAGAACGCTGTTGTGATGCAAACGAATATGGAGTGCCGTACCTAGTGTAAGTGCAGCATCTTTATCACCAGGCACGAACAACAGACATATTTGCCCCTCCCCGGCAAGCAAAGTACTCTCAGTGAAACTTATTGTTGTATTGATAGCGTTAGCGAAATCAAGCTGAGCCTTGTGACCGTGTGCCGCCAACTCCGGTAATGCTACTGCCAGTACTGGGATTCCAAGAGAAATTGCTTGACAGAGCATTTTTTTGGTGAGAGTGGTTTTTTCTTGACCAACAGCACTTTCGGGATAATGACAGGTTTTGTGCGCACAAATAAGGATACATTCCGTTTTATATCGACATAATTGGTCATCAAGGCATGAAGATGCCTCGATTACACGAAAAATATATTTGCTCAAGGAAGCATTCGGGTCTCGCAGCTTTGGTATTTTCGGCGGCCATAGAAAACTCCATGAGTCAGAGCTAATGACCCACTGCTCGCGCATCATATTCAAAACATTTGATTGGATGCTTGTCTGCGGTAGTTTAGAGCGCGTGCAGATATTTTGCCCGAGTAATGATTGCTTGATAGCAAATCCCTTCATTCTCACCTCATCGAGGGATGGTCTGAACAGGGGATCGCGAATAAGTATCCATAATATAAATGCCTTCAGCATTGGTAAGCCATTCAAAATAGCCAGTGCCTTTGGCGGCACAAGTTCAACAGAAGGGGTGGTCGTCCGCAGAAAAAATCTGATCCAATCAGCATCATACAACTTGGGATAGGGTACCGAAGATTTTTATGGATGAAAGGATCAAAAGAAATAAATTTGAGCTGTGTAATGAGCATATTGCAGTTCTAAAGATGGGAAGCATCGTAAACAATAACATGCGTGTATTTCATAACTCCGTCTGATATGTTTGACTGTACAGAAATGTAAATGTTGCGAAATCGTATTGACGCCTCACCCTATAGTGAGGGTACATATCATCACAAAAGACGTTTGAAATAAACTGTCAGTGGGCTCAGTGGCGAAAATATTTATTTCATACGAAGGTAGCAAGGAACAAAAGAGTCCCATATGCTTAAAATTGTGGAACTGAATCGGTAAAATTGCATGGAAGCAAAAAGCACTTACATGTAATCGTTGGCAATTATTTCAAAAAGCAAGCAACCAAGGGACCACACATCTGCTCGCTGTCCAAACTGATTCTCCTCGCGTCGCCAGCGATTTATTTTTTGATTATTCATGCACGTGATTAGGATCTCAGGTGCCTTGATGTACTCTGTCCCATTTTTGTGCGATGTCCACATCGTATGAGTGCCAGCAGAGAAGCGGCTCTCACTGAAATCAGTTATGACTACACGGAACAGGGGGTGCTGACCCTTTTCAGGTGGGTCCCAGAAGTCGTCGACCGAGCAATGCGGGCCAGGCTCCAGAAGGAAGTTGTCCGCTTTGATATCGAAATGAGTCACTCCATACTCTGCAAGGGCACAGACCGCGTCAATACAAAGAGTATATATATTAAAATGCAAAAGAATCGGTAAAATGGTGTTGTTTGCAGCGACTTCATAACGTTGCGACGCTCTCCAGTGCTTCAACGATGCAGGGTACCGATGCATGATAATGGAATAGCTGCTACCTGATACACCATAGTCTAATAGCTTGGCAATTAGCGGGTTGTTCTCCATTGCCTCAAGCAATGCTACCTCCAAAAAAACCCTATCTGTTGTGTGAGCACAGCTGATTGTCGCAGGTGCTGGAGTCATTTTTCCAACGGCATCATCTCTGAATCGGATTTTTAGCTCGATTGGAACCGAGCATCGATGTACATTTGCATGCACACCTCGAGCAAGAAGCTCTTGGGGCCTATACATCCACGACTGGAATAAAGAGTCGCATGAAAGGCGAAGCACACGAGTTTCGGCGCGTCCAAGTAAATGCATCGATGAAACAAGGTCAGAGAGAGCTTGCCTGTTATGTGATTGTTTGAGATGGAGGCGAAGAAATACAAAAGCCGTTTGCTTATGCATCTCGTACCTTTCTCTGGTTCCGTGTTCAGGTCCCCAACCACGTGAGGTATACTCACGATGGTCCGCGCGTGCGAGTACATGGAGCAAGAGTTCTATAATCAACCTCTGAATGCCACGATGAAGGTATAAGCGACGAGTTTTCCGTTTCTCCATGTACGTATGATCTTCATGAGCTTCCCTGATTGATTTTCTTGAAAGTTTCATTTGGGTTCCTGGAAAGTGTGCACGACCCCGATCTAGATCGCCCAAATTGGATAAATTCTTAAATGCTCTGAAGCAACTAATTTCCTTAGTCTGTAATAATGCAGGCGTTTCCTCAGCAGAAAGTCCTGTGCTTTGGGATGACATACACATAGAACTTGTCACCCAGTCCTTGTTGTCCGGATCATAGGCTTCATATTCAAGACATATTTCATTCACAAGGAAGTCAAGGACAACACCCAACATATCAGAGAGGCATGCGCCCTCCTTCGTGTAACTGCAGTTGGCTACTGAACATCCATGCTGGATCGATAAGGCCTCCTCGGTACTTTTGAAAAGTTCGCAGCACTTGAGTGGACAATGACATAGTTTGATGCAGCACCGTGTACCAAGACTGCAAAGATTTCCGCGAAACCCACATATCACTTTGATAAGCTTCAGCTGTATCCCACAAATGCGTTTCCATGCGGATGTATGTGAAAGCGCAACCTTGCTCATATAATTGAAACCTTGAAGGAAAGTCCGAAACACTGCATGAAAATGAGCTCTTCTTGCATTCATGTCACAAAACAACGGGCCCAACGGAATCGACATGACTTCGAAGATGAGAGTAAGGGCGGCAGTAGTAGTTTCTACGGCATGCGGTGTTTCGAAGCAATCTGCATATTGCAAGTGGTGATCAACACTGCTGACATTGATTTGCCAAAAAAAAGCAAGCATTCCGGATCTTGGCTCAATGAAGCACTTCAATCGAGAAAATGTTGCGAGGAGTTTTTCTTGCTGTAAATCCCGATCATGCCACACTAAACCAACTGTACTCTGGTCGTGGTTCTTCGGATTATTGATCAATTCAACGCCAAGTTTGACTGTGAAAGTTAAAAGTAAAAATAGGGGAAGGTAATAGTTTTTCACTTTGGGCTGCAAAGTGTCGTCTTCGGTACTTAGGTTGTCAAGGCATGTTATGATAGCATCGCCATGAATCAGAATGAGATCCATGTATTGAAATATTATTGAAAATGCTCTGGAATTTCCCAATAAAAGCATGGTGACAGCTCCAACCAGAGAAGGTTTAGACATTCTTTTGCACGCGTGCCGAGTAAGCTCTACAGCAGATTGCATCCATGCTTCAGAGGTATGTAGCCTTGCGAGCGTCTTGAAAGAGCAGGCGCGCGTTGTTTGTGCTTCAGAAGCAAGCAAAAATCGAGAGTATGCGAGGACCTCTTCGACCACCGAAAAGTCACAATAGTCAAGACAATGTGCATCTTTCAGAAAACTGTCCAGAAGAACGAGTAAGCGACGTGTGACAGCAATGAGCTGTAAAGAAGCAAAACCACGACATAACACCGTATTCCAAAGCAACAACATGTGTCCTCTGAGTCTAAGCAAATGAAGATTCACTAGGCGCGGCCTTTTTGGGTTCCGCGGACCTTGTGGCTTTGAAGGGTAGAAAATAAAACGTCTTCCTTCGTCAGCTTGGCAACGATCAAACGTTGATGGACAGCAGAGAAACGCAGATAGCGTTGAAGCAGCTCGCGAATGATCAACAGGGACACGAACTTGGCGCGCACCCTTCCCGGAAGAAAGGGTGGCCGTTTGGACTGCTTCTGGCGCCGTTTGGAAAATCTGCGAGAGCATTCTGAATAGAACACCAGGGCCTCCAAGCGTTCCAGATGCCGCTTTCATGCCATTCAGATCATGCTTTGGGCTTTCTGAGGTGGTTGTTCCAATACAAAATGTACTCGTAACCATACTTGTTGTTTTATCCAAATCAGTCCAGCGATAGCGCCTCGTATGTGCCAGTATGTTGGGAAAATTAGATAAGAGGAGTGTCTCACCAACTTCCTTTCGAAACGGCTGAAGTGCAAGTGTTTTCTTAGAAAGAAAAAATGTACTCAAGGTGGGGTCGTCCCGGGTCGCCGAGGTCCAACGGAATCTTCGCGCGTCTCTCCCGACACCAGCTGATATACTCCGACATCTCTTGAGGTTGGGGCTTGGCATCCTAGAAAGCTTGAATACAGGCGTAGAAATTGTGGTATAGAGGTCAAAAAAAAGCTCAGATGTTGATGAAGATGTTCCAATCAATAGTACTCTCCTCGCCACCCTCGGAAAATGTTGCATGCCATGAAAATACGAGGGTTGTTCAGCATTTACGCTCCGTATCATGTCAACTACAAAGCAAATGGCGGCTTTCGCGAGAGCTTTTGATAGGCAGCGGTCCACCAACAAGGTTCTTACATCGGGAGATCTGTTCATGAAAATAAACGCAATAACGCTTTGTAACCCGGTTGATCTCAGGCCACCACTTAACAAATTGGAAGCAAGCGCCTCGGCAAACTGGTTCGCAGCAAGTTTCCGCGTTTGGACCAAACTAGCATGTGTCTGGGAGGGGGGTTTCAAAAATGTCGATGCCAAAATATGTTTGCAGACGTTGGCGGCATGCGTTGAATGAATCGAAAAAATTGGTTGCCCGGTTGGGAGCTCGCTTGCGAGAGTCAGTGCTACTCGTATCAAACCAACGTCCACAAAATTTTGGACCGCTTCCATACTTGATGCGCCCACGGACATCGCGACGACGTCGGATGTAATCTACATATCAGGACAGCTTCTTGAGACTAAGAGAAAATATGGACATCCGGCTTTGGGTACGAAGGTAGACTACCTTCGTACCTTGGTACAAATGAAGGAGCGCGATTACAATAGACTAGCTAGTAGAGACTCCGAAGGTATTCTGGATTTCAACCAGCAGGTTGGCACATCCTAACGAAGATAACTTTATATGAAATGATATGATAATGTGATAAATACCTCGCCGATATAATTATAGTTATCATTATAGTTATCACCTTTAATTTTATTTGGAGCGGTACCATTATTATTGATTTAATCATCGTATGGTAACATAAGTGTAACATACATTCATCAAATTTTAATAAATTCACGTTCCAACGAACGTTAAACTCAGACTTATCATCGATCGTTAACCTAAAGCTCTACCTTATAAGTTACGAAGGTATCGCTTAGGGTGTGCCAACCTGGTTGAAATCCAGAACACGTACGTAGTCTATCTATCTATATGTAGACTATCTATCCACACCTTCGTGTATAGCACTTCCATTCGCTGATATACAAAAATAGTTTACGAAGATAATCATTTTTTTGTTTCCATCCACCTTCAAAATAAAAAAAAACATAAATAGACCACTGAAGATAATACAGTACCTTCGAAGGTACAGTATGTAGACTACGTACGCACGTAGAAGGAATATACGAAGGTAACAAGAAGTCTTAACTCGCTCCCAAACCACCATCGGCGAGATACTAGTCTGAATTATCTGTAATTAAAAACAACAACCATCGGCGAGGAACGTTGCCGTAGCACCGGTTTTATTTTTATTATCTTCGTGCTTGGATTCGTAGAAGTCTTCGACTTGGTTTAAATAATCTGGACTTTTCTGGGTGCGAGACACCGTTCAGTCCATCTCAGACTGACATCTCAGACTGACTCTGCCACATTTCTCCACTGAGTGTTGTTAGCGCGCCGTCACGCCCCATGAAGAATGGGACCCTACAGGTGCGATAATCGCTGTTAAGAAAAGTCAGCTCGTTTTCACAGCTGTTTGTTTCTTCGTGCGCAAAATTTCTCTGCAAGTTCCCCTCGCAATATTTTGTCACCTTCGACGGCGGTTAATCTAAGTTGACCAGAACCAAACTCGTGCCAGGTTCCCAATTTCGACGTGGACGTAAGTCACGAAGCGCCTTGGAGGGGTAAACACGAGCCTCCACTGAATTTCGGTCATCCGCGTGGCTTTTCTGAAGATCCGATCAGGGAGAATTGTCCGAGTAATTTCGGGAAAGGCGGTGTCCGTCATTATCGCAGGCGAATGGCAGGCCCAATTTCCACGTCTCTAGAGACCAACCTTTCATATTCTGCCGGGGGTCTATGCCCAGATAAGGGGCCTATCTTCTACGGGCATCGAAACACTGTCGGGACGAAAAGTCCCGGAAAGCCGAATCAACGGCGTATACCGAATTTGATTCAGCGCCAAAAAGACAACTTCGTTGGTATGTCTCTCCCACCGCCAGACCCTTTGCCGAAGCCGCCGCCCTGTGCTCCCCCTCCGTATGCTCGTGACAGTGATAAGACACAAAAGCCAATGCGGTGGAGAATAAACCCGACGAATGCTAGTCACCTCTTCCGAGATGAGACAGAGTCTTCAGATGATATCAGACAACAGCAACCGGTTCAGGGCCAGCGAGTTGGAAAGTTTTCGCCGGCACATGAACCGGGGAAGAGAGAGCTGCCGAGCTGGGGTTGGAACCCCAAAAAGGGAAAAGACGACACTTCTGTACCTGATGTCCTAGGCACACACGAATTCCACAACGCCGGTAAAGGCCGCAAGGCTCGGTCAAACAACGACCTTCCTGAAGGTGAATATGCGGGGGCAAAGACAACAACCGTTGCAGGCAACCAACCCTGCCGGAAAATGATGAAGCCAGAGTGGGATCAAAGTCGCCATAACACCTTCGAAACTATTGGTGTCACCCCCCAACATCTGGGATTGATTGCCGAGTCCTCCAAGAAGCCTAGTATTGCGGCCCCAGCACAACCCGCAGGGGCGCTACGTGATCCAAAGGTGCAGATGAATAGGAAAAAGAAGTGTATGCTGAGCTCGCACAATACATTCAACACAGTTGGCGTAACGCCTCAAATGATGGGAGTACCAGTCGATCTTCAAGCGGGGGGGCTAAAGCCACCAAAGCATGTTGTCCCATATTCCGAGTTTCTTGCAGGCGCGCCCACCAGTGTTTTACACGCTCAGCGAGTTGGCAAGAGGGAGGGCGTTTACAGTCAGAGAGCCAGACAAATGAATTCTTTCGACTCTGTTGGAGCAACCATGGTTTTAGTAGATGAGAAAGGCAAACCGTTGGGCGAACCGATACGACGCAAAGAAATGCTCAGACCTTCTTTGTATTGAGTGTTACGAAGGTACCTTCGAAGGTGCGAAGGTACCAAATAACAAGAAGTGCCTCACCAGGTCACTTTCGGTGTGAGAACTTGATGGGTTGGAAGGTTTCGATGTCATCGGCTAAGCGGAGCTCCTATGTTTACTTACGCGCCGCGTAATAACTCACTATTCTGCATGAATGGATGATGGTTCAGATTACACTGGGAATCACAGCAGGTAATGATCTTCATCATGGTCCGTGCAAGTGACAACCTAACAAAATATTCTGTGTGAACAAAGCTGGGAAAACAATACTATGCGTTCCCGATAACATCTATCAACTGACAAGTGTATCTATCAAATGTGTGCGTGGAAATGTTTGCGCGATTTCATTTGAGAACCCCGTCACTGAGCTAGTAAGATGCTGCTTCTCAGGCTCGTACGAGTCCTTTGCAACCGCGACGCGCAACTCCGCAGCAAAAGGCAGCTTCAGCGCGGTGTTCAGCATCCTCTCTCTTCCAAACGCTTTGCGTTCCGTGTTTTGCCGCTCATCCCACGACAGCCCCGGTGTCACATCGACCCGCGTGTTCCTGAAACCCCTCACCGAGCTAGTAAGATGCTGCTTCTCAGGCTCGTACGAGTCCTTTGCAACCGCGACTTTGTCACTCATCGGCGAATTGACATCATTTCGCGTTGAGCAAGTCCCGTGTCGGCAACTCTTGTCTTTCTCTTTTTCGAATTTCGGGCCCCCAGTCGTTTTGATGCTATGCGACTACTTGCTTCCATTAGCGATGCCGTCTTTGAGCGAGGACGCTACAAAAGGTACCTTCGTATAAGGGTTAGAATACTGGTCCGAGCTTACGTAGTCTATTTGAATTTTGGACCAGGTACCATATTGTCAACACCTATAGATGCGCACTACTGATGATGATGGCCTCCATGTTTTGGCGCCGGACAGCGCATTAGCAAGCGGTCCAGCGCGCGCGCCGTCCACACTAGGCGCCATGCACGTGCGACCCAACATATGTGGCGCGAAGCGCGTGTCGGCTTTTGCAATCGACCGGAGATAAAATATGGTGCGAATGGGTACCTTGGCTCCTTTGTAGACTACCTTCGTACCTTCGTACCTTTGGTTTTTTGATTACAGATAATTTAGACTAGCATTTTAGGGTTCGTGTTGAATTTTTCATTCGGTGTCCATCTTCAGCATTAGCCCCAGATCATGTCTGGCCTCTCGTGGACTTCTGGCATAGGTATAACTTTTAATACGAACCAATC
>MDSW01009980.1_pt1 | contig 11139 bp, 17 predicted proteins | sample 811171 | NCBI WGS metagenome assembly MDSW01 (sample SAMN05326641, study PRJNA326480) | marine metagenome | isolation source: seawater | place: Atlantic Ocean: North West | collected 2012 | reverse complement strand
TATTACGCCTATTACCAGATGTAGGTCCATTACGATACATTTGTTGAACGCATGGAGCTATCTGATTAGGGGTTATTTGATCATCAGATAATTCTGTTGATCTTGAAACCACTCTCTTGCTTGGTTTAATATTATTAACGATTGGTTGTAATAATCTAGTTTTAACTTCAATTGGTACTACGTTTACATCTCTTATTAATTCAGGCAAAGAGTTTTTAGGTTGTGCTAATTGATGAATTTCTTTTGCTGAATAGTTAAATAACTCATCCATTGTTAAAGGTATTTTGATAAGATTTGTTTTTTTATTAATAGTGTATGGACTACGTATTAATCTTGTTTTATCATAAATATTATCTGCTTCAGGAAAATGTTTTAATAATGTATTTTTAACTACTCTTGGCAAATCTATACTTGGTTCAAATTTGTAAACATCAGGTATGTTAATATGATATCCACTACCACTGAACCAAGGTATTACATGTGATTCAGGTATATCCATACCATAACACATGTCATTAACAAACTCTCTAGCTTTACTTAATACTTCTTCATCTGTACTGTCTCCTCTGTCAATATCTAGAGTAAGTTGATTAATGTATGTTTTACCGTCAAATCCTTTTAAAGTATTATATTTTTCTTTATGCTTAATAATCTCATTATCAAAACGATAGTAACTAACGTATAGTTCTTGATTTTGTTCATTATTTGCTAACTCTATATACTTTGTAATATCAGAGACGGGTACTATTTTTCCTCTGTTGCTAGGAGATCCTAATGCAACTTCTGTATATAACATCATAATTATTCCTATGTAAATAAAGGGGTACTTAGGGTTGAATATGACTATATAGTCAATGTACCCCTTTATTAGCGGGAGCCAATTATCCCATGAACTTTGTTGAATTATCAAAGCTCAAATTTCCTTGGGGTAAGTCATCACTCTGCATCCATGCTTCTTTAGTAGAACCATTACTTACTTGATTAGGTAAAGAATCACCTGGATCATAATTGTTTGTCCAGCCACCTTTATCTATTCTAGCTCTATCTTTTAAAAAGTCTTTTTTAATAACTTCTTTAGGAGCATTAGTTGGATAGAATCTATTCCAAGTTGCAAATTTACCGTCTTTCTTTTTGTAATTAATGAAAGAGACTTCTTTGCCTAAGAGACTATTCAGGATATCAGGAGTCAACCTATTGTTTACTAAGTTGCCAGTAATACCTGCAGCTTGAAATAGTTTTTGTATTTTAAATGCACCACCCCAGTCAACTACTTGACCAGTATGGTCTTTTCTAAAATTACCACTTACAGTGACAGTTTTTGGATACTGTAAACCTTCAATTGCAATTTCTAACTCACATGCAATATCAAAGGTTACATCTCCACGACCAAAATTGACTGCTTTGTCTGTCGTATCAATTGCACTTTTAATTGTGCCTTTGTTATACCAAACATTGTCGCCTAGATTGTTTTCACTGCCTGAATCACTACCATTACTTGTAAAGGATAAATCAGCCATTTAAGACCTCCATAGTTTGTTGTTTATTATTTGTTGCTCCGTTAGTAGAAGGTACTTTTGGAGCTTCTTTTTTATCTGATTTAACTTTATCATCAGAAGTTGCTGCTTCCATGATTGTATTGTAGTCAAAATCAAATACTTTATTATGTAGATTAGGAATACGTGAACCAATAGTACGTTCATCGTACGCTTCAAATGATAATATTGGTTTTTGTGTTTCTTTATCTACAGTTGAGTAACCAATCGCATCTGATATAGCTACTAACTTTTTGCCTAGACCAGCAGGTAAGGCAGGAGAGAGTTGTACTTTATTGTCAGTTATCTGTGTTTCTTTACTATGACTAACAAGAACTAAACATTTGCCTGTCTTTTTTACATAATTTTGAAACTCCATAACAATATCTAATACCATATCTCTAGCTTTACTCCAACCTGCACCGAAAGCTGCATCTCCTATCTCATCAATCTTTAGTTCTGCTTTTACTTGTGCTTCAGCCCATTCATTTAGTTTATCTACTGTATCTATAACAATAGTATCAAATCCTAAACCTTGCTCACTATGCATAGCTTGGATGATTTCTCCTATACTATATACAGTTATTGGATTACCTACTTCGGGACCATTTCTATAGACATAACCACGTTGATCTGGAGGAATAACTTCTACTTTATCTCCGTTTTGTCTTTTAGGTGGGTAAATAGATGTAACGGGCACTACATTTGCGTTTTCTAAAAAATCTGTACCTAAGTCAGTATCTAGTACTAATGTGCCTTCTGAGCCTATTTTAGACCATTTAGAAAGCTGTGTAGTTTTACCTGTTTTTGGTTGTCCTATGACATACCATGTAAGACCAGACATCATTGATTTGAGGTCTAGTTTTTGTTTGATTATATTAATCATATTGTCTCCCTATGTTGTGGGTTATTGTATTATGTAGCACACCTATTTCCTAATTTTTGGCGTATAAATCAGAAAATAGGCTATATACAAACTGTTAAGAGTTTGTATATTGTTGTGCTTTTTGTAATTATTGAGTTAAGTTATAATTAGTGTCGCATTTGACCATCATTGATGGGAAATTGAACACTATATTGGTGTTGGATGGACTACTTGGATCTACTAGTTTACGTATTTGGTTATTAATAAATGAACCAGCCATACTAGCACAATAATTTGTGCTTCTTGCATTACAAGGCTCACTGTCTCCGTCTTCATCATTGTACCATGTTTCTAAATATTCTAATTCGAATTGATGTAAGAGTCTTTGCATAAATTCTCTTAATCTACCATTACCTCTGTTAAACATATTATATGGAGATAATGTAAATCCATCATTGTCTCTTTTTAAACCTTCTTCAACTTGTTTTACTAATTCTAAGAGTTCTTTAGTCTGTTCATCGTTCATTATACGCCATTGATACATTTGAAATGTTTCACTACCCATACGTGCATCAAGAAAATATGTATCAGATGAATAATAAACTCCTGCATTTATAAATTTATGTATAAAGTTTAACGCTATTTCTTTTCTAGCGTGCATACTGTCTACACCACAAATAACAAAAGTCTTTTGATTTCTAAAATTATCCCATCTGCTACTTCCATATCCATGATAATAAAAATTAGAACTCCAATAACAATTATCGTATTTCGATCTTTTTATTGTTATTTCAGCTAAAGGATTTATATCTAACATTTGTTTGCGTAACATTTTTACTTTGCTGTTACCAATATGTGTAAGATCATAATGTTGTACACCAATGTTTACTGCATCAACAACATCTGGGTCCCATAACATAAATTTAGTTGCACCAGCACGAACTAAGTTCATAGCAGTATAACTACCTATTGCACCACAACCAATTATCTCAAAATAATGGTCCTGTAGACGGTATATGTTCTGAAATCGAGTTGTAATCGAGCTCATTCGTTTCTCCTTCCTGGATAATTAAATCATCAATTGTTAGTATATCACGCATCATTGATGGTTGATGCATTTTTAACATCTGAGAATGTTGATTGTATTCTTTTATACATTTATTTACCTGTTCTAATGCATCTTTTTCTTTAACATTGCCAGCATGATAATGGTCTATTTGTGATTCTATTACACTTTCTAACATAGTTAAATAGTCTTCAGGTGTTTCAAAACCATCTTTTAATAGTTTTTTTGTAACTGACTCTATTTTTTTTACAGGTTTATTTTTTAAATCAGCTTGTCTTTGTAACCTTGCTGCTTCTTCATTCATATCATCTATATCATAACCTGAAAATGAATTATTAAATAAAGTTTCATCTTCAATTCCATATGGATCACCACTTTGCCACAATGGTAATGACTCATAATTGTAATTGCTGTACTTTTTATTTGTTGTTTTAACTTTTTCTACATTTACAAGTTCTTTTACTTCTTTAATTCGTTTTTCTTTCGAATTATCATCGTCTCCATTAAGAACCAATTCAACTTTATATTCTTGTATAGTAGTAATACCTAGTTTGTTTGTTATTGGTTCTGCATATATTGCTTCATATTCTGCATTATTATTTACTACTATAGCAAACATAGGTCCTTTTTCTGCAAACTCTTTTATCGTTGCTTTATCTGTAGCTGACCAGAATGCTTTCATAGTATGATGAGAATGCCACCAACAGTAAACTAACTTTCCTTGTTTTATAATGTCTAATTCATTTTCTCTATCCATTTCTTTGTATATCTTAGACATATAATCTGCAATTGCTTGTTTATCTAATGTTGTTGTGGCTGCAGTACAATCTTGTTTAAGTATTTCAGGATTTCGCATGTATGGAAACTCATCTGACCCTGAATGCAATGAATTTGGTAATATAACAGGAGCGTATCCTGAAATTTCTGTACCATGTTCTTCCCATGCAGTTCTTGCATAATAAATCATGTCCCAGAAGTTTTCGTACCATATATTTAGTTTAATTTTCTTCATATTCTATTCCTATATGTTCATGTATTATTGGATTTATCTCATTCCAAGGTATTTTATATCTATTGTAAATACCCATTATTTCTTCTTCAAAAGGCTGCAATGATCTGTCAATTACATATTGAGGTCCATTGTTGTGAATTGATTTAATAAAATGTTTTGCATGTAAATCAATATCAAAACTATATGAGTGATCTGCATAACATCTTTTAGCCATTATTTTTAATAGATTTATAAATGTTATTTTATTTTTACCATCTAACTCTGCTTTGTCTGCTAGACCAGTTGCAAGTCTTGATTTACGACATGTTGTATTTATTACACATGAAGTACACATTTTTCTGTATTTATGGTCTTGTTCTTTATAATATCTTTGTTTAAATCTATCTGGTGTTGGCACTACGCATCTGTCTTCTATCAACATGTTTTCAGGAGTGTTTTCTGCGTAACCTCTTACACCATATCTTTCTACTAAACTACCTGGTTGCCTATGAGGATGTGTTGAACCTGCAGTATATGTTGTAGACCATCCTGCAGTAAATGATACATATTTAATAAGGTCTCCTTCTTTTATCATATCATTAAATTCTACAGTACGATCTCCAAGGCAACCTGCTGATGATTCTCCTCTACGGTCAGGAGTAAACATACATGGTCCAGTAAATTGAAATGCTTCTCTTAATACATCTTCTGTAAGTAAAGCTTTTAGTAATTCTGGATATTTTTTATCATATATAATATTTAAATCAATATCTTTAATAGGGACTGTTATTTTTTGAGTAATTTGATGTGCATATTGATCATATCCGTCTCCATTTGCTAAAAGTATTTGATACGGTTTATTTCTACTTAGGTCTTTAGGTATATAGGTAATATCTGCTTTATATCTAATTGTTATATAGAGTTTGTATTGATTTTTTGTATCAAGAACTGTGCTTCCTTCAAATGAAGAGTTTTCTCTGCAGCTTAACTTTACATCTAATACTTTAGGTATTTTTTTTAGGTCTTCAACATATTTTTGTAAATAATCAGTTATTTCTTCTAAAATAGGTTGTCCGTGTTTCTGCATTTCATATTTTTGTACATTATTTTCTATCCATATCATTGACCTAACTTGATTACTATTCATTACTTCTTTTACTGTTGATAATAATCCTGAACTACCTTTTTTAGGATCTGCTTTTAAAGTCTTCACAATATTATAATAGTTCTGTTCTTTGCGATTAGAGTCTACGAACTGCTTTACTGAGTTAAATCCCATCGTGCGTAATACTGCAGTTACTTTTTTATCATATTTAAACCATGCTTTACTAAAGAGGTCAATTATTTGATTATGATAATTAGTTCTATCTATTTGACTCATATTCTTTCCTTGCTTTTTCTGCTATTTTATAAAGTCTTTCTGACTCTTTTTTACTTTTTCCTGGTCTTTTACGAATTAGTTCCCATTTCTGGTCCCATGTAAGAGCATCATATTTAGCCTGACGTTCTTCTGCTTCTTGACGTTTTTGTTCTTTTGATTTAGCCATTATTTTTCTCCAATGCTTTTTTAATACCTTTTAATTCAGTTGCAATTAGTATTATTGATTCTATTAGTATTCTTGTAGCGTACCTATCATTTGCTAGATTGAACTCTAGTCTAAGGTCATTTACAAAGCCATATAAATACTTACTAAAAGCTTTTAAATCTGGGTCATTAGGATTTTCAAATATTTCTTTTGATTCATCCATTTATTTTACCTCCTGTAATCCATAACAAGAACATTACTAATGTTATTGAAGAGAATATTATCATGAACATTCCTGCTCCTAAAAAGAATAGGTTCAGGATCCATTCTGATAAGTTGATTACTACATTGTCAAATATTATCATTATTTCTTTTCCTTTCTTGTTAATGTAAGGCAGCCACTAGGCTGCGGGTCCAATATGTGTGACTGCCTTACTACCATGACGTTGGTAAGTTATTAACCGCCAGTTTTATTTCTGGCTATAGCGTGATATACTTCATCTGTATGAATAGGAGAGTCTAGGTCACTTACAAAGTTTCCATCTCCTGTCTGTACTATTGATTGACTTGGATTGATATTTCTTTCAATCAAGAACTCTCTAATAGTATTTGCAGTAGTAGTATATGTATCATAAGAAGCACCATCTAAAAGAGCCATAACTTGTTTTTCTTCAAGCTCAACTGGTTCTTCACTATTATCAACTTCATTCTGCAATACATTAACTGCATGATCTACTTCAGGTGTTGATGTTTCTTCTTCTACTGTATCACTATTTGGAACTGGATTTAGTTCTTCTTCTAACTCTACACTATTATTTTCTGTGTTATATTCGCTCATTATTTATTTCCTTTTCTATTGTTCCACCATTTAAGGCAGATGTTATTATGGGGTTAGTTATGCTTTTTTTTAGTAAAAGCGACTTATTTTTACCATTCTTTAAAAAAGACACCACTGAATATGACTTCAGTAGTGTCTTCTTGAGAGATTTATGACTCATTGCTGAGCCCAAGGTTTGTTTATCTTAACGTACTTTTTGGTAAGACCAACTTCAATTTGTCTATCTGTTGCGTCTTTGTTGAAGATTTGATGTACTACATCGCCTTTTTCATCAACGAAGTACTGGGTAATTGTCTCTACATTCTCTGGCATGTTGCCTCCTGTTTTGTTTTGGTTGTTTATTGTCTTTTGGTGGTTGATAATGTCTCCAGAACCAACGGATTCGCTCAATTGACATATTTCTGATTTCAGTTTTGGTTTTATCTGTGTACTTGAATATCCATTGCTCAATGAATGGACGATTAGGAGTGAAGCTCATGACTAATATCTAGCCATATCACATTCTGGACATCCATCATGGTGATTGTGAAATGGTTCTGTACAATGCAGTTCTTGGTGACGTAAATCCTCAAGAATGTTTGCATCGTTACGACTGATGACTTTATCACGCCAATCAGGCTTATGGATAAAGTCTTTGATACCAAGGTAACACTCACGTGCAAACATTGCATAAACAGTAATGGCTATGAGTGTGATGATTGCTTGACAAATAAATAATGACATGATTTACTCCTTTGTTTAGTTGTAGGGAGCCTAGAGAATGACTCCCTACGTTGATGATTACGTGACTATTATAGAGTCACTGCATGAGGATTAGATGGTGAACCCTCTGACTTAGCTACCCAACCCATCCAAGAACCATTGCTGGATATCTTGGTCTTGATTGGTCTACCTAACTGCTGACTTAGTGTATAATTAGCTTGAGCACCTTGAGCTGGAGCTATACGAAAACCCTCTGGTAGCATGCTGTTGAGCTTATCGAGCTTAGCCATTGCTTCTGCTGGGTTAATCATGGCTAAGTGTGCCCAGTTTGTGATGACTACAGCATCATGTAGCTTGGCTTGAGCAGGAGAGACAGGCTTTTGAACGACTCTACCATCATCATCTAACTTCCATTCTGGAACTTCTCTGCCTCCATCTATAACGACTTTCTGGTCTGTCTCGACATTGCGAAAGATTAAGCCTTGAGTCTTTATGGTTGGCATTGACTGACCTACTACTGGTGCTCCGTTAGCTGGAGCTGGTTGATTGTTTGCTGTGTACATGGTGTACCTCCTATGATTATTAGTTATAGCATCCCTGTTGGGCGTCCAACTGCGTGAACGTGGTAAATCTCAACTGAATGACTTACCTGTATGCCATAATTGTTGGGGGTAGTAACTACTTAATTCACCCGCACGCATTCCTAATAAATTTTTTGTAATTTTTGATCACTTTGCCTTAGTTATCCACACATTATACACAGCTTACATCGGTTCTTTAAGAGATTGGTTTAATAAACAAACTCTAAATAGTCTGCATATAGACCATTTAACAGAAAAATAAACCAAGCAGTCTATAATCAGCAAAAACCAGCATTATCTTTCCATATGGATTATGATTACGACAATGAAATAAACGAAGACGAGCTATATAGCAGTGAACAAGGACCTTTATCCCCAGATACGGGTGATCCAATGTTAAATATCACAGAAAACTTTGGAGATATACCTGAAGGAATAGAGGTTTGGGAGTGTTTAGAAACAAGAAGTATCTATATCCGTACACATGCCACAGGTAACTATGGAAAAGTAGACTTTACAGCAGAGGAATTACATGAAATCAGAGAAATCGCAAGAACGATCGTTAATTGACCTTTTGCAGTGGAACTCTGTACAACGTATGTCAGAGTCTGTAAACAAGCTATCTAGAGCAATGTACGTAATTAGCATAGTTCTTGGTCTAAATTTATTATTTGAAATTTTTTACCTGCTAATAAGATATACTGTTTAGCTATACTGTTATGATAACGTTGTATAGTGTTAGTATAGTATTAATCTTACTAACTATAGTTTGTTTAGAGTACCGTAGAGCAACTGATAAGATTAACAAGTTTAAACAGTATAGTAACAGTATAGATAACTATATAGTCTATACTAATAAAAAGCAGAAAAAAAGTGAGAAAGTCAAGAGTTTTGTACAAAAACCTTCAGATAAAGCGTTTTATGAAGCAATTGACATTGTAGCTGACCTCGAAAACGATATTCCAGATAACTATGTAGAGTTAGATAGACATGGCTAGGTGGGAAAAATACGATAGTAGACCTTCTCACTACAGCAAATGGCATAGATACCAGCCAGATCGCTTTGCTTATGTAGATATAGATGCTTTAGAGTTTTGTAAGGATTGTAAATCCCCGCTAGCTGTAATGGAATTAGCTCAAGATGTAGGGCAAAAACGTAAAAGCTTTCTACAAACCCTATATGTGGCACGTGGGCTACAGGTCCCAGGCTACGTTGTGCTTTATACAGTAGCCCAAAATCCTCAAAACGATGGGGAAGCTATATCTGCATTCAGGATGATGAAGATATACCCTGAAATAAGCGAATTTCACGATGTATCGGTTGAACAATACTTAAACTGGCTACGTCATTTGCATAATAACTGTTATTGTAAGAAAAAAGATGGACAGGATAGTACGGAAACACCTAAAACATAAATTAGTTAAAGGAGCTAAGGCACGTTATGTGGAAAAAGCCTATAACATCTATACAAAACAAGAGGCAGATGAGAAAGGTATTACATATGAATACTGGCAGGATTGTGAGCCGTGGGAATATGGGGTAACTGATGATGGCTATGTTGCTCAATGCCTTAAAAGACGTGTTTACAATGGTAGGGTTAATCTTGTTTTTCCTTTTGGAGAAATGTTTATTAATACTACTGGTAATAGCAAGTTATTGTATGAGCCTCATAAAAGAAATAATTCCTTCTCAATGGTTTCAGCAAAGCCAGCCTGGAAAACAAAGAAAGGAAAAACAGTATATAAGAACTTTGCAAAGATATACGCTATTATGTCTTTACAGGGTGGCGTCAATTTTAGGAAGTTGGCTGACGTACTTGGTAAAACAGATTCAAACCCTATTGCTAAAGCAAAAGCATTAGTTAAAAAAGATTGGATGAGAGAAATGATAGATGATCAAATAAAAAAATATTTAAAAGATAAAGACATAGATGAAGGAACTGTTCTTGAAATGATAGAAGAGTCTTACGGTGTGGCTAAGGATAAAAAAGACGCTGGTAATATGCTACGTTCTGCAGAGAACTTAATCAATATACTTGGTATGAAAGCAGATTCTAAAAAAGAAATACCAGACCATTTGCAAATAGAAGGTGTATCATTGGAATCCATTGCAAACGCTTTAGATCCAGCACAGGAAGTAAAAGGAGTCTTAGAAGAAGAATAAAATTCTTCTAATACTCTATATCTATAGGTGGAAGAATAATTTGTCGAGGAGAAAGCACAATGTTTTTCCAGAAATTTTTCTAGAATTATGAGTGAAAATCTAAACAAAAAACAAAAAGATAAAATTATCTCGGCTGTCTCTAAAGACATGCTAAAGTTTGGCAAGATATGTCTTCCAAACATGTTTAGTCAGGATTCTCCTGAGTTTCATAAAGAAATGGTAAGCATTTTCCATGACAAGACTATAAAGAAAATAAACATTATTGCTCCACGTGGGCATGCAAAATCATCTATTGGGGCTGGGGTGTTTCCTCTGCATCATATACTATGTGACCCTGGTCAAAAGGTTGTGGTACTTTCTTCTAAGACACAGGGTCATTCTATTGACCAGCTCCAAACAATTAAAGACGCACTTGAGTACTCGATGCCCCTACGTGCGATATTCGGTTACTGGGGACAACATTCAGCAAAAGTATGGACAAAAGACAGAGTAGTGTTAAAAGACAATAGTGCTATTCTGTGTAAAGGTACTGGGCAGCAGGTTCGAGGATTAAAGTTTGGCAATCAAAGACCTACACTATTCGTTCTTGATGATCCAGAAGACGAGAATAATACAAAAACATCTGAAGCTATGGAGTGGAATCTACGTTGGCTTTTACAAGGTGTAGAACCTGGACTAGACCCACACATAGGAAGAGTTCTTGTTATTGGGACTCCACAACATCAAAGCTGTCTAGTAGAGACACTTGCTGTAATGGAAGGGTATAAAACAAAAAGATATAAAGCAATTCTAGATGACGGTAATGCTTTATGGCAAGAACAAGTTAGTATAGAAAGTTTGCAGACAAAAAAATCAGAGTTAGAAAGTATTGGAC
>MDSW01218216.1_pt1 | contig 11140 bp, 10 predicted proteins | sample 811171 | NCBI WGS metagenome assembly MDSW01 (sample SAMN05326641, study PRJNA326480) | marine metagenome | isolation source: seawater | place: Atlantic Ocean: North West | collected 2012 | reverse complement strand
CTGGTAAGAGACATGAATTTTATTCTGATTATGAAGTTGGTTTTGACAATGAAGGTTTAATTACTGGTTTAAAAATAAAATTAGCTTCAAAATGCGGAATGTCACCTGATTTATCTTTTGCAATAAACGAAAGAGCTTTATTACATATAGACAATGCATATTTTCTTTCAAATATAGAAATCGAGAATTATCTTTGTAAAACTAATACATCAACATCTACCGCATTTAGAGGGTTTGGTGGAAATCAAGGCATGATGGCAATAGAAAATATTATTGATAATATTGCTAGATATTTAAAAAAAGATCCATTTGAAATTAGAAAAAAAAATTTTTATCAAAAAAATAAAAAAAACATCACTCACTATGGAATGAAAATAGAGGATAATGTTATTAATGAAATATTTGATAAATTAGCTAAAAAATCTAATTATAAAAAAAGAGTTTTAGAAATAAAAAAATTTAACTCTAAAAATAATTATAAAAAAAAAGGAATTGCAATTACTCCTGTAAAATTTGGAATATCTTTTACAACTATCCATCTTAACCAAGCTGGGGCCTTGGTACACATATATACTGATGGGAGCATATATTTGAACCATGGGGGCATTGAAATGGGACAGGGCACACACACAAAAATTGCACAATTGGTAGCTAATTCCTTTGGTTTACCATATGAAAAAGTTAAAATTTCTTCAACTAATACTTCAAAAGTACCAAATACTTCAGCTAGTGCAGCATCATCTACTACAGATTTAAATGGAGCTGCAGCACTTAACGCGGTATCAAAAATTAAAGTCAATCTAGAAAAATTTATTAAATCTAAATATAAAATTTTTTACAATAAAGAGCCAATTTATAGTAATGGCTTTATAACATTTGGAAATAGATCTTTTAAATTTGAAAAAATTATTCAAGAAGCATATTTAAATAGAATTTCACTTTCATCATCTGGCTTTTATTCTACTCCCAAGATAAACTTTAATAAAAAAAGTTTTTTAGGAAGACCTTTTTATTATTTTTGTTATGGAGCTGCTGTTACTGAGGTTATTATAGACAAATTAACTGGTGAAAATATTGTTAATCGAGTTGATATTTTGCATGATGCAGGAAATGCAATTAATCCCGCTCTTGAATTAGGTCAAATTGAAGGTGGATTTGTTCAAGGACAAGGATGGCTAACAATGGAAGAAGTTAATTGGAATTCTAAAGGTCAAATTACAACTTTTTCACCTTCTACTTATAAAATTCCAGCAATTAGTGATGTTCCTAAAGAATTTAATGTTGAAATTTATAAAGATGGAATAAATAAAGAGAATGTGGTTAACAAATCTAAAACAACCGGAGAGCCTCCTCTCATGTTAGCGATGAGTGTATTTTTTGCAATTAAAGATGCTATTTCTTCGGTAGGTGATTATAAAATTACCCCTATTCTTGATGCGCCCGCTACCCCTGAAAAAATATTAATGAGTATAAAAAATTTAGAAGCAAGATTATGAAAAATGAATTTATGAAAAAAGCTATAGATCTTTCAATTGAAAGTGTAAATAATGGAGGAGGACCATTTGGATGTATTATTGTGAAAGATAATAAGATTGTATCCGAAGGTTCTAATAAAGTTACATCAACTAATGATCCTACAGCACATGGTGAAATTGTTGCTATACGCGCAGCATGTAAAAAATTAAATAATTTTAGTCTTAATGGTTGTGAATTATATTCAAATTGTGAACCTTGTCCTATGTGTTTATCCGCAATTTATTGGGCCAGAATTGACAAAATTTATTATGCAAACACTAGAGAGGATGCTCAAAAAATTGACTTTGATGACTCATTTATTTATTCAGAGTTTCAAAAAGACGTCAATCAAAGAAAAATACCTATTTTTCAAATGATGAGAAACGAAGCTTTGAAAGCATTTGAATTATGGGATAAAAAAAAAGATAAAATAAAATATTAAATGGATTTTTTACCTTACACTTTAAAATGGTTAGAGCTGGTTTTGAGATGGGGACATGTTCTGTTTGCAATTTTATGGGTTGGAAATAGTTTTTTATTTAATTATTTAGATAATAAACTTAATAAAAATATTACTAATAATGATATTGATGCAGAAGGATATTTAATGCATTCTGGTTATTATTATAAATTAACAAGATTAAAAAAATCTCCTTCTTTAGAATACTTAAATAGACTGGTTATATTCAAATGGCAAAGTTATTTAACTTTTGTTACTGGAATTTTATTACTTGTAATTGTTTATTATTATAATTCTGGAATTTTAATGGTAGATAAAAGGGTTCTACAAATATCCCCATTTAATGCAATTTTAATTTCTATAGCATCTCTTTTATTTTCATGGTTTGTTTACGATCTTTTGTGCAAGTCTAAATTAATAAATTATAATATTATTTTTTCTTTAATAATATTCGCTTTACTGGTTATTGTTTCATTTGGTTTAACAAAATTATTTGGTCCAAAATTTGCATTTTTAAGTGTTGGTTTAATTATCGGAACAAACATGTTTGCCAATGTTTTTACAGTAATTATTCCAAATCAAATGAATATAATTAATAGTAGTAAAAGAAATGAGAAATTTAATACTGATTTATCTTTAGCTGCTAAACAAAGGTCAATTCATAATAATTATTCAACATTTTTGGTATTATTTATTATGTTATCTGGACACTATAGCTTTATAGTTTACCACAAATATAATTGGCTGATTTTATCTTTAATTGCAATAATCTCTGTTATGGCAAGACATTATTTTAATTTAAGAGGAAGAAACATTCATAGGTTGTATATTTTAATTAGTTCAATCGTAGCTTTAGTTATTCTTGCAGTTTTACTTTTAATTATTAAAAATTAATATTATAGAAAAGTATGTCAGAAAAATTAATTGTTAGTTGGGAAGAGTATCATGAGACAGTTGAAAAACTAGCAATACAAATTGAAGAAAGCAATTATAAACCAACAATATTAATTGGCATAATGCGTGGTGCTGCGCCGATGATTGATGTTTTAAGTAGAATTTTTAAATTAAAATGCGCTTATCTTGCTGTTGAATCGTACAGCGGCAAAGGAATAGAGGATGAACAAGGTGATATTGTTTTTTCAAGAGAGATGAGCTCAATAGCTCCAAATATGGGCGGAAGAATTTTACTTTGTGATGATTTATCAGATACTGGAATTACTTTTAATAAAAGCATCGATTGGTTAAAAAAATATGAACCTATTAGAAATAAAATAGAAGATATAAAAACAGCTACTTTATGGAAGAAAAAAAAATCAACCTTTAACCCAGATTATTGTGCGGTAAATTTGCCAGATAATCCATGGATTGTTCAGCCTTTTGAAGTTTACGAAGAATTAAGAATAGAAGATATAGTTAAGAAACATAATAAATAAAAAGGGCGATCTTTTAAGATCGCCCAAATTTTAATAATTATTATAATTTATGCAACTGCGAAGCTGACTATACTTAAAGCAGCAATAACCCAGATAGCCGGGCTAGTAGTGTTAAACTTTCCAGTACAAATTTTTACTGCAGCATAAGCAACAAACGCCAGAGCTATTCCATTTGAAATAGAATATGTAAATGGCATTGCTATCATCGCAAGCACTGCTGGACCTGACTCGGCTATATCGTCCCATTCAATATCTGTAATGTTTCTTACAAATAATGTGGCAATATATATTAAAGCAGCTCCATCAATTTCTTTTGGCAATGAAGTAGCAAGTGGACTAAAAAATAAACATAACAAAAATAAAACACCTATTGTTAATGAAGTCATTCCAGTTCTTCCACCAGCTTTAACTCCTGCGGCACTTTCCACATAGGTAGTTACAGTAGATGTACCCAACATAGAACCTACAACAGTTGATGCACTATCTGACAACATTGCTTTATCGATATCTTTAATCTTACCGTCACTTCCCATTTTTCCAGCAACGTTTGCAACACTAGTTAGCGTTCCAGCAGTATCAAAGAAGTCGATAAAAAATAATGTGAAAATTACTGTTACCATTGATGCACTAAGTGCAGCACCTAAATCAAAAGTCATTAGGTGAGTCATTGGAGGAGGTGAAGAAACTACCCCATTGAAATTTCCAAGACCTGTTACCCATGCAATTGCGCTGAATACAATAATTCCAATTATTATGTTACCTTTAATTTTCATTTTTTCCATAACAATCATCGAGACGAAAGCTCCAGCTCCAAGAAGAAGAAGTGGATTAGATACGTCTCCAAGCTGAACAAGTGTTACGGGGTTATCTGCTGTTAATCCCATAATTTCAAAACCAATAATTGCAAGAAATAATCCAATACCTGCTCCAATTCCTAATTTTAAACTTTTTGGAATCGAATTGATTAACCATGCTCTTATTGGCGTTAATGAAATTACTAAGAAGAGAACACCTGCAACTAATACAGCACCTAATGCTTCAGCTGGGGTATACTCCATTCCTAAACAAACTCCATAAGCGATAAAGGCATTAATACCCATACCAGGAGCAAGTCCTACGGGCCAAGTTTTAGCGTAAAACGCAGCTATAAAACATGCCAATGCTGTTGCAAGGGCCGTAGCTGTGAAAACTCCACCAAAATCAAACCCACCATCGGCAAGTATGACTGGATTTAAAAACATAATGTATGCCATAGTAAGAAAAGTACTTACTCCAGCTATTACCTCTGTTTTAAAATCTGTTTTGTGTTTTTTATAATCAAAGTATTTATCTAACATTTGATCCTCCTAAATTTAGTTCCATAGAATCTAATTGATTCGACCATTAAAATCTCTTTATATTTTGTAAATAGGAGACTTTATTGATAAAATAACCTATTAATTCAACTTTAAGGTTAATATTTTAGTTAATATTTAAATATTAGTTTATTATATTTGTAAAAATAAAATTAATAAAATTATAAATTATCAATGAGAATTGTTGTATTAAAGTTCGGCGGAACTTCAGTAGGATCAGTAGAAAGAATTAAAAAAGTAGCAAATATAATAATTAGCTATGTAAAAAAGAAATATAAAGTAATTGTAATTTCTTCAGCAATGAAAGGAGTTACAAGTGAATTAGTTAAAAAATCAAAAGAAATTAGTGATAACTTTGATTCATCCGAATATGACGTTCTTGTTTCATCAGGAGAACAGGTTTCATGTTCACTGATAGCTGGAAGATTAAATCATCTTGGCTACAAATCTCAATCTTGGATGGGATGGCAAATTCCTATACTAACAGAAGGCAATTACGGTTCATCAAGAATTAATCAAATAAATAAAAAAAAAATTGATAAGTTTTTAAAATCCGGGGGCATACCAATAATTGCTGGCTTTCAAGGAATTAATGTGAATAAAAGAATAACCACTCTTGGAAGAGGCGGATCAGATGCGAGCGCAATTATGTGTGCAAAATTTTTTAAAGCTAAAAAATGTATAATTTATACTGATGTTGAAGGTGTTTATTCAACAGATCCAAATATTTTAAGGAAAGCAAAAAAAATAAAAGTAATTTCTTATGAAGAAATGCTTGAAATGGCATCGTTAGGTTCAAAAGTTATGCAACCCACTTCAATACAGGATGCAAGGTTAAATAGAATTGATATTGATGTGAAGTCTTCTTTTGTAAAAACAGAAGGAACATTAATTACTAAAAGAAAAAATATATTTAGCAATAGAATAATCAGGGGAATATCAGCTACTAAAAACGATGCCAAAGTTACGCTTGTTGGAGTTATTGATAAACCTGGTGTAGCAGCTTCAATTTTTAAGCCTTTATCTCAAAACTCCATCAATGTTGATATGGTAGTTCAAAATATATCTGCTAATGGAAAAGAAACTGACTTAACTTTTACAATAAAATCGGAAGATTTAATTAAAACCGAAAAATTAATTAAAACAAATAAAAAAATTAAATTTAGAAAATTAAAAATTCACAAAAATGTGTCTAAGGTTTCAATTATTGGCGTTGGAATGATCACTACACCTGGAGTAACTTATAGAATGTTTCAATCATTAGCAAAAAAAAAAATTAACATACTTGTAATATCTACTTCAGAAATAAAAATATCTGTTTTGATAAATAAAAAAAATATTAAAAAAGCAATTTCTGCACTTCATAAAGAATTTAAATTAGATAATTAATAATGAGCATAAGACCATTCAGAGATATTAAAAGAAGAAAAACAAAAGTAATTAATGTTGGAAATGTAAAGATTGGAGGAGACAATCCAATTTCAGTTCAATCTATGACAAATACTTTAACTACTGATGTAAAATCTACTATTAAACAAATTAACAACATATCTTCAGAGGGAGCAGATATTGTTAGAGTTTCATGTCCGGATAAAGATTCTTCACTTGCTTTAAAAGAAATTACTAAACATATTTCAGTTCCTTTAGTGGCTGATATTCATTTTCATTATAAAAGAGCCATTGAAGCAGCAGAAAATGGAGCTAAATGTTTAAGAATAAATCCTGGAAATATAGGTGATAAATTGAAAGTTCACGAAATATTAAGTGCTGCTAAAAATAATGACTGTTCAATAAGAATAGGAGTGAATGCGGGGTCATTAGAAAAAGATATTTTGGAGAAATATAAAGAACCTTGTCCTGAAGCATTAGTAGAAAGTGCACTGCGAAATATTAAAATTTTAGAAGATCAAGATTTTTTTAATTTTAAAATAAGCGTTAAGTCTTCCGACGTATTTTTATCTATAGCAGCTTATAGACAGTTATCAAAAGTTTGTGATTATCCCCTGCATTTAGGAATTACTGAAGCAGGAAGTTTTATTTCTGGGAGTATTAAATCTTCGGTGGGTTTAGGAACGTTATTATTGGAAGGAATAGGAGATACTATTAGAGTTTCATTATCAGACGATCCAACGAAAGAGATCCAGATAGGAAATGAAATATTAAAATCATTAAACCTTAGAAATAGAGGAGTTAAAATAATTTCTTGCCCATCTTGTGCTAGACAAGCTTTTCAAGTAATTGATACAGTTAAAATATTAGAGGAAAAACTCTCACATATTAAAACCCCTATAAGCTTATCTATTATAGGATGTGTAGTTAATGGCCCCGGTGAAGCTTCAATGACCGATATTGGTATTACCGGAGGAGGCAAAGGAAACAATATGTTATATTTATCAGGCGTACAAACTGAAAAGGTTCTTACAGAAGAAATTATTGCTAAAGTAGTTAGTGAAGTAGAAAAAAAAGCAGAAGAAATTGAAAATAAAAATTAATGGTTCCGCTAAAAACTATAGAAGATTTGATATCTAAACATAGCTTATTAGAAAAAGAGCTATCTTCTGGAAAGATAGATAAAAAATTATTTGCTGAAAAATCAAAAGAATATGCTGATTTGAATGATGTTATTGAAGAAGCAAAACAATACAGCTCATTTAATAAAGAAAAAAAAGATTTAGAAAAAATAATTAACGATACACAAAGTGATGAAGAATTTAAATTAATGGCAAAAAGTGAATTAGAAAGTTTAAAAAAAAAATATTATGATAATGAAAAAAAATTAAAATTATTTTTACTTCCAAAAGATGAGGCAGATAAAAAAAATGCAATTATTGAAATTAGAGCTGGTACCGGAGGACTAGAAGCTAGTCTTTTTGCTTCAGATCTTTTTAAGATGTATGAAAAGGTTAGTCATAAAAAAAAATGGTTATTAGAATTAATTAGTATATCTAAAAGTGAGGCTGGCGGATTAAAGGAAGTTATTGCATCAATTAAAGGAAAAAATATTTATTCTACTTTAAAATATGAGAGTGGAGTTCATCGTGTTCAACGCGTACCTGACACAGAGACACAGGGTAGAGTTCATACATCAGCAGCAACTGTTGCCGTTTTACCTGAAGCAGAGGAAGTAGATGTAAAAATTGAAGAAAAAGATTTAAGAATTGATGTATTTAGAAGTAGTGGACCAGGAGGTCAAAGTGTAAATACCACAGACTCTGCTGTTAGAATTACTCATGTTCCAACAGGAATAGTTGTAAGTCAACAAGATGAAAAATCTCAAATTAGAAATCGTGAAAAAGGAATGAAAGTTTTAAGATCCAGAATTTATGAATTTGAACGACAAAAAAAAGAAAATGAAAGATCACAAGATAGAAAAAGTAAAATTGGCACTGGTGATAGATCAGAAAGAATTAGAACATATAATTTTCCCCAAGGAAGAGTTACGGACCATAGAATAAATTTCACACTGCATAAACTTGAAGAATTTTTAGAGGGAGAAGTTTTTGATGAAATGGTTGAGAATTTAAATTTACAAGCTCAAGAAGAAAAATTAAATAATTTAAATTAAAATGAACATTGAAGATATATTAATTAAAAGTTCTAAAACTCTTATGGAGTTTAATATTAATAATCCTTATTTAGATAGTGAATTACTTCTTTCAAAAGCAATAAATCAAGATAGAAAATATTTTATTATAAATTCAAAAAAAAATTTAAACAAAGAGAAATTAAATAATTTTTATAATCTAGTTGATAGAAGAAAAAAAGGTGAACCAGTAGCGTATATAATAAATAAAAAAGAATTTTGGAAAAATGAATTTTTTGTAGATAAAAATGTTTTAATTCCAAGACCTGACTCTGAATTAATCGTAGAACAATTATTGAAATTAACTTTATATAAATCAAAATTACAAATTCTTGACATAGGAACAGGTTCTGGATGTATTCTTTTGTCTTTATTAAAAGAAAGACCAGATTTTTATGGAACCGGTATAGATATTTCAAAAAAAAGTATAAAGATTAGTAAATACAATGCAAATAAGCTTAAAATTAAAAATAGAGTTAAATTTTATAATTCTGATGTTGACAATTTCAAAATTGGTAAATATGATATAGTTGTTTCAAATCCTCCATATATTGAATTAATGAATATTAGATATTTGGATAGAGATATAATTAATTTTGAACCGAAGCTAGCATTAAACGGTGGATTTGATGGTTTTTCAAAAATTAGAAAAGTAATAAATAATACAGCTCTTCTGATAAAGAAAAATGGAAAGTTTATTTTAGAGATTGGTTTTAATCAAAAAAGTAAAGTAAAAAAATTATTAAAAGAAAAAGGTTTTTATATCAATAAGGTACTTAAAGATTATGGTAAAAATGATCGATGTGTTATCAGCACAAAATTATAAACTACTAAATTAATGCCAACATTTAGACAAAATAATAATAGAAGGGGAAGGTTTAGAAGTAACGATCGAAATTTTAGAAGAAATGGAGATTCACCTAAATTTAAATCTGATTTTTCACCAAATTCTAATTTTCAAAGAAAAGTACCTGGAAGAAATAATCATAACGCACCAAAATTAATTGAAAAATATACTGACTTAGCTAAAGAGGCTTTATCAAAAGAAGATAAAGTTCTTTCAGAAAATTATTTTCAACATGCAGAACATTTTATTAGGGTTTTGTCTGAACAAGAAAAACTAAAAGAGTTAAAAATTAATAATAATCAAAATAGTAATAAGATAGAAGTTGTTTCAGATAATAGTAAAAAAGAAGAAGAAGCTGAAAAAAAAGACACAGCAAAAATCTAGTTATTTCTTGAAATTATTTCAGATTTTAAAACATCAATTTTAATTTTTTTAACTTCAAATAATTCTCTGTTTTTTTTCTTTAATATTTTTCCTGAAGGTAGTTTTAAAGTTTGTGAATTTATTCTTTTACCATTTTCAATAACTTCATAGTGAAGATGTGGTCCAGTAGATAGCCCCGTTGATCCTACGTATCCAATAATTCTTCCTTGTTTAACTTTTTTCCCTTCTTTTATTCCACGACCAAATTTAGACAGATGGGCATAAACAGTTGAATAAGTTGAGTTATGTCTAATTTTAACACAGTAACCACCTCCTCCACACCATCTTGATCTTACTATTGTTCCATCTCCCGAAGCCATTACCGGCGTACCTGTTTTTGCCGCAAAGTCTGTTCCTCTATGCATTTTATTAAAACCTAAAATTGGATGTTTTCTCATTCCAAATGAAGAAGAGAGTCTGGCACCATTTATAGGTGTTTTCATTAAAGCTTTTTTTGCACTTTTTCCATTTTCATCATAATGGCCTTCAAAATTTTCTTTATCAAAATAATAAAGTTTATTATTTTGTCCTTTTATAATCATATTTGCAAATATAATTTCCCCAGTTTCATAAACTTTTTTTTTGTCATCTTCAAAAATTTCATACAAAATTTGAAAAGTATCATTTTTTCTTAAATCCCTTTGAAAATCTATCTGAAAACCATAAATTCTTGCAAATTCAATTATAATATTTGGTTTTATTTTTAGATCTACTGCACTTTTATATAAGCTACTTAAAATTGTTCCTTCTCTATAAATAAGTTTTTTGTTTAAATTAGTAATAATTTCCTCATATTGAAAATTATTTTCTTTCAAATCTTTAAAAACTCTAATTTTTTTTAATTTTGATATTGGATAAATAAAATTTGTTATTTCTCTTGAATTATCTACATCAATAGTAAAGTTTATAACTTGATTTTTTTTTTAATTTATTTAAGTTTTGATGTTTGGAGAGTATTTTTTTTATTTTTTTTATTTCTGAATTAGGTATTTCATAGTTAGTTAAAATATTATTAAAACTTTCTCCAGAAGATACTTTGTGACTAATAGTTATATATTTTGGATCTAGATTTTTTACGATACTTTGTAAAGTTTTCTCAAAATAAATGTTATTTAAAATACTAAACAAATGTTTTCTTTGTTCACTTTTGACAAAATTATATGATTGCATAAGAAAGATAACAATTAATGCTGATGTGATTAAGAATATAAAATCAGTGTATCTTTTTAATAAATTCTTAAATTTTGGTAATTTTATTTTCATTTTTATGTTTGAATATTAATTTAGCTAATAAAAAATATCAAAAAAAACGTTAATTTTACTGTATTTTATGTGGTTTTTTTTTATTTCTAACAGCTTGATTTACTTTTATTTTAGACTATAAGCATCACACTTTCTCAATAAAATTATTGTTAATTCAATAGATTGTTGAGGATTATTGGGCTTTTTTGGCTCAATTAGCTATTTAAAAAGTAAAAATTTAAGAAGAGAAGTGTGGACGGTTAAGGTTACCAAAATTTGTCG
>MDSW01110925.1_pt1 | contig 11140 bp, 9 predicted proteins | sample 811171 | NCBI WGS metagenome assembly MDSW01 (sample SAMN05326641, study PRJNA326480) | marine metagenome | isolation source: seawater | place: Atlantic Ocean: North West | collected 2012 | reverse complement strand
CCAAAAGTTTTATTATTCCATTTTTAAAAATAATAATAGCGTGCAGGTATGAATTTGGATTTATTAAAACATTTATTTTATTCAGGCTTATGTTAAATATTTTTTGAGCCTCAATAACTTCGAAAACTTTATTCATCATAGTAGATGAATCTATTGAAATTTTTTTTCCCATTTTCCAGTTGGGATGTTTAAGGGCATCATTGACCTTAATCTTTTTATTTATTTTTCTATTTAAAAATGGACCTCCTGAGGCTGTAATAATTATTTTTTTTATTTTTGTATTAGATGTTTTACCTATCAATTTAAAAATTGAAAAATGTTCAGAATCTACTGGAATAAATTTTGTAGAATATTTTTTTAATTCTTTATTTATTAGATTCCATCCACAAATGATTGACTCTTTATTTGCTATAGCAATTTTTTTTGTGAATCTAATTACTCTAATTGTTGGTTCCAATCCATCTATTCCTGAAATTGCGTTTATGGTATAATCTATTTTACCTTTAAAAATTTTATTAAAGTTTTCAAAATTATTATAAATATTTATTTTATTTCTAATAAATTTTTTTTTCCAAGCTAAATACTTAACCTTGTCGGTTATGATTACATTTTTTACATTAAATTCTTTTGATTGCTTAAAAATTTTTGCAGCACTACTATTTGTTGACAATAAAATAATATCAAAGTTTTTTTTGTCTTTTTTAATTATACCTAAGGTTGTATTTCCAATAGAGCCAGTTGACCCAAGAATAGCAATTTTTTTTTTCATAGTTTAAGAAACATTTCATTAAAAATAAAGGTCACAGGAATTGCAAAAATCATACCATCTATTCTGTCTAGTATTCCGCCATGTCCTGGTAAAATATTTCCTGTATCTTTCACTCCAGCTTTCCTTTTAAAAAATGAAATAAAGAGATCTCCTACCTGAGAAATTAATGATATGAAAATAGATAGAAATATTAAATTTATGAAAAGAGAATTAATTTTTTCATAAAATAAAATTGAAAAAATGAAAAGTGGTATAAACGAAAATACAAAAGATCCAATGCTACCTGATACTGTTTTATTTGGACTTATTTTGGTTAGTTTTTTTCCTCCAACTGTTTTTCCAACTACATAGCCACCAATATCTGAAAATATACATACCAATATAACGAAAAAAATATTTACATTAACTTCTGCAAGATCATATGCGGAAAAAGTAAAAAAAATTAAGTAAAATAAAGTTGTCAAATTTATTAATGTGATAGATATATTTCTATTTTTAAATATTTTATTAATTAATTTACTAAATTCAAAAAAGGATATTATAGAAACTAACAGCAAAAGCAAAAGCCATAAGTTTTTGTTATAAAATAAACAAAATAAAAGTACCACGGCTAATAAGATGGAGGTTATAATTCTTTTTACCAAATTACTCATTATATTTTCCCATAATTTCTTTTAATTTTTTTAAATTTGGTTAATATTTTATTAAAGTCATTTTTACTAAAATCAGGCCAAAGTTTTTTTACAAAAAATATCTCTGAATAAGATAACTGCCACAATAAAAAATTACTAAGTCTATTTGTATTCCCGGTTCTAATCAATAAATCTGGATCAGGCATGTTTGAAGTATAAAGGTTTTTTTCGATATTCTTAATACTAATTAAAGTTTTATTTTGGTTCATTAATTTTACAGAACGTAATATTTCGTCTTTTGATCCATAATTTAAAGCTAGATTAATTTGTAATTTGGTATTTTTTGAAGTGAGTTTAATTGCATTATTTATCGGATTCTTAAGTTTTTTTGGAAATTTACTTATATCACCTAATACTTTAAATTTTATATTATTTTTAATTAAAATATTTATATTGTTTTTTAAATAATTTTCTAAAAGGCTGAAAAGAAAATTAATTTCATATTTTGGTCTTTTCCAGTTTTCTGTTGAAAAAGTATATAAAGTTAAATATTTAATATTTTTTTTAATTGAAGCTTCTATTATTTTTTCAACAGTCTTAATTCCTTTTTGATGACCAAATTTTCTTGAATTAAATTTTTTAAGACCCCATCGACCATTGCCATCCATTATTATGGCAACGTGGTTTATATCGCTCATATTGTCATTATTTCTTTTTCTTTTGAAATAACTTTCTCATCAATTAATTTAATATTTGTATCTGTAATATTTTGAACGTCTTTCTCAGCTTTTTTTTCATCATCTTCAGATATTTCTTTTGTTTTTAATAATTTTTTTAATTCATCGTTTGCTTCTCTCCGTATATTTCTTATTGAGACCTTGCACTTTTCTCCTGTGGATTTAATAATTTTTTTAAGTTCAGATCTTCTTTCTTCATTTAAATCGGGGATTGGCAATCTCATTAGTTGACCATCTATTTGGGGGTTAAGGCCAAGTTCTGATTTTTTTATAGCCGAGTCAATTAATGTTACATTATTTAAATCCCAAACTTGAACATTAATTGTTCTTGGCTCAGGAACAGTAATTGTTGCAAGTTGGTTTATTGGCATTTTTTGACCATATACATCAACTTTAATAAGATCTAACATGCTAGCATTTGCACGTCCAGTTCTCAATGATGAAAGTTCTTTAGAAAACAAATCAATAGTTTTTGTCATCTTATCTTTATAAATATCATCTTTAAACATTATTCACCTATTTTAAGTCTAACAAACTCTTTGATTTTAAGATCAGATATATTTATTTCTGATAAAATATCTTTTACTTTTTTTTTTGGTTCCATTACCCAGTTTTGAGTCATTAAACTATTTTCTTCTTTAAATTTGTTTATTTTACCTAAACTAATTTTTTTTGCAATTTCGTCTGGTTTACCTGAATTCTTAAGTTCTTCAGCAATCAATTCTTGCTCTTTAAGAAGAATTTCTTTATTTATTTGATCTGAATTTAATGCTAAAGGATTTGATGCAGCAACATGCATTGATAACTGTTTACCAAAAGAGTTTATAATTTCGTTTTTTTCAGATACTTCTAAAGATACAACAACACCTAATTTTGAGACATTATCTTTTATTACTGAGTGTTGATAAGAAAAGTTTTGTGAATTATTATTTTCTATTGTTTTAATTCTTCCAATAGTTATTTTTTCACCAATTTTAGCTATTAAAGCTACTAAATTTTCTTTTACACTCTTTCCATTTTTCATCTTTGAATCATTAAGTTTCTCAAAATCCGAAGAGCATTGATTATTAATTATACTTAATTCCTGAACAAAATTTATAAAATCATTATTTTTGGCTACAAAATCGGTTTCACAATTTATTTCAATTAAAGAGGTTTTTTTTGTATCTCCACTAATGACGATTACACCTTCTTTTGCATCTCTTGACATTTTTTTTGAAGCTTTAGCAATACCTTTTACTCTTAATATTTCTGCCGCTTTTTCTAAATCTCCATTTGATTCTTTAAGGGCTGCATTGCAATCTTTAAAACCAGCTCCTGTAGACTGTCTTAATTTTTTAATTTTCTCAATTTCACTCATTAATATAGTTTAACTTATTAGATTATTAATTCAGTTTTTTTACTTTTTTCTCTTTAGATTTATCAGCTTTTACTTCTATTTTTTTATTATCAGATTTGATTTCAGGTTTATTTTCATTTTCAGCTGGAATATCCTTTTTTGCATTATTAATTGTTTCTTTAATTAAGTTGCAATATAGCTCTATAGATCTTCTCGCATCATCATTACCTGGTATAGGATAATCTATATTTTCTGGATCAGAATTAGTGTCTAATATTGCTATAATAGGTATATTTAATTTGATTGCTTCTTTAATTGCAAGTGATTCATAATTTGTATCAATAACAAAAATAATTTCAGGTGTTTTTTTCATATCTTTAATTCCACCTAATGACCTTTGTAATTTATCTCTTTGAGTACCCATTTTTAGAAGTTCTTTTTTTGTAAAACCTCTATTTTCTGACGAAAGATTTTTATTTAAATCTTCTAGTTTTTTAATTGAATTAGATATAGTTCCCCAATTTGTCAACATGCCACCCAACCATCTATGATTTACGTAAAATTGGTCGGTATCCTTTGCTAAGTTTGCAATGCTATCTGATGCTTGTTTTTTTGTTGAAACAAATAAAACTTTTCCATGATTTGATATTATCTCATAAACCTTTTCAAGTGCTTTTTGTATCAACTCAACAGTTTGGGTTAAGTCTATTATATGTATTGTATCCCTTCTTCCAAAAATATATTTTTTCATTTTTGGGTTCCATCTTAAAGTTTTATGTCCTAGATGGACACCAGCTTCAAGAAGTTGCTCAATTGTAACTTTAGGTATTATCATATGCCTTTCCGGTTATGCCTCCACAGTAATTGCCCTTAGGGACCGGAGGTTTTTCAACCAAATACTGTGTGCGAATTTATTTTTGATGATTTTTTACAATTATTTTGAATTAATACAAGTTCTTTTTTAATAAATTTTTAAAGTAACACCAGCATTTTTAAGCCGTGAGATTGTATTTTGGTCTATTTTTCTTTTTTCATTTAATTTGTATTGATGATAAGTATTATTATTATTAATCTTAAGTGTTACGTTAGTATCTCCAGGTGATGATATAAGGTTTTTTATTTGGTCAAGATTTTCTATATTTGTAGATTGAATCTCAATTGACTTTATAGGTTTAATTGAAAGTTCACTAATTTTAACTATTGTTCTTACATTAATTCTTGAAGACGCACCATCAGAGGAAGTATTTTTGACAAGATTCATAATCACTGAATGTCCTTCTTTTAGAATATCTCTCTTTTGTTCGAAGAGATCTGAGAAAACAAATAGTTCAAATACACCAGATAAATCTGTAAATTTAATAATTGCGTAGGAAAAACCTTTCTGGTTCTTTTTTTCTTGTTTTTTTAAAATAGTTGCAGCTATAACTCCCTCTTTAATGTTTTCATCTAGATTAAAATCATTAAAATTGATTACATTATATTGTGGAAATATCTCTTTGTATTGGTTTAAGGGATGATCTGAAATAAAAAAACCTAATGCTTCAAATTCTTTAGATAATCTCTGCTCAAATTGAAAATCTTCAATTTTATTTAAAAGTTCAAAATTATCTTGATCTTTAATTCCATCAAATAAATCAATCTGATTTAAAGATTTATTTTCGTATAAATTTTTGGATTTTAAAATCAAATTTGGAATAGATTCATATATTGCTTTTCTGTTTTTATTAAAACTATCGAATGCACCTGCTTTGACTAATCCTTCTAATTGCAATTTGTTTATATCTTTTGGATTTGCTCTGCTTATAAAGTCATATAAGCTTTTAAATTCACCATTGGTTAATCTTTCTTTTACAAGATTAGAGACGGCTTCGTAACCAACGTTTTTAATTGCACCTAAAGCATAATAAAAATTTTTGTTATCCGATGTAAAATTTGCAAAACATTTGTTTATGTCTGGTCTAACAATATTTACTTTCATACGTCTAAGTTCTTCATAAAATTCGCTAAGCTTTTTATGGTTTGATAATTCCATTGACATAGATGCTGAAAAAAATTCATTAGGATAATATGTTTTTAAAAATGCAGTTTGATAAGCAATTACAGCGTATGCAGCTGCATGACTTTTATTAAAACCATACTCTGCAAAAGGTTCAATTTTCATAAAGATGCCAGCTGCTATGTCTTTAGCTATTCCATTTTTCTCTGCACCACTAATGAATCTTTGTTTTTGTTTTTCTAATTCCGCTCTCTTTTTTTTGCCCATAGCTCTTCTTAAGATGTCTGCCTCACCAGCGGAGAATCCAGATAAAACTTGTGCAATTTGCATCACTTGTTCTTGGTAAATTATTACTCCATAAGTTGGTTCTAAGATTGTTTTTAACTTTGGGTGTAAGTAATCAGGCTCTCTTCTTCCATGTTTGCAATCATTATAGATTGGAATGTTGCTCATTGGTCCCGGTCTATACAATGCTACCAATGCAATAATATCCTCTAGCCTGTTTGGTTTCATATTAGTTAACGCGTCTTTCATGCCTGAACTTTCTAGCTGAAACAAACCTACAGTTCTTCCTTGGGATAACAATTCAAAAACTTTCTGATCTTCGTAATTAATTTTTTCAATATTAAAATTTTTGTTTAGTTTATTTTTTATTATTTTTTGAGTTTTAGATATAACTGTTAATGTTTTTAAACCTAAAAAATCAAATTTTACCAGTCCTGCATTTTCAGCTGAATACATATCAAATTGTGTAGATGGTAATAAAAGATTTGAAGACTGATCTTTATATAATGGAACAATCGAATTTAATTTTTTATCTGCGATTACAACACCAGCTGCATGTGTAGCAAAATTTCTATTTAGCCCTTCAAGTTTTAAGGATAAATCAATTAGTTTTTTTACTCTGTTGTCATCTTGTATCAATTTTTGTAACCGCGGTTCAGAATTTATACATTCTTGAAGCTTCATTGGTCTTGAAGGATCAAATGGAATCATTTTACAAATAGAGTCCACAAAACCATAAGGTAATCCTAATACTCGACCGACATCTCTAATTACCATTCTTGCTTTTAGTTTTCCGAAGGTGATGATATGTGCAACGCTATCTTTATATTTGGTATTTAGGTAGTTGAAGACTAAATCTCTTTTTTCTTCACAAAAATCAATATCGAAATCCGGCATTGAAATTCTATCTGGATTCAAAAATCTTTCAAATATTAAGTTAAATTTTATAGGATCAATATCTGTTATTGATAAACACCAGGCAACAAGAGATCCAGCACCAGATCCTCTACCAGGACCAACGGGAATATCATTGGCTTTAGACCATTTAATGTAATCGGAAACAATTAAAAAATAACTTGAATAATTCATTTGATTAATAATTTTAATTTCATGATCTAATCGTTTTTTATATTCCTCAAATAGTTGTTTCTTATCTTGGTTATTTTCAATTTGTATTAAATTATTTTTAAATTTACTCTCTAAACCATCTATTGCTTGTGAAACTAATATTTTATCAGAGTTGATTTGATTATTTGATGCAATTTTAGGTAACAATGGTTTAGAATTTTTAGCTTTAAAATTACATTTAAAAGGTAAATGAAAATTATTTAACAATGCCTCAGGTAAATCAGAAAATAAATCAAACATTTCTTTATCTGTTTTTAAATAATGATTATTAGAAATTTTAATTCTTTCTTTATCGTCAATATATGATTTATTTTTTATACATAATAATGCGTCATGAGCTTCGTACATTGATTGGTCAATATAATACACTTCATGTGTCGCTATAATCGGTACTTTAAGTAAATTTGATAAATTTAGGTTAGTTAATTCAAATTGTTTTTCATTTTTGTCATCATGTCTTTGTATTTCAATATAGAAGTCATTTTTAAATTTTTCTCTTAATGTAGAATAGAGATCACTTAATTCTTCTAATTTATTTTTTAAAAATAAAATACCCGACAATGATTGTAATGATCCTGATAAAATAATAATTCCTTCTGAATTTTCTAAGAGATTATTTATATCGCAGTAAGGTAAGTTTTTATCATTATTTATAATATAAGAGTCCGATGATAATTTTAAAATATTTTCATATCCTTTTTGATTTTTTGCAATTAATGGAATTATACCAATCTCATTACCTGATTTAAAATTAATTTGTGTTCCTATAATTGGCTGGGTACCTGCTTTTGATATCTCCTCTGAGAACTCTAGTGCGCCACATAAATTACTCGTGTCTGATAAACCAATTGATTTAATTTTTTTACCTTTACAAAAATTTTTTAAATCATCAATTTTAATTGCACCTTCACAAATCGAATATTGGGTGTGAATTTTTAGATGGTTAAAATTTTGATTATTTTCTTGCATTAATAGATTTTAATTTACCATTAATTAGCTGTAATCTACAATCTGCTAAATTGGCAAAATATCTATTATGAGTTGCATATATAATTATTCTTTTTTTTGATTTTAGATTAAATAACAATTTAAAGAATTCTTTTGCGTTTTTTTGGTCCAAATTTCCAGAGGGTTCATCAGCAATAATTATATTTGGAGAGTTAATTAAAACACGTCCAATTGCGATTCGTTGATTTTCACCACCAGATAATTGGGAAGGAAAATGATTTGATCTATTTATTAAACGTAATTTTTTTAAAATTTTTTCTGATATTAATAAACTCTCTTTAGATGATTTACCGTTCGCAATACCTGCAATTGAAATATTTTCTATAGCCGTGAAATCATTTAAAAGATTTTTTTCTTGATAGATAATACCAATATAATTTGATCTTATTTGATCGTTTATTTTTCTGTCATCAAAGTTAATTTTTTTGCTATCAAAAACTAGATTTCCTTTTGATGGTCGGTCAATTAATGACAATATATTTAGTAAAGTAGATTTACCTGATCCAGATGGACCAACCAATGAATAAATTTTCCCTTTTTTGAATTTATAGCTAAGATTTTTTAGTACATTAACTTTTTTTTGGTTAAAATAATTTTTACTAATATTTTTTATTTCTAAAAAATTACTCATATTTTAATGATTTGATTGTATCTAATTTTGAAGCTTTGATTGCTGGATAAATTGAAACTATACATGTTATTATAATTGAAAATATACTAATTATTAGTATTGAAGCTGGATCAATTTCCGAAGGCATTTTGCTTAAAAAATATATTTCTTCAGGAAACAATCTGATATTGAACATATTACTTACCAATATCCTTATGCTCTCAATATTTAATGAAAAAATAATTCCAATTATTATTCCTGATATAGTTGAAAAAGTACCAATTAAAAAACCAACTAAAAAGAAAATTTTAGTAATTGAGTTATTTTGTACACCTATAGATTTTAAAATTGCTATATCTCTTGTTTTATTTTTAACTAATATTGTTAAACCAGATATTATATTAAATGCAGCAATTAAAATAATCAGTGATAAAATAATGAACATAACATTTCTCTCAACCTTTAGAGCTGAAAACAATGATTTATTAAGATCAGCCCAAGAACTAATTAAATGATACTTATAAATATTTTGAAATATATCTTTTTTTTTCTCAATTTCTCTTGGATCCTTTAAAAATACTTCAAGATACCTGTTTTGTTTTTCTAAACCAAAAAAATCTTCTAGATCATTGAGATTTAAAAAAGCTATATTTTGATTAAACTCATTAATTTCACTTTCAAAAATTGAGTCTACAATAAATGATTTTTGCTTTGGAAGACTTCCAGCCAAAGACATTATGCTGTTAGGAGAAATAATAGTAATTTTATCACCTATATCAGCATCCAAAATAAAACTTAATTCTTTACCAATTGAAATATGATTATATAGAATTGATTTGTTTCCATTAAAATATTCATTATTAATCACTTTTAATTTCTTGAAGTCATCTCTTAAGTATCCTCTTAAAATAATTCCTTTAGTATATGAATTATGAACTATGACAGCTTCACCGCTATTACTTAAAAAAAAGTTATCTGATAATGCTTTTATATTTTTATTTTTTAATTTATTTAAATCTATTGAATTTTCATAAGAAAAAACTTTTAGATGAGGATTAAAACCGTTAATTTTATTTATTAATTCAGATCGAAAACCATTCATAACGGACATTACAACAATCAATACCGCAACACCTAGAGTAATTCCTAAGAATGAAAAAGTAGAGATTATATTGATAAATCCATCTTTTTTTTTGCTAAATAAATATCTAAATGCTATTTTTCTCTCTAGTAGTGTAATCAATTTTATTTTTTTTTGTTTAATATTTTAATTATTTTATCTAAGGAAACAAATATCGGCTCTTTGCTAATTTCTTTGAATTCGATTTTTTGTTCATTAAAATTTTTACCAATAATAATTTGGTATGGAATACCTAATAAATTAAATTTTTTAATTTTAGATGATATATTTTCATCTGTATCATCAATTAAAACATCTAAATCTTTTTTTTTTAGCTCATTATAAATATTTACAGCTCTATCTAAATTTGAATTATCATTTTTATTTATAATTGGCAAAATTGAACAATCATATGGAGAAACCGATAATGGCCATTTCATAATTTCATTCTTTTCATCATATTTAGCCTCAATAATTGCACCAACTAGTCTTGATACGCCTATTCCATAAGATCCCATCTTAACAAACTCTTTTTTACCGTTGTAATCAACATTGGCATTCATTGCTCTTGAATATTTATCTCCAAAGTAAAATATATGCCCCACCTCTATACCTTTTGTTTGAAGTCTATTATTTTCGTCAACATTATTTTCAAATTCGCTTTTGTTGAATTTTTCATCAGTTACTGAATAATATTTTTCAAAATCTTTTCTTAATTGAGCTAACGAATTTTTATCTATAACGGTTTCAGTACTATCAACTTCAAAAATTCTTTTATCTGTATAAATTTTACTTTCACCAGTATCTGCTAGAATAATAAATTCATGCGAAAGATTGCCACCAATTGGACCGGTGTCCGCAGCCATAGGTATTGCTGAAAGTTCCATTCTTTTAAATGTATTTAAATATGAAAGAAAAAATTTATTATATGAATATAAGGCTTCATCATCTGAAATATCAAAAGAATATGCGTCTTTCATATAAAATTCTCTACATCTCATTATTCCAAATCTAGGTCTCAGTTCATCTCTAAATTTCCATTGAATATGATATAATAATTGAGGCAAAGATTTGTAAGATTTTACTGAAGACCTAAATATTTCTGTAATTAGCTCTTCATTTGTGGGGCCATACAACATTTCTCGATTTTGACGATCTTTTATTCTTAACATTTCTTCACCATAATCATCGTATCTTCCACTTTCTTTCCAAATCTCACTGGATTGAATTGTAGGCATTAGCATTTCTTGTACACCGACTCTATTTTGTTCTTCTCGTACAATCTGTTCTATTTTTTTCATAACCTTAAATCCTAATGGTAACCATGAGTAAATTCCAGCTGAAGACTGTTTGATCATCCCAGTTCTTAACATTAATTTATGAGATTTTATTTTTGCTTCCGTAGGATTATTTTTAAGTATTGGAATAAAAGATTTTGAAAAATACATATATGACTTAAACTACATCAAAAAATTTCTTAGGTTAAGATAATTATATTGTACAAGATAGTATATTG
>MDSW01078250.1_pt1 | contig 11140 bp, 11 predicted proteins | sample 811171 | NCBI WGS metagenome assembly MDSW01 (sample SAMN05326641, study PRJNA326480) | marine metagenome | isolation source: seawater | place: Atlantic Ocean: North West | collected 2012 | reverse complement strand
GATATAAATATTTTCATTAATGTTTGGTTATTATTTCGCTATTTTGAATTTTATCAATATCATAACCAACTTGCTTGGAAATAATTGTAATTAATTCTTTAGCTTTGTTATCAAAGATCACCCCAGGATTAATGTTCAAAATTAACCAACTATTTCTTGATACTTCGTAATCAAGTTGTCCTGAACCCCAACCGCAATAACCAAGCGCTAGCTTGTAGTTCCCTTTAAAAAAACCATTTCCAATTGATTTAATGACATCAATGTCGGTTGTAAGGTTTAAACCATCTTTAACAGTAAGGGATGATTCAATATTTTTTTGATCATGTATGACAAACAGCTTATTTATATCAACAGGACCACCGTTAAGGAGATGTTTATTTTCTTCATTAGATGGTAGGTCTAAAGTTTCAAATATTTTTGTTTCTTTAATTGGAATTACCTTATTCACAACAATTCCTAGTGCACCATTTTTATCGTGTTCAAAAATATAAATCAATGAGTTGTAAAAATAATCATTTTTATTACGTTCTTGAAAAAAAATAAATTTATTTACAAAATAAATTTCATCTGCCATAAACTTAGTTTAAAGTTTTCATTGGAAAATTTACAAATGGATCAGACAAAAAATATAACATTATCAGACTTAGAGAATGCTTTTAAAGAGGTTATGAAAACTAACCCGCTTCTTGCTCTACAGGATCGTGAACTTAATGGAATATCTTACAAAGTTTTTGCAAATGCGCCTAAAACTATGCGTGATCTATTTGATGTTGTTGGACTGCTTAATGGAGACTTTCCTTTCATACATGAAAATGACAATGAACTTAGTTATCTTGAGGCATTACAGAAAGCAAAAAATCTAGCTGGATTTTTATCAAAAAAAGGCATAAATCCAGGCGATAGCGTAGGTATATGTATGCAAAATTGTACTGAGTGGATAATTGCGTATTTAGGTATAGCTGCTCATGGTGCTACATGTGTTCCTCTAAATAGTTGGTGGAGAACAGATGAACTTAAATATGGAGTTGAGCATAGTGAGATAAAACTATTATTCATAGATGAGAAGAGGCATCAATATACCAAAGATTTTGATGTTTTACAGGTTATTAAATCCGATTCTAAAAATTCTGAAATATTGTCTTTCGATAAGGTGGTTCAGGATAATCATGAAAACTGGCCAGATAGTAATGCATCTGATGAAGACGTATCTGTTCTTTTGTATACATCTGGGTCTACTGGTTTACCCAAAGGGGTAATGTTGACACATTTATCAGTTGTAAATGCAATTTTGGGTTTTTACACACTTGGTGAATTGAGAGGTCTCGTCAAAGGAGAGACTTTATTAGCTGTGGAAAATGCAAAAACTTTGCTAAATATTCCTTTGTTTCATGTCACAGGTTTAATAACTATATTTTTACTTTCTACCTTGGCTAAAAGACAAATTGTCATAATGAATAAATGGGATGCTACAGATGCATTAAATATGATTCAAAATATGAAAATTACAAATATCAGTGGTGTACCAACACAATCATGGGATCTACTTAACCATCCACAAGTTGATGACTTTAATCTTTCTTCACTTATAGACATTGGTGCAGGTGGTGCTGCTAGACCTGAAGATCAAGTACAAAGCTTAAATGATAAATTTAATTTACCATTAACTTTTGGATGGGGAATGACAGAAACATGTGCACTTGGGGCAATTAATAGGGGAGAGGAATATCTTGCTAAACCCAATAGTAGTGGATTAAATGTTCCATATCTTACAGAGCTGAAAGTTACAGATGAAAATTGGAATTTTTTAGAAAATGGTGAAGTAGGTGAGATAGTATTCAAGTCACCAACCAATACTATAGGCTATCTAAAAAACGATGAGGAAACAAAGAAAACCCTAAATGATGGATGGTTGCTTACAGGAGATCTTGGCTATATAGACGAAGAGGGTTATTTATTTATAGTAGATCGAAAAAAATCACTAATTATTAGAGGTGGTGAAAATATATCAACATTGGAAGTTGAGAATGCACTGGATCGACATGAGGATATCTTAGAATCATGCGTCTGCGGAATTGAAGATGCTAAATTCGGTGAAATTGTTGGTGCATATATCTATTGCAAAACCCAAATAAGTTCAGATGATATTAAAGAATTTTTAAATTTATCCATTGCAGCATATAAAGTGCCAGAGATAATTTATATTTCACGTGAACCATTGCCAAGAATAGCAACAGAAAAAATAGACAGAGTAGGAATCAAGAAAATACTTTCATCACTCGATTAGATAATATAAATTAAGTCCATGGCAAAAAAGATATTTATTGTTGAAGACGAACCTGATATTCGAGAAGCACTTTCATATAATTTTAATAAAGAAGGTTTTGAAACTCTAGAATTTTCAAATGGAGAAAAGTGTTTAGAAACTATAAAAACAAATAAACCAGATATCTTGATATTGGACATAATGTTGCCAGGAATATCAGGACTAGACGTCTGCAGGGCAGTAAGAAATGATAATTCTCTATCAAATATTTCAATAATTCTCCTGACTGCAAAGGGAGAAGAAATTGATAGAATAGTTGGCTTTGAACTTGGAGCTGATGATTATGTTACGAAACCATTTAGCGTAAGAGAGCTAATTCTCAGAGTGAAGGTAATTTTAAAAAAACAAAAAGAATTACATAATACTGGAGGTGTAATTCAAATTGGTCCTATTACAATCAATCATGATGCCCACGAAGTAAGGATAGATAACGAAGAAATAATACTTACTGCACTTGAATTTAAACTTCTAGATCATCTGTTGAGAAGGAAAGGTAGAGTTCAAACAAGAGATCAATTATTAGGTGATGTATGGGGTTATAGTTCAGAAGTTACAACTCGAACTGTTGATACACATATAAAAAGACTTCGTGAAAAATTAGGAACAACAGGTGATTTCATTCAGACAATAAGAGGCGTAGGTTACAGATTTAATAACATAACTTAATGATAAAAATTCTACCTAGCTTAAAATTTTCAAGGATATTTCTTTTATCTCTTACATTTCTAATTTTTATTACATTTATAGTCGTTACAATTTTCTCATCCTTTATATTCAACAACTCAAGAGCTCTGTTAATTGAGTCATTATATGTTCAAGCAAAAACTATAAATACATTAATACCAGATATTGATGATCCGAATACTAATTTCGATTCTATAGCAGACAGTTTGGCACTTTCTAACAGTGATTATGATCAGCTAAGAGTCACCATTATTAATGATAGGTGGGAGGTAATTGGAGACTCACAAATTGAATCATCAGAACTGCAAAATACAGAGATTCACTCACCAGAAAATAGAATAGAAATATCTGGTGCTTTGAATAATGCTTTTGGATCGTCAACAAGGAATAGTAATACAACAGGTAAGGATTTGTTGTATGTAGCAATTCTTCGAGATCAAAGCGACTTAAGTAAGGGCATCATAAGGGTAGCAATGCCATTTGATCTTTCCGAATCTCTATTCAATTTTTTTATTATTCCATTTATCATTCTTTTCTTTTTAGTTGTTGCTTCTTCGAGCTTTCTTAGTTTGAATGTTGAAAACAGAATCAGAAGAGATCTATCAGTTTTGTTAAATAATACTCAAAGAGCCTTAAAGGGAAAGCCAATAAAAGAAAAAATTAAGAAAGGGGATGAGCAGCTTGAATCAATTTCTAATACTTTTAATGATATTTCAAAAAGGCTTAATTTTGAAATAAAACAAGCAATAGATCAAAGAACTCAATTTGGAACTGTGCTAGACAGCATTAATCAGGGAGTCATTATATTTAATAAAAATCATAAAGTAAGGTTTGCAAACGACATAGCATTAGAAATATTTGGTAAACATAAGTTTTTTCTAGGTGAAAAAATTAAAAATAAGCAATTATCTTCCATAAATAAATTACTAAAAAAGACAAAAGAATATTCATCAGCTGAAACTGAATTTTCTTTTAAGAATAAAGGGGTGGAGGTAAACCTGCATTTATCAGCAACTATTATGGAATCTACCAACGAATATATTTTAGTAATAAACAATATTTCATCACTAAGGAAATTAGAAAACCTAAGAAAAAATTTGTTAACTGATATATCGCATGAAATAAAAACTCCTGTTTCTGTTATTCGTGCAGGATCCGAGACATTAAATTCAGGTGCCCTTAATGATATCGGAACTGCAAAGAAATTTACAAAGTCTATACAAGAAAATGCAGAGCGTCTAAGTGAAATGATAGATGATTTACTTGAGTTAGAAAAAATTGAATTTAGCGGATTAGTCCTAAATAAGAAAAAGGTAAATGTTTTCAATGAAGTAAACCTAATAATTGAATCTGTTCAATCTTTAGTATTTGAAAAAAATTTAATCGTTGAGAATACAATAAATCAAGAACATTTTATTAGAACTGATAAAGATTCATTTAGGACAATAATTTCGAATTTATTAGCAAATGCAATTAAATACTCACCCCAAGAATCATTAATTATTTTTGAAACTTCAATAGAAAATAACAATGTTGTAATATCAATTTCTGATAATGGCTATGGAATAGAAAAACAAAATTTAAAGAGAGTTTTTGATCGATTCTATAGGACAGACAAGGCAAGAGCTCATACAAAAGGTACTGGGCTAGGATTATCACTCGTAAAGCAACTTACAGGTAGATTAGGTGGCAGCGTATATGTTGAGTCTAAAATTAATGTAGGTTCAAAATTTTTTGTTAGATTGCCTTATAAATAGTAGAATTCTTAAATGGCTAAAGGTGATCTTATAAGACTTTTTTTATTTGGTTTGTTATTAGCTATAGTTTTAGGTATTTATGCAAATTTGGGTGTGTTGTCCTTTTCAAATATAAATATTTCAAAAACGCTACCCGAACCACAAAAAGAGCAATTACCCACACCACTAGTTAACAATACTATACCAACAGTATCAGTCGATAGCGCTAAAAAACTTACTTTAGGGTTTGAACTTGTAGGTATTAGGGGAAATAGCCCTACAAGTACCATTATTGTCTTAGAGAAGGACCAATATAAGTTAATTGAACAAGGTACTAACATAACAAATCAGATTGTTTTCTCACATGCTGAAGGTTCAAGAGCATATTTTTTTGATGGGACAAACTACACATTCCTTGATATTATTGGCTCTGAGACTGCTTTTGATAAAACCAAAATAAATAATACAGAATAAATATGAAATTTAAGAAAGTTCTTTTAATGCTATTTTTGTCCCTTTTAGTATCTGGACAAGAACAAAATATATTTTATAAAGATGCTGATATAAAAACATTTTCTCAAGACATTGCATTACTCACAGATAAAACAATAATCCTTGATCCAAGAGTTAAAGGTGTTATTTCTGTTTATTCTGATGCTGAGCTTGATACTAATTCTATATGGGAAGTTTATGTCTCTACCATGGAGGTACAGGGATATAATGTTCTGAAAGACGGAGATGTTTATAGGGTTATTCCTTCACAAGAAGGGGTAAAAAATTTCTCAGAGGAAGGAAAATTTTCTGGATCAATCTCAACAGAAGTAATTAAACTTAATTTCTCAAGTGCAAAGGAAATTGTAAATGCAGTAAAACCAATAGTAGGAGTTCGATCATATATTGTTGCTTTGCAGAATGATAGAGAAGTTCTTATTTCCGATGATTCTGAGAATTTACAGAGAGTAAAAGAAATAATTATTCAATTAGACTCTGAACTTGACAGTACTATATCAGAACTTGAACTATCGAACTTGTCGTCAATTGAAGCTCTTAGGCTTATTAATGCTTTGAAGGCAGATGTTAATACAAGATTTGATAAATTAGCTGTTGCAACATTTCAAGGGTCTAATAAAGTAATATTAAGCGGTCCTCAAGAGATTGTTATCAGAGCCAAAAGGATGCTCATGCAGCTCGATACCGATAGTAATGTCAATGAGAGTAGCAAAGTTATATATTTAAATTATTCTAAAGCAGAAGATATATTAAAAATTCTAAACGATATTTCAGGATCATTTAGCCAAGAACAAAATGCTGACTTTAAAACAGTTATTACCTCTCATGAAGAAACAAACTCAATAATAATCAGATCAAATCCACAGACTATCAAAACTCTAGTTTCAATAGTTGAGCAGTTAGATATTAGACGTCCACAAGTCTATGTGGAAGCAATAATTGTTGAAATATCAGAATCAACAGCACAAGCATTAGGTGTAGATACTTTATATTCTGGAAATGGAACCGATAATAAGCCTATTGCACTTACTCGTTTTCCATCGTCAAATAGTCCAGACTTATTATCGATAATTACTGCAAATTCAGATGATTCAAATGTCGGTGCAAACTCAAACGCTGCAAATTCTATTCTAAATACTCAAGGCTTTGTAGCTGGATTAGGAAATATTACTGATGGCGAAGATAATTTTGCTTTGTTATTAAGCCTTCTTAGGGAAGATTTAGATTCAAATATTTTATCAACTCCATCTACTGTTGTTCTTGATAACGAAGAAGCATCACTTTTTGATGGTCAAGAAATCCCAATTACAACGGGTGAATCCCTTGGGGCAAATAATCTAACTCCTTTTAGAACTACATCTAGACAAGAAATTGGGCTTAAACTTGACGTTAAGCCACAGATAAATGAATCTGATTCAATTGCTCTATATATTAGACAAGAAGTTTCAGGAATCGCTGGTGCACAGTTATCTAATACTGGGGATTTGATTACAACAAAGAGCGAAATTGAAACTACAGTTCTTGCTGATGATGGAGAAATACTAGTGTTAGGTGGTTTAATAAAAGAAGATGTTCAAGAATCTGTAAATAAAGTACCATTTCTTGGCGATCTTCCATTAATTGGAAATTTATTTAAGTCATCATCTAAATCTGTTCAAAGAAGAAATTTAATGGTTTTTTTAAGACCAACAATATTAAGGGATTCAGTAACAACGAAGGATCTTTCAGAGGAAAAATTTAACCTTATTAGAGCAAAACAATTGCTAAAAGAAGATCAAATAGAAGAAGAATAATGAATCTTCCGTTGCCTTATAGTTTTTGTAAATTAAATAAAATTACCTTAACTCAAGTTGAAAACACCTCGACATTACATGTCTGTGGGGATATTGATCCAGCTACTCTTTCAAACATAGAACATTTATTTCTAGAAAAAATTAAGAAAATAAAACATTCAGATGATGAATTTGAATCATTATTAACAGACCTATATACCAACAAATCAGAAGATTTTAATTTTGAAGAGGTTGAAGAAATTGATTTAATTGATATTGCCAATTCAATTGCACCATCAGATGACCTTTTAGATGATAAAAATAGAGGTCCAATAATAAAATTAATTAATGCTACTATCACAAAAGCAATAAATGCTAGAGCTTCTGATATTCACCTTGAACCTTTTGAAAACAAATTAAGCATAAGATTTAGAGTAGATGGGGTTCTAAGAGAAGTTCTGCAGTATCAAAAGAACATCACACAAATGATAATTTCTCGAATTAAAATTATGTCAAAACTTGATATTTCAGAAAGACGACTGCCACAAGATGGAAGAATATCAATAAATATAGGAAAAAAGGAAGTTGATTTAAGAGTATCAACATTGCCTTCATCATTTGGTGAAAGAGTTGTTTTAAGAATTTTAGAAAAAGATAAAAAACATATAAATTTAGATGATCTTGGTTTCTCGAGTGATATTCTTAAACCATTTAGAAAAGCCCTGACAAGAAATGAGGGAATTATATTAGTAACTGGTCCAACAGGTTCTGGAAAAACAACATCTCTTTATTCGGGGCTTAAGGAAATATCTGATAGATCACAAAATATTTTAACGATTGAAGATCCTGTTGAATATGCATTAGATGGTATTGGGCAAACTCAGGTTAATAACAAAACAGGACTTACTTTTGCTAAAGGTTTGAGAGCAATTCTCAGGCAAGATCCTGATATTGTGATGGTTGGAGAAATAAGAGATAAAGAAACAGCTGAAATCGCAATTCAGGCAAGTTTAACAGGGCATCTGGTTTTATCAACTGTACATACAAATAGTGCTGTAAATGCAATTACTAGACTTCGTGATATGGGAATAGAACCGTATTTATTAGCTTCCAGTATCATATATGTTATATCACAGAGACTTGTCAGGAAACTATGCGATAAATGTAAAAGTCCTGATACTGAATCGTCAAAGTCAAGTTTAATGAATAAATACAATATTAAAGGCCAAATTTTTAAAGCTTCTGGATGCAGTGAATGTGATAATACAGGTTATAAAGGCAGACTTAGTATTGGTGAGTGTATTACTGTTGATCAGACACTTAGTGAATTAATATATAAATCTTCTTCTGAAAATAAGATTGCAGATTATGTTTACAAAGATTCCATGAAAATATTTGAAAATGGCCTTAGATTGGTTGAGAAAGGAGAGACATCTCTTTCAGAAATATTAAGAATAACTGAGGACTAATGGCAACCTTCAAGTATCAAGCCTTTAATAAGGATGAAAAGAAAATAAAAGGAATTATTTCTGCAAATGATGAAATTGAAGCAAGAAATATATTAATAAATCGTGATTTGAACCCTTTTAAGATAGTTCTGGGCAAAGAAAATAAATCGACCATAAAAATTTCTAATAAAGATGTATCTATTTTTACAAAACAATTAGCATCACTTTTAGGTGCTGGAACACCAATTGAAACTTCATTACAAATCCTAGCCAAAGAGTCGAAAACAAAATTTTCCAATGTATTGTTACAAATCATAGATGATTTAACTGAAGGTAATAGTTTGAATGAGTCTATGAAAAAGTACCCCTTAATTTTTGATGATATTTATACTGCTACCATTTATGCTGGAGAAAGTTCTGCATCATTAGCTGAAGTGTTTGAGGATTTATCTATATATCTTGATAAAGAGGCAAAAGTACGCTCTGAAGTTATTGGAGCACTAGTTTACCCAGCAATATTATTTTTTGTTTCATTAGCAGTTATATATGCATTACTTTCCTTTGTTTTACCTCAGGTTATTGAGCAATTTGTATCTTCAAATGTTGCATTGCCATCTTTAACACTCTTTCTTTTAGATTTTTCAGCATTGTTTCCATATATACTCTTAGTTTTGGCTTCATCTATCTTTAGTGTTTATATTTTTTTGAATTCACCTCTATCATCAATACAGATTAAGCTAAAAGCATCATTGTTCTTTTTGAAATTACCATTGTTTGGAAAAGTTATTCTTTATGATCAAACTGCAAGGTTTTGTTCTTCGATGAGATTAATGACTAAAGCTGGACTCAATACTATCGATAGTTTAAAAATTGCTAAAAATACTTTTAGAAGTAGATTTCTTAGATCTGAAGTTGAAACAATTGAAAATAAAATTGACTCTGGATCATCACTTAGTCAGGCATTTTCAAAGTCATCAATTTTCCCAAATGTTTTTCAGCAATTATTAACATCTGGTGATGTTGGTAGTCAGATTAGTATAATGTTTGAAAAGATAAAGCATTTTTTAGATCAGGAAGTTCAAACACGAAGAAATATTCTTTTAACATTATTACAGCCAATTGTTATTCTAACTATGGGAGTTTTTGTTATGCTTATAGTACTGGCAATTATGTTGCCTTTACTTCAAATGAATAATTTAATATTTACGCTATGAAAAAATTGATTAAAAAAGGCTTTACATTATTAGAATTACTTATTGTTATAGTTATCTTAGGCCTGCTAGTTTCACTTGTATCTATTAATTTTTTACCTACTTTGAGCAATGCTTATATTGAAGTGGCCAAAACAGATATCGGAAGGCTTAAAACTGCATTGACAATGTTTAAGATTAATGAGGGTACATACCCCACTCAAGAACAAGGATTGGAAAGCTTAATAAATAATCCAGGAAACCTAAAAAAACCGAATAAATATCCAACAGATGGTTATCTAACACCAAAGAAGCTACCTACTGATCCATGGGGTAATCCATATATTTATGTTTACCCTGGAGAATATGGTGATTTTGATATCATTTCCCTTGGTGCAGATGGAGCCGTTGGTGGAGAAGGGGAAAATGCAGATATTGGCAGCTGGACTGAGTAAAGGTTTTACCATACTTGAGATATTAATAGCCCTTCTAATAATATCTATTGCATCTGGCTCTTTCTATTTATTGTTAAGAGATCCAATTCAAATTGAGCCTCTGAAGGCAAAAATCAAGCAATATAGTGAATTAAGTATGTACACTGGTAATATTTATGGTGTTAAACATGATGGTTTCTATCTCTCTTATGAAGATAAATGGATATTGAAGGAAGAATTTGAATCTAATTACATCGATTTTATAAAGGTAAACAATAAAGATAAACCTGTTCTTGACGATCAAATTTACCTTTTTATTTATCCAGGAAATGAGCTCTCTACAGAAGAACTAATTTTAGAAAATGGAGAAAAAATTGAACTTTAAAGTAACCAGAAAAGGATTTAGTTTAATGGAGGTTGTAATATCTTTACTGATAATATCAATAACTTTTTTAAGTTATACTCAACTAGTAGACCAAAACCTTAAAGCACAAGATTCAAAACAATCATTTATAAATGAATCAAATTTGAGAACAAATTTACTTACACTCTATGTAGTAGATCCTTCTGTTGATAATTATATAGTTCAAGACATATTTGATATTTCAGATATCAATCAAAATCAAATATCTAGATATCAAAATGTAAGAGAGTTTGAAATTATCTTTTCATCCAATGATTCTTATTTGACAATTTCTGTCTACAAATGATTAGAAAGGGTTTTACATTAATTGAAATATTAATAGCTCTTTTGGCTGCCTCTATTATTTCTATTATGTCTTTTGAGTACTTATCAAACAGCGTTTTTTTAAAAGATAGAGTTGAAGAAAGCATTCAGCAAAATAATAAACATTTTAATGCTGTAAGTTTGATTAGACTTGATCTAATGCAAACCGTACCTTTTAAGATGAAAGATACTTCAGGCAAAGATTTAAATGCATCTTTTATTGGTTCTAAAAATGAACAAATGCTAAAGTTTATTACCCTCAACTCATCTGATTCTTCAATGCAACACTCAAAACTAAGAAGAGTTATTTATATTT
>MDSW01122621.1_pt1 | contig 11141 bp, 13 predicted proteins | sample 811171 | NCBI WGS metagenome assembly MDSW01 (sample SAMN05326641, study PRJNA326480) | marine metagenome | isolation source: seawater | place: Atlantic Ocean: North West | collected 2012 | reverse complement strand
TTGACGGTGGAAAAGGACAGTACTCTGTTTCTAGAGAAGTTCTAAATGAATTAGGACTGCATGATTTGCCAATTTTAGCAGTAGCAAAAGGTAAAAAAAGAAATGCTGGAGAGGAAAAAATTTATTATAAAAGTAAAGAGTATATTTTAGAAAAAAATGATCCTTTACTATTTTTTATACAAAGACTCAGAGACGAGGCTCATCGATTTGCAGTAAGCACTCATAGAGCAAAAAGGAAGAAAAACTTAAGCAAGTCTTTACTTGATCAAATTCAAGGAATTGGCAAACAAAGAAAAAGAGCGCTATTAAATCATTTTGGGTCTGCTCGAGCTGTAGAGGCTGCAAGTTTTGAAGACTTAAAATCTGTAGATGGAATAGAAGACAACATTGCGAAGAAAATATATAATTATTTTCACGAATAAATGAAATTAAAAATACCAAATATACTTACTATTGGAAGAATAATAATTGTGCCAATATTTGTGTTTACTTTTTTTATCCCGGGTTTTTTTGGTGATTTAATACCCTTCTTCTTATTTGTTTTAGCAAGTTTTACAGATTATCTCGACGGATTATTAGCAAGACTATTTAAAGAAGAATCAAAACTGGGAGAATTGTTGGATCCGATAGCTGACAAAATATTAGTTGCAGCGGCATTAATTTTACTTGTAATGAATGGTACCATTAAAAATTATGAGGTTATTGCAGCAGTAATAATTCTAACTAGAGAAATTTTAGTTTCAGGTTTGAGAGAATTTTTAGCAAAAGGAAAGATTACAATGGAAGTAACAAGTTTATCAAAATTAAAAACAGTAATTCAAATGACATCTATTGCTATTTTATTAACTGGAGATATAGGTAATAAAATAATTAATTTTCAAGATTACAATGCTCAAACTGTTGGAATAATTCTTTTGTGGCTCTCTGCTTTCCTTACATTATTTACAGGTTATGATTATTTAAGAAAAGGAATAGATCATGCTATAAATGAAGATAGCAGAGATTAAGCAGCTGAGTCTTTTCTTACTAAATTTTGATAATCTTCATTCAGACCAGAAACTAAACTACAAACTTTAAATTTATAATTTCCAATTTGTGAAACGGGAGTTACTTCGGCTGCGGTACCAGTTAAGAAACAACCCTCAAAGCTCTCCATTTCTTCAGGTTTAATTTTTCTTTCAATTACTTTTATACTTTTCGATTTTGCTATTTTAATAACCTCGCGTCTTGTTATTCCATCTAAAAAAGAATCTGGTATTGGAGTATGCAGTTCTCCCGCACTATTTTTAAAAAAAATATTTGCTCCAGTAGCCTCCGCAACATTTCCTTCGTGGTCAAGCATTAAAGAGTCTGTAAAACCCTGGGCTTCGGCTTCATGTTTTGATAAAGTACAAATCATATACAATCCCGCAGCTTTTGTATCCCATGGTATAGTATTTGGTGCTGGTCTTCTCCAACTTGAAATATTTAATTTTATTCCGTTTAATTTAAGTTTTGGATCAAAATACGATCCCCACTCCCAAGTTGCTATTGCTACATGAATTTTATTTTTTTGAGCTGAGATTGCCATCATCTCGCTACCTCTCCAAATTAAGGGTCTGACGTAACCATTTTTGACTTTTTGAATGTTTACAATATTTTTACAAGCCTCATTTATCTGTTCTTGACTATAAGGCACTTTTATGCCCATTCTTTTTGCAGAGTAAAATAATCTCTCAGTATGCTCCTCTAGTTTAAAAATTTCACCTTCGTAAACTCTCTCACCTTCAAAAACACAACTTGCATAATGTAATCCATGATTAAGGATGTGTATATTTGCGTCTTTCCATTCAACAGTTTTGCCGTTGAACCAAATTTTTCCTGATCTTTTATCGTAAGGTATACTTTCCATTAAAGCTAAATATATAGATTTTTTTTTTTTAAAAAAGTATATTTCAAAAAGGGATAAGTCAATATAACTTACCATTATGAAAGATTTACTTTATTTAAAAGATGATCAAATTAAAGAGTTTATTCAACTTCTTTATTATGCTTATAGAGAAACTTTTGCAGACCCACAGGAAATCTTATCTAGAAAATTTTTTGGACCTGCACATTTAAGAGCTATGCACTTAATTGAAAGAAACCCTGGAATTAACTTAGGGGAATTAATTTATAAATTAAAAGTAACTAAGCAAAGTCTGAATAGAGTTTTACGTGATCTTATAAAATCAAAAGTGATAAAGCAAATACAAGATGAAAATGATACAAGAAAAAAAAACTTATTTTTAGATAAAGAAGGGAAAATTTTTTTTGAAATAGTCTATACCTCTCAAAAAAAAAGAATATTTAACGCTTTAAAAAACTCAAGTTCAGACTCAGTTATAAAATTTAAAGATGTTTTAAAAAAAATTATAAATGGAAAATAGTAAAATACATATTTTAGTTGTAGATGATGATGACGGGATTCGAAATTTATTAAAAGATTATTTGTCAGAAAATAATTATATAGTTTCAACGGCCGAAAATGCTGATGAAGCAAAAATAAAGTTGAGATTTTTAAAATTTGATATTTTGATTTTAGATGTCATGATGCCAGGTCAAAATGGCTATGAATTAACTAGAGATATAAAAAAAAAGATTAAAGTTCCAATAATTTTACTCACTGCAAAAGGGGAAGTAGAGAACAGAATTCAAGGTTTAGAGCTAGGGGCTGATGACTATATTGGAAAACCATTTGAACCAAAAGAACTCTTATTGAGAATTAGAAATATCGTAAATAAAATTAATAAAATTGATTTAAGTCACAAGCATTATGTTGGTAAAGCTCATATAGATTTTAATAAAATGACGATTTCTTTAAATGACAAAAATAAAAAAATTAATAATTCAGAAAAAAAAGTTCTTGTTGAAATGCTTGCTAATCCAGGAAAAACTTATTCTCGTGAAGAAATTGGAAAAATTTCCGGCATCATTCAAGAGAGATCTATTGATGTTATGATAACAAGACTAAGACAGAAATTGGAAACAGATCCAAGAAAACCAAAATTTTTACAAACAATAAGAGGTGTAGGTTATGTTCTCTGGATTGAATAAAATAATCAAAATAATTCTCCCAAAAAGATTATTTTATAGAGCTTTAATCATTGTTGCAGCACCAACGATAATACTTCAGCTGATCATAACTATAGTTTTTTATGATAGTATATGGATCAAAGCTAATAAAAATACAACCAGAGCTCTTGTGGCTCAACTTAAAACAATAGAAGAGATATATCAGAATGATAAAAATAATTTAGATTTTTTAACCGATAGTTACAAAAACAATTTCAGTTTTGAAATTGGGATAAGTCAAAGTCAATTTCCAGGAGTAACAGGGGAAAGAAAATTTAGCCCAATGGATCGATCTTTGCGTAGAGAACTCAAATCATCTTTTGGTAACGATAATTACTGGTTCAACACATCAAAATTTAAAAATGCTGTAGAAATTAAGATAAAATCTGAAAATGAAATTATAGAATTCTTAGTGCCTAAAGAAATGGTTGCGGCATCTTCAATAAGATTATTCGTTTTATGGACAACTCTGCCCTCTATTGTCTTAATAGTAATTGCTTTAATTTTTTTGAAGAACCAAACCAGACCCCTGGTGAAATTAGCAAAAGCTGCTGAAAAATTTGGTAAAGGGGATTACGTTAATGACTTTAGACCATCAGGTGCACAAGAAATTAGAAAAGCTGCCTATGAGTTTGACAGAATGGCAAAGAGAATTAATCGACATCTTAATCAAAGATCCGAAATGTTATCAGGTATTAGCCACGATTTAAGAACTCCCTTGACAAGATTAAAACTACAACTCGCAATGTTAAACGAAAAAAATCTCTCAAAAAAAATGTCTAAAGATATAGATGAAATGGAAAAAATGCTTAATGATTATCTCCAGTTCGCCAAAACACAAACTCATGAAGAAACAGAAAGTGTTAATTTACAAAAAATTTTTCAAGAAATTAAAGAGAATATTGGAAGTGATAAATTATATATTTCATATGTCGAACAAATTAATTTTAAGGGTAGGCCTGTTGCTTTAAAAAGATCTTTTGAAAATATAATTCAAAATGGAATAACATATGGAGATAAAGTAAATGTAAAAATGAAAAAAAGCACTAACAGAGTATTAATATTTATTGATGATGACGGTCCAGGGATACCAGAAGATCAGCATAAAAATGTGTTTAAACCTTTTTTCAGATTAGACAAAAGCAGAAGCTTAAACAAATCAGGGGTAGGTTTGGGTCTGGCAATTGTAGAGGATATAATAAATTCTCATGGCGGAACTATTCAGTTAGGAAAAAGCGAGTTCAACGGCTTACAAGTCAAGATTTCTTTGCCTTTTTAATAGATTTCCTATTTTGTAACTTTTTGATAATTAAATTTTGTTTCTCAACTATCTTTTTTAATACCTCGAATTCCTCTCTTGAAACAAGGTCTAACTTATTAAGTAACTTATCTCTTTTAAATTTTAAGTCTGTAGATATTTCTTTTCGAATATCGTTTGAAGTTAAAATACCATTTTCAATTAAATTCGATAAAGTTTTTAAAATTTTTTCTGTATTATTCATATCTTATCTTATTTGATAGAAATGATAATTTCAAATGTGATATAAGAACATATGTTTACCCATAATTTAGATCCAATTATATTTCAATTCGGATTTTTATCAATAAGATGGTATTCATTAGCTTATATTTTAGGAATTTTACTCGGCTGGTATTACGGTAAAAAAATTTTAATCAATAGACAGAAAATAGAAAAAAACGAATTTGAAATAAAAGAATTCGATAATTTAATAACTTATTTGATTCTTTCAATAATTATTGGTGGAAGAATAGGATATATATTTTTTTATAATTTTGAATACTACTTTCAAAATCCTTCTGACATAGTTAAAATTTGGGAAGGAGGGATGTCGTTTCATGGTGCATTAATAGGAATAATTGTTGGAACAGTTTTGTTTTCAAAAAAACAAAATATAAAAACTTTTTATATTTTAGATGTCCTAGCATGTGTGTCTCCTATCGGACTTTTTTTTGGAAGAATAGCAAATTTTATTAACGGAGAGTTGGTCGGTAAAGTTACATCTGTATCATGGAGCGTGATTTTTCCTAAAATAGACATGATGCCAAGACATCCATCACAATTATACCAAGCAGTTTTTGAGGGAATATTTTTATGCTTTATAATGAATTATATAATTTCACGAAAAGATTATAAAACCGGAACTTGTTCTAGTCTATTTCTAATTTTTTATGGGTGCTTTAGAATTTTTACAGAGATTTTTAGAGAGCCTGACAAGCAAATAGGATATTTGTTTGGAATTTTTAGCATGGGTACAATTTTGAGTATTGCGATGTTGATTACTGGTTTTATTATGTTTTTAGTTTTGAAAAAAAAAAATGAGATCTAAATCAAAATTTTTTAAAAATGATACCTCTATACCGGTTGATAAATTTTTCCAAACTGTTCTTTATGATAAAAAGATAGGATATTACAATTCAAAATTACCTTTTGGAAAATCAGGAGATTATATCACTGCACCGCTCATATCAAATTTATTTTCCGAAATGATTGGTATTTGGATGGTTTCTACTTGGGAGAAAATGGGTAAACCAAAATTCTTTAATATTGTTGAGTTGGGTCCTGGCGATGGAAGTTTAACTAGAAATCTTATTCAAGTTTTTAAAAGTTTTTCTGAATTTAATTCAATAAAAAAAATTTACTTATATGAGACAAGTTCAAATCTTAAAAATGTACAAAAGAAAAATATAAATAATAAAAATGTTCAATGGATTAATGATTTTAAAAAAATTAAGAAAGGACCAGTAATTTTTTTTGGAAATGAGTTTTTTGATGCTATACCAATAAAACAATTTAAACGTAAAAATAATAATATATTAGAAAAATATTATTTTCTTGGAAAGGATAATAAAATTCAAGAAATATATAAGAATGCAAAAAAAAATGATGTTAAAATTTTAAAAATGTTCGAGTCATTAAAAAATTTAAAATTTATAGAATTTCCAAAATTTGGTCTTAATGAGCTTAAAAAAATTATTAAAAAAATTTCAAAATTAAATGGTTGTATTCTTATGATTGATTATGGTTACCTAAAGCCTAGTAATAAAAGCACGTTGCAATCAGTTTTTATGCATAACAAAAATCGTATTCTTGATAACTTAGGGAAAGCGGATGTTACTTCTCACGTAAATTTTTTACTTTTGAAAGAATTTTTTCAAAAAAATAAATTAAATGTAAAAAAGGTAATTTCACAAAAAAGGTTCTTGGAAAGTTTGGGAATTATGGAAAGAGCGAAAACTATTTCAGAAAAAATGAAATTCAATGAGCAGACAAATTTATACTTGAGATTAAGGCGAATTTTAAGTCCTAGGTCGATGGGAGAATTATTCAAAGTTATCTTAGCTTATAAATTTAAAAATGTTGACTATCACGAATTTAAGTAATGTTTTACTCAAAAAAATTAAAAAAATTTAGCAATATCAAACATGTTTTTTTCTCTCGCAAAGAAGGATTTTCAAAAGGTATTTATAAAGGATTAAACTGTGGAAGAGGGTCAAAAGATAACAGAAAGCATATATTAAAAAATTTAAAGTATGTTTGCAATAAAATGAATGTTAATGAGAAAAATTTAATTTTAATGAATCAAACACATAGCAATAAAGTAATTGAAATTAAAGAAAACAATTATTTCAAAAAGATTAATTCAGACGCAATAGTAACTAAAAAAAATAAGTATGCTTTAGGTGTTTTGACTGCAGACTGTGTTCCAATTTTGTTATATGATAGGAAAAATAAAATTATTGGGTGCATTCACGCAGGATGGAAAGGAGCATTTTCAGATATTATAAGAAAGACTGTTATAAAAATTAAAAAAATGAGTTCTAAAAATGAAATTTATGCGTGCATAGGTCCGTGCATAGGAAAAAAGAGTTATGAAGTGGATTTACTTTTTTTCAAAAAATTTATTACAAAGTCAAAAACAAATATTAAATACTTTTCAAAAAAAAATGAGAGCAAAAAACTTTTTAATCTAAGAAAATTTGTTGCTGATAAATTAATTGCACTTAATGTTAAAGTAGATCACCTAAATTTCGACACTTTTAAGGAAAAGACTAATTTTTATAGCTTTAGAAGGTCAAAAATTTTGAATCAAAATGATTATGGAAGGTGTATATCCGTAATTAAATTAATTTAGATTAAATTTGAAAACTTTTAAAAATAACTGTATAAGTAATTACATCTCATGAAAATTTTATCTGGCACTAGCAACCTGAGGCTTAGCAGGGATATTTCTAAGAACCTTAAACTCAAATTAATAAATACAAATATTAGAAGATTTGCAGATGGTGAGATCTACATTGAGATAAATGAAAACATTAGAGGAAATAGTGTATTTGTTATTCAATCTACGTCTAATCCGGCTAATGATAATATAATGGAACTTCTACTTGTAATTGATGCATTGAAAAGATCGTCGGCTAAAACTATCACAGCTGTAATTCCCTATTTTGGTTACGCCAGACAAGATAGAAAAGTTGCTCCTAGAACGTCAATTTCAGCAAAAGTTGTTGCAAATTTAATTTCTAATGCTGGCGCTACTAGAGTAGTAACAGTTGATTTACATGCTGGTCAAATTCAAGGATTTTTTGATATGCCGGTTGATAATTTATATACGGCTCCGTTGTTTTCAAAATATATTAAAAAAAAATTAGTTTCTAAAAAATTAATTTGTGTATCACCTGATGTTGGAGGTGTTGCGAGAACTAGAGCTTTAGCTACAAGAATTAAGGCTGATTTAGCAATAATAGACAAAAGGAGACCATCACCCGGAAAATCTGAAGTAATGAACATAATAGGTAACGTTAAAAATAAAACTTGTATAATTGTAGATGATATAATTGACAGTGGAGGCACAATAGTTAACGCAGTGGAAGCATTAAAGAAAAATGGTGCTAACGAAGTTTATGTTTTTATTACACATGCGGTATTAAGCGGAGATGCAATTAAAAAAATTAAAAATTCAAAAATTAAAAAGCTAATTATAACTGATACAATTGATAACTCCACAAAGATTAAAAATAATAATAAAATAGAGGTGTTATCTATTGCCTCACTAATGTCAGAAGCGATAAAGAGAATAGCTAATTCAAACTCTGTATCAGATTTATTCAATTAACACTTGTTTTAGTGCACTTCTTGAGTTATATAACTTTTTCAACATTTTATGAGTAGTTTAAAAGCAACAAAAAGAGAGAAATTAACTACCGGCTCAAATAATAAATTGAGAGCCGAAGGATTAATACCGGCAATTATATATGGAGGTGACAATCCAAATCTGAATATTTCCATAAATAAAAAAGAAATTTCCAATGTTATTAATTCAGAAACATTTTTGTCTAAGGTCTTAGAATTAGATTTGGATGGAAAAAAAGAGAGAGTGATACCAAGAGACGTAGCTTATCACGTTGTCTCAGAGGAACCTATCCATATTGACTTTATGAGAATCGTTTCAGGTAAAAAAATTGTATTAGAAATTCCAGTCAAATTTATAAATCACCCCGACTCTCCAGGATTAAAAAGAGGAGGGGTTTTAAATATTGTAAGAAGAAAAGTTGAACTTAAATGTCCTGCTGAGACTATACCAGATGAAATCATCGTAGATTTGAATGGTACCGATATAGGCACAAGCATTAAAATATCTTCAGTAAAACTTCCAGAAAACGTTATACCGACTATTACGGATCGAGACTTTGTTGTTGCAACAGTAGCAGCTCCAACTGTAATAAAGGAGCCTGAAAAACCTGCTGAAGAAACTGTAGCAGAGGGAGCTGAAGGTGAAGCGCCAGCTGAGGGAGCGGAAACAGCAGCAAAAGAAGGTGATGGGGCTAAAAAAGATGATAAAGCAAAAACTAGCGCCTCTGACAAAAAACCTGAAGAAAAAAAACCTGCTGAGAAAAAACCTGCTGAGAAAAAATAATTAATATGCTTTTACTTGTTGGATTAGGAAATCCGGGTTCTAACTATACTAATACTAGACATAATATTGGTTTTAAGATTATCGATGCAATTAATACTCACTTTAAATTGTCAAAACAAAAACCAAAATTTAAAGGTTTGCTAACTACAGGAAACATTGAAGAAAAAAAAATTTACGCAATTAAGCCTCTGACTTTTATGAACAACTCTGGTACTGCGATCAAAGAATTAATTGATTATTTTAAAATTGATGCAAAAGACGTAATTGTTTTTCATGATGATATGGATATAGATTTTGGGAAAATAAAAGCTAAATTTGGTGGTAGTAGCGCGGGTCATAATGGTATTGAATCGATAGATAAATTTATTGGTAAAGACTATTCTAGAGTGAGAATTGGTATTGGTCATCCTAAGCAAAAAAAGAAAGTTAATAATCATGTTCTAGATGACTTTAAAGATGATGAGGAAGAAAAAATTAAAGAGATAACAGAAAATATAGTAAAACAAATACCAACTTTAATAGATAAAAAAATAGATTTATTTTCAAGCAAAGTTAATCAAAACTTGAATGGGATTTAAATGCGGGATAGTTGGACTACCTAATGTTGGTAAGTCAACTTTATTTAATGCCCTAACTGCCTCAAAAAATGCTGAAGCAGCTAATTTTCCTTTTTGCACAATCGATCCAAATATCGGTATAGTTGATGTAATAGATTTAAGGTTAGACGATCTAGCAAAACTCTCAAATTCAAAAAAAAAGATTTATGCTAGTATTACGTTTGTTGACATAGCTGGTTTAGTGAAGGGCGCTTCAAAAGGAGAAGGATTAGGAAATAAGTTTCTTTCACACATTAGGGGAGTAGATGCAATTATACACCTGGTAAGATGTTTTGATTCTGAAAAAATTACACATGTAAATTCATCAATAGACCCTGCGGATGATTTAGAAACAATCAAAACTGAAATAATTCTCTCTGACTTAGATATTGTTCATAAAAAACTTGAGAAAAATAAGAAAAAAACTCTTTCTGAAAAAGAAATTAAATTACTAGAGGAAAAGTTGGTTCAACTTGAAAAAGATGAAGATGCGTCCACCTCAAGCAGTGAAGAGGAAAGTTTTTTATCAAGTATAGGCTTATTAAGTATTAAACCAAAAATAATTGTTTGTAATGTGGATGAAGAGAGTTTGTTAAATGGCAACAAATATACTGATGAAATTAAAAAAAAATATCAAAACGAAAAAATAATAAATATTTGTGCTGATATAGAAGATCAACTGTCAGGTCTTAGTAATGACGATAAGGAGTCATTTATGAGAGATATTGGATTAAACAAAACCGGTATAAAAAAATTGATTAAGGAGGGTTATAATCTTCTAAAATTAGAAACTTTTTTCACTTCAGGTCCAGAGGAAAGTAGGGCTTGGACTGTAAAAAAAAATACTCTTGCTCCCAAAGCTGCCGGTGTAATTCACTCAGATTTTGAAAAAAATTTTATAAGAGCAGAAGCGGTTTCTTGTGAGGATTTCATAAAATATGGTAATTCAGAGAAATGTAAAGAGAACGGTAAATTAAGAATAGAGGGAAAAGAATATGTTGTAAGGGATGGAGACGTTTTATACTTCCGTGTCAATCCTTGACCAAATTTTTTTCATACTTAAATAAACCAATATTGTTAGTAATGAGAGATAAAGGATTACTTTTACACCCGTTCTATGTCTTTCTTCAAGTTCAGGTTCAGCAGCCCAAGCTAGGAAAGTAGTTACATCTTTAGCCATTTGATCAACAGTTGACTCGGTACCATCTGCATATTCAACTAGGCCATCCATTAAATTATTTGGCATTTTAATCTTATTACCAGTCATATATTTATTGTAATAAACGCCGTCATCAAGGGTTACACCTGGAGGAGGGTCTTCGTAACCGACGAGCACTGAATAAATATAGTTAGCTCCTCCTTTTCTTGCTTTGACTAAAACTGACATATCAGGCGGGTATGCCCCGCCGTTAGCAGCTTGTGCTGCCTGCTTATTAGGGTATGGGCTTTTAAATTTATCTGAAGGTTTTCCTGGTCGAGTAAACATTTCTCCCTGAGAATCTGGACCGTCTTCTAT
>MDSW01099978.1_pt1 | contig 11143 bp, 11 predicted proteins | sample 811171 | NCBI WGS metagenome assembly MDSW01 (sample SAMN05326641, study PRJNA326480) | marine metagenome | isolation source: seawater | place: Atlantic Ocean: North West | collected 2012 | reverse complement strand
TTTCGCTTATGCGCCGGATAACGTGGCTCCAGAAGACGCCATTGAACTCTCTCCAGGAATTGCCTATGGCCCATTAAGCGGTTATGATGGGCTTTTGCAATACTTCAAAATCGACGTCCCTACTGGCACTGAGCGGCTTGAAGTCGACCTTTCAGAAGGTTATGGTGAAGCCACACTCTTCCTTCAATATCTAGAAGCCCCTGATGCTGCAAACTTCGATTATCTCTCAGGTACCCCTGGAGCAGGTGATTTGGTTGGATTTAACGACCCGACGCCCGGCATGTGGTATATCTTGGTCTACACCGAAGAAATATTTGCTAATGTCATGATTACTGCATCCTTTGAAGACCGATATGTTTGGAGTTATGATGGAACGCCAATCGAACTCTTCAACGGAGAAGAAATCTCAGGTATTGAAGCACCTGAAGGAGAAGAATTGTTCTTTTTCGTTCAGTTAGAAGAGCCAGGTGAGTATCTCGAAATAATATCATTTGGTGGTGAAGGACAATTGTTCATGCAAGCCGAGGGTCAACAAATTACTTTCAATTGGGATGATGAACCGAATGAAGGTAACGGAGGAGGTCCAGGTGGCCGGCAAATGCCCGGTATGGAAATCGGAAGTGAAGCCGTATCTGTCGAATCGAAAGGAAAGGGAACCGAACATTCGCTCTTCATCGATATGCCTTCAAACGGACGCTTTGACATCACTCTCCTCGCACAAGAATCCTTTTCAGGCGTTTCTTTGGTCGCTAATTGGGAATATGCGGATTTACCTCCAGTCATTCCAGATGAACCTGACGAACCTGTTGATGTAATGTCATGCCAGGAATTGGCCAAGGATATCTTGACGCAAGGGGATACCGACAAAGATGGTGTCCTCTCAGTTCGAGAGTTCGAATCTATGGACGCTGAAGGGGTAATGTTTTCCGAGGTTGATTTGAACGGTGATGAGACACTTGAGTACCGTGAAGTCGTTCAAGAGTTGTGCACGTGCAGCAATGAGTTAGAGAACATGTTCGCGCAATTAGAAAACTTTGACCGTGTGTCTCTTGAACTCTTTTCTTCTCAATCGTTCGTCAACACTTACCAATTCACTTCTTTTGATGGAAATGATGATGACCAACTCAATGGCGATGAAATCGAATTAGCTGCCTTGATTTGTGAAACGAGTTTCGATGCTTTTGACGGCGATAAAGACGGCGTTCCAGATGATGAAGATGCATTTCCAAATGACCCAGATGAAACGCTTGACACCGATGGTGACGGAGTTGGAGATAATGCAGACATCGCCCCAAGTGTTGCAAACGATATGATTTACTCGGCTGGAGGCGCACTATTCATCATGCTGATTGGCGTTCTTGTATTTTTCTTACGCAGTGGTGGGAACAGCAGTTCTTCTTCGGAGTGGGAAAATTCAAACGTTCCGGATTTTGACGAAAGGATGTTGCAAAAAGAAGACAAAGTGCTTCCTTCTATCGAACCGTTTGAGTCTTCAATGAACTCTTCTACGGATTCCTCTGAGCAGGTGAGTCCATTTGATGCATACAAAGCACCTCAAAATGAGAACATCTCACCTGTTGGAGATATGAGCGACCTGTTTGACTCCTCTCCACCTCAATCACCCCCGTCAGCATTGATGGGAATGATCGATGCGAGCGGTCAAGAAGTCATCGAATACCCTGCAGGTAGTGGAATCAAATGGATTCGAACCGATGCGTCTCAAGATTGGACTCAACAATAATCCTACTTTTTCGCTTGGGGTTGTAACAATCCAAATGGCCGCAGCAATCGGACAATGTGTCGATGCAATTCTGGCAAGATATCAAACATGATGATGGCCATAAGGAACATAGCACCCAGTGAGACGACACGGGCAGCATAAGCGTGACCAAATTCAAAGACTGACATGCCAAGGTACGACCATTCTGTGTACGTCATATGCATCCAAATTAATCCGGCATTACGGAACAAGTTGAGTATGTGAATGACTGGAAGGGTGAGAATTAACGCACGGCAACGTCGCTTCCAATCAATGTCCAGAACAGCGATAGCACCAATGAATATCACCATCGATTGAAGAGCGGTACAGGCTAATACAAAGTTGATTCCAATTGCAGAGCCATCGGAGAGTAAGAGTTCAGTTTGGAATGGATATTCTCCGACAAACTCCCCCATGAACCATCGATTTCCATCCCAAGCACTCCATGCCACTTCTCCGTTTACAGTATTGACGGTCGTCTCACCAAGAACGACATCTCCGGAACCAGAGAATCGCAAAAACAATGCAGCCTGACTTGCGACAAACCAGATGGACAGAACATTGAGCCATGGCACATGAGCAATCAGTAAGTAAGGGCCACCTGCATAGGCTACAGCGCCTCTCGCCCATATCAAAGAACGAGCTGTCTTTGGGTCGTCAACACGTTGCTCCCAAATTGCCATTCCTACTGCCATTGGAAGTGTTGCAATGGTAAATACCGTGAGCACTGCATCCCCATGAGACAAATATTTTGATGCATCGTTAAAGAAGGTCAATCCGACCAGAACCCAACCGAATTGAGCGAGACGAATTTCTCCTTTCTTTCTCCTGTGCCACGAAATTGCAAGAGAAACTAGTCCAATAGCACCGATGAGTGAAGCCACTTCAGCGCTGAACAGCATGTTGCCTTCCACATGCTGACTCCATTTCAACACTCTGTTGATTCGACCAAAATCACTTCATCTTTGACCCGTTGGGCCAACCATGCGGGGGTTCGTTGTTCAGTACACACCAACTCCTTTGCCTGCTTCAGCGCCTTCTCACGGCGGTATTGCTTTTCTAGACCGTGACGGCGTACTCAATATTGGTAGTTCTGAATATATCAACCAGCCAAGTGAATTTATCTCACTCCCCAATGCCGCTCAATCAGTCGGAAGGTTACGTCGAGCCGGTTATAGGATTTGTGTGGTCACCAATCAGTCTCCAATTATGCGAGGCTTATGGGATGAACACCGTCTTCACACGATACACAATCATATGCGCAGCGTCTTTCTCAAATCAGACGAAGATGCACATTTTGACATGATTCTCGCATGCCCACATCGGCATCGTGATCGATGCATGTGTCGCAAACCCATGCCTGGAATGCTTCGTTTTGGTGAGAAAGTGCTTCGTGGTGAAGTCGAATATCCTGAAGGTGAATCGATTGCAGAAGTTTTGCCGACGGAGCGTGATGTTGATTGGTGGGGTGAAAAACCAATTCCTACCCATTCTTTTGATTGCATGGTCGGTGATCGTGGAAGTGATATGGGTGCAGGATGGGCCCAAGGTTTGAGGCTCTTTCAGGTCGATGATTCAAAGGGCATCTTTCCAGTCATAGAGAGAATCCTTGAATCAAACAATACAGGTGATGTCTTTCATCCAGTGAGGTGATTCTATGGGTTGGCTTGGTTTGGATGATACGGACAGTCTCAAGGAAGGGTGCACAACCTATTCATTTCATCTTCTGCTCGAAAGTCTTCCTGATTCGGTAACCATCAAAACGCCTCGATTGGTCCGACTTTGGCCTTTTGCTCAACATCGCACACGGGGTAATGCCGCTGTAGCAGTCGAATTGGAGACTGAAGATGAATCTCTGCTGCTCGAGCACCTTGACAGCTATTGGCACACCCATTTGATGCCACTCAAAGGAAATGTCTCTTCATCAGAACATGATGACAGAACGCAGTATCCAGCCGACCCGGGTATGGTTTGGTTCTCCAATTCGCAAGTTGACCAATCCTTTTACACAAAGGCAGTACAAGCCGAGGTTCGTCTCGATGAAGTTCCCAAAGCAGACCGTTCTTGGGGCGGTCAAGGTCGAATTGGGGCAACTGCTGCAGTTGCTTGGCATGGGATGAAGCAAACTTGGGAGGCCATTGCCTGGCGTCCAGTCACTCGTCATGGCCAAACAGAACGTTCAGTCTGTGAAAAAACGCTGCGTCTTGTCGATGCACTCCCAGCGACTTTTCTCTCTCGAGACCCGAGAAAAGGCACCGGTATGGTTGCACCCCGGGGCCCTTGTCCGGTTCTTTTTGGTCTAAGAGCGCGTGATGAAAAGTCAGCACGTGATGCTGCACAAACGCTGCTCTCTGCAGAATTAACCGAACCTTCAATCGGTCTGCGAACCTTCGCTACCAATCAAGCGAGTGACGACCATCTAGGCGAACCTCTGCAAGGGACCATTGCTGATGTTGAAATTTTGAATCGTGGGCACTGTGTTTTGACCACAGAGCACGGTAAATGGTTTGCTTTTGCCGAATCGGGTTCAGTGAAGAAACTCGCTCAGTGGTTTCAACCCGGTGATGTCGTGCTTGGAATGGGCCTTTCACCTGAGTTTGGTATTATGCATCTCGAAAAACTATGTGTGGTCTCAACAGTTCCCCATCAACAACGCCCTCTCTGTAAGGAATGTGGCGTTCGGATGAAGTCGATGGGTCGTGGACAAGGATGCCGTTGCCCAAAATGTAAACGGCGCATAGAGGATATGTGGTCAACAACTCCTCGAATTCCACCGTATGACTCTTGGGTTCAACCACCAGCGGATGCACGTCGACATCTTGCCCGACCTTTGGAGTGGACCGATTGATTCCTCTCGCTTGATTTCTTGGGAAATAAATAAGACACCTCGGTGAGTGACAGTGGTATGGCGAGTGAAGAATTAACCAAGAATATAGCATATGTTGTTTTGGTCGTGCTCTTTTTGGGAATGGCTTGGTTTATTGCAAAACGCGCAGGTGAAAATCGCCAATCGATGCTTGAAGATGCAGCTCCAAAGATTGCCGGAGAAGACACACTCGATGGTGGTGCTAAAAATCCGAGCCAGTTTGATGAACCGGATGAAGAAGCGCTTGAGGAAATGGCAGAATTACTCGGCGAAGATGAAGATGACGAGGATTAAACAAAATATCCTTCTTCTTCTAGTTTCAATTCAATCGATTCGTCTTCTTGAATAAGCGTTCGATGTGGCCCATCTTTAGGTCGTTCTAATCTCCAAATTTCAAAACCTGCCTTACGCATTGCACCTTCACCACGTGCCACAATTGCATCGTTTGAATTACCACTTGCATCGATGCTTCCTTTACTGGTAAGCAGTAAACAGATGGAATCATCGATTTCTTCTGAAAGTCGTTGAACAGCTGCAATTTTATCACTTGATATTTTACCAGATTGATCACACCAATCGTCTAAGACTACCAGTTCAACACTAGGTAACGAATTTGAAGTTTGAATCAAGATATCCATTGCTTGGTCAAAGTCTCCCACTAAATTCATCGCATGATAGCGAGATGAATGGGCAATAGAGATGTGAGAAAAAATCTGTCCGAATCGGACATTATCTGGCATCATTGGTGAGGCCCACAGCACTCTCCCTCCCTGTTCAATAATGTCAGTGGCCATGTGCAATCCTAGGGTTGTTCCACCAATGCTTCCTTCAACAGCCAGATGGATATTCTTCCCACTCACCTCAAAGCGTGCTCTGCCCATAAACCGCTGATGAGGAACTCGGCATTGATACTTACCCTCGTTTGTTTTTTTGAGGAACATTCATGCCCTACCTCTTCAACCCGTAACCATGAGCGACGAGCTTATTGTCCGAAAAGGCGAAAGAATTCCACGCCGCCCACTGCCTGATTATTCCGAGGCATCGTCTTTTATGCATGCGATAAAACGAGATGGAATCTTCTCCACACTCTTCCGTGATTCGAATCAATATGGACCACTTTCCATGCTTTTGGTACTCCTCATTTCGGCGACAGTTACTGGTGCGCTGATTAAAATGATCTCTTCGTTGATCTAATCGCAAACAATTTCGGCGTGCTAAAACAGCACGCATCAGGGTTCATTTGACGGTAAACATCAAACCCTCTGCACACGGCGTCGGGTTATGAGTGAAGGTTCGGTCAATGTTGAAAGTCGAACATCCTCTCAAGATAAGCGCTGGACGATAATGGCGGCTCTTCTTGGAACAAATACCGCTTTCATGCTTTTTCAAGGAATGGAGCAAGAATCCAACCCGACCTTCATTCGTGAAATTGCTCTGGCCATTATCGCTGCGACAATTCCCTTTCAAGGAATTTACTTTTTGATTTACACCTTCTTGCTTGAACACAATGGTGAACTTAGTCAGGAGCGAATGGACCGGTTGCATTTTGCCTCGGCTATTTGCCAAATCGTATCGTATTCCTCATTGATTGGTGTCGGAATGATGTGGTACAACATCTCGTTGTATGTCGGTGTTTCCTTTGTTATTTCGACTGCTTTGGCTATCATCCTCATCCGTTCAGTCATGGGGCCTGTAATTCAGTCTGAATAGGTCAAAAAAATCTGCCTTGAATGGCATGTTTGTTGAAGGCAATGTTGATGAAGCGTGGCGTGCAGACCGCATTATGGCCTTCTGCCCACTTGATTACCGTTACGGCTGCGAAGATTTCAAACGAATATGGTCCGAGGTTGGACGGCATGAACGTCAACTCGAAGTTGAACGAGCACTCATATGGGCTCATATGCAACTTGGAAGAGTTACTGAAGAAGATTACAACATCGTTGCATCAATCTCCAACCCAGAATCTGTGACCAAAGAACGTGTATCGGAAATTGAGGCAGAAACCCGACATGATATCATGGCCTTGACCAAGGCAATGGCGGAAGCTGCAGGTGATGCTGGATGGTGCATCCATCTGGGTGCTACATCCAATGATATCGTCGATACTGCTGTCGCACTCCAACTTCGAGACAGTATTGTATTACTGCGTGAGCAACTTTGTTTGCTTATTGGCGTATGTGCTGATGTTGCTGAACGTGAACGGGATACTGTCATGCTCGGACGCACCCATGGTCAAGCCGCAGTTCCGATTACTTTCGGTTTGAAAGCAGCTGTTTGGCTTGATGAACTTCGCCGTCAATTAATTCGTCTCGATGAAGCATCACCTCGTATATCGGTTGGTAAATTCCTCGGTGCAGTAGGAACTGGTGCAGCACAAGGCGAAAATGCTCGTGAATTGCAACGCTTGATTTTGACTCATTTAGGACTTGGAGTTCCATTAGCAACGACACAAGTCGTTGGTCGTGATCGTTACATTGAATATGTTTCATGGCTAGCAAATGTTGCTGCAAGTTGCGAGAAAATACTTCAGGAAGTCCGCAACCTCCAGCGTTCAGAAATTCGAGAAGCAGGTGAAGGGTTTGATGTTGAAAAGCAAGTAGGCTCTTCAACAATGGCTCACAAAAAGAACCCGATTAAATCGGAGAATGCAAGTGGTTTGGCTCGAATTGTTCGTGCAATGATTATTCCAACCTATGAAAACGCCTTGCTGTGGCATGAGCGTGACTTGGCAAACTCAAGCAGTGAACGATTTACTCTTTCACACGCTTCTGCATTATGCGAAGATGTAATGGCAAAGACTCGTGATGTTCTGAAGAACATGTGGGTTGATGCAGAACGCTGTCTTGCCAATATCCATTCACAGAATGGTTTAGTCATGGCTGAAAAAGTCATGATTGACCTGGTCGACCACGGTATTCCTCGTGATGAAGCCCATGAAATTCTTCGAGCAGCATCGTTTGAGGCAGTGGATAAAAATATCGAATTAATCGATGTATGTAGTCGTACTCCTGCCATTGCAGCAGCCTTTTCTGCTGAACAATTAGAAGCAATGTTTGAGCCTTCAAACCACATTGGAGTTTCAGGTGAAATTGTTGATGAGTGTGTTGCACTTGCCCGTCAAGCAATACAGTGAACGTGTTCAATTTCAAATGTACCTCTTCGACCATCCCATTCAACCGTTCCAGTCAGTTCCAATCTTCCAGGGAGATGTGGACCTCCCGTGACCAGCGTTTCGTATTCACCGCCCTCACCGTCTACGTTGAATCTGTATTTGACCGACAGCGCTTCCAGTTCTTGAAGTGAAGACGAATCAAGCGTTCTTCCAATCCACTCTTTACCGAGCCCCTCACTACTCACCCCGGTGATGAATACTTGGAAACCATTTTCGATTAGACCATGCATATGGGAATGACTCGATTGGTGCCAGAGTGGAGTCCAACTTTTGATACTCAACCGTTCAGCCATTCGTTCAATTCTACTTTTTTGATAGTCAGAGCGCAGAGCGCCACTCACTACGCCATCGATGTCTAATGTAGAAAGTGCGTTCTCCAAATCACGGATCTCTGCTTCTTGCTCACCCTTTGAATGGACTTGAATCCATTGCGTTCCTGAAAGTTTTGCTTGATGCTCAACCAAATGCGTACCTGGGACTTGAAACATCCATGAATCTCCTCCCGTAATTCGAACCGTGACCAAGTGTGTGACATCCCAACCTTTGCACATGGCCCACCACCAAGCAGCAGCAGAATCTTTGCCACCTGAAGACAGCACTGCTACTCGCATAACAATCCGAGAAAGAACCATTTGATGAGTTTAGGGGTGAAGCGTATTTGGGTGAGGGTTCAAATGGGGTGGCGAACTCAGCAAAGTGTCTCGGCCATTATGCGATGATTCATTCACGTGAACCCTCATCCTCATAAAGCGTCGATTCAACGGAACATTGAGAGTGACGACATGCAACCAAGCGGAAGAGGATATGACCACGGAATTACGACATTCAGCCCAGACGGACGATTGTTCCAAGTTGAATACGCAAGAGAATCAGTCAAGAGAGGAACGACGACTGCAGGATTGAAATTCCGTGATGGTGTCGTATTGGTCTGCGATAAGCGTATCGTCAGCCGGTTAATCATCCCTGAATCCATTGAAAAGATGTTCAAAGTTGACGGTCACATCGGTATTGCAACCTCTGGACTTGTTGCTGATGCCCGTCAATTAGTTGCACGTGCTCGTGTTGACGCTCAAGTCAACCGCATTACTTATGCTGCACGTGTTCCAGTCGATGTTCTTGTCAAGAAACTCTGTGACTTCAAGCAATCATTCACTCAGTATGGAGGTTCACGACCATTTGGAACTGCACTGCTTATCGGTGGAGTCGATGATAACGGAATCCATCTCTATGAGACTGACCCAAGCGGAGCATACCAATCCTACCATGCAGGAGCAATTGGAAGCGGACGTAATACTGTCATTGAATTCTTTGAATCCAATTGGAAAGAGGGTCTGACGCTCAATGCTGCCATGAAACTCGGTCTTGAAGCTCTTCGCAGCGCCAACGATACTGAACTTAACCGTGAAGCCGTTGAAGTTACTGTTGTTGATGCAGATGGATATCGTGTTCTTGACCGCTCTGAAGTCAACAAACAAATCGACCGACTCAAACCGTTGGAAGAGTGAAATTGAATAACCACGTTCAAATGCTGCCTTCCCCACTCAAAACATGAGGGGTAATATGGTAAGTCTCGATGATGCCGTGCTGGCACGAATGGAAAAGGGCGGAAAAAGATACGAACTTCTCGTAGATCCAAATTCAGTTGAAGACTTCAAAGCCGACCCTACGTCGGTTGATTTGAATCAGTTTCTTGCAATGGATGAAGTCTTTCATGATATTCGTGGCGCTGAACGCCCAACCGAAGAAGCGATTGAAAACACATTTGGAACTCAAGACATCTTGGAGATTGCAAAAATCATCCTTTCCAAGGGAAGCATCCAATTAACGACCGCTCAGCGAAAAGCAAGGGTTGAGCAGATGCGTCAGCAAATTGTCCATGAAATTCATACCATGGCCGTTGACCCCAAGTCGAAAAGCCCTCACCCGAAAACTCGAATCGAACTAGCCCTTGATGAGTCGAGATATTCTGTCGATCCGTTCAAGCGTTTAGAGGACCAAGTCAAAGACGCAATTGAATTGTTAAAACCTATGATTCCGCTTTCCTTTGAGTCCATCCGTTTGGCGATTCGTGTTCCTGGTTCTGCTTATGGCTCTGCCTCCAGGGTTTTACGACAATACATGGAAAAAGAGCAGTGGTTAGAAAATGGAACATGGGCAGCAATTATTGAAGTTCCTGCTGGAATGAAAGACACCATTATTGGAAAACTTATGCGTCAATCTTCAGATACTGAGTTCAGAGAATTATAACTTTGAGTTGCCTTATTCATTAGATTCTCTAAGGGTCGGCTTTATCATGGGTTGGCGATTCGCCACAAATGGAGAGAAAGAAATGTCCAACGGTCAAAACGGCGCCGAGCTGCGCCTCGTGACCCCGGGAATGGCTATTGGGCCATCTGCCGGGATGCGCGTAGGAAGTGGTGCACTCGCACAAAATGATACAATTATTGCTACCCGTCTCGGTTGGGTTAAACATCTGAACAATACGGTTTCTGTCGATCCGATTAACAGTGCATATATGCCCCGTTCCGGTGACCTCATTGTCGCTACAGTTGCTGAAGTTCGAAACAACCTTTGGTTCATGAATATCAATGGGCCATTCCAAGGTCTCTTGCCTATGTCTCTGGCTCCTTGGAAAGTAGAATTCGGAGCTGCTCGTCAACACATGGGAATTGGAGACGTCGTCTTGGCACGCGTTCAAGAAGTCGACGAATGCCACAATGTTGTTCTTACAATGAAAGGTGTTGGCCTTCGACGTCTCAATCAGGGTTCTGTCCATTCCGTTCCTATCACTCACATAGAACGCCTTCGTGGAGAAGGTAATGCTACCATTCAACGACTTCGTGATGCATGCGATTGCAGAATCATCGTCGGTGAAAACGGTAAGGTTTGGGTCGATGGTGACGCTGACGGAATTGCTTGGGCTCGCCAAGCAATCGACTTAGTCCACACTTCTGGACACAAAAAATCATTCGAAGCAGAACTCTCTGCTCTTGAAAACAATGCTCCAAAAAATGGTGATGCTTAATGGGCGGATACGGTGATGTGAAATTATTACGCGACGACGGTCTACGACTGGATGGACGCAAGCTTGACGAAATGCGACCAGTGACTATTGAGGCGGGTATTCTTCCTGCTGCAGATGGCTCAGCAATAGTGACGCATGGATTGAATGTTGCAGTTGCTGCTGTGTATGGGCCTATGGAGGCACATCCACGTAAGATTCAACGCCAAGACCGTGCTGTTATCGATGTCCGATACAACATGGCACCATTCTCTACAAGTGATCGTATTCGACCTGGTTTTAACCGCCGTTCTCGAGAGATTTCGAAGGTAACCGCTGAGGCTC
>MDSW01144675.1_pt1 | contig 11144 bp, 9 predicted proteins | sample 811171 | NCBI WGS metagenome assembly MDSW01 (sample SAMN05326641, study PRJNA326480) | marine metagenome | isolation source: seawater | place: Atlantic Ocean: North West | collected 2012 | reverse complement strand
CTAGCATGGGAATTACACGGTACTGAGGGGACTATAATTTATAATCAAGAAAGAATGAATGAGATAAAATTATTTACAAGACAAAAAAATAAAACCACTGATGGATTTAGAACAATTTTAACAGGACCTCAACATTCCTATTATTCATCATTTTTACCTAACGGGGGCCATAGTCTTGGTTTTATGGATGTAAAAATGTGTGAATTACAAGAAATATTAAACTCCATATCAAGAAATAGTCCGATATGGCCTGATTTTCAATCAGCTTATGAAATTGAAAAAGTTATGCAAGCTATTGACAATTCATCTCAAACAATGAAGTGGGAGGATGTAAAAGATTAAACCCAACCTCCATCAACAATGTAACTTTGATTGGTACAAGCATTTGATTGATCTGATGCAAAAAATAAAACAACTCTAGATATATCTTCAGGAACTAATTTTCTCTTTAAGCATTGTCTTGTCATTAGTTCTTTTTCACCCTCATCAGTAAGCCATAAATCTTCTTGTCTTTTGGTCATTATCCAACCAGGCAAAATTGAATTTACTCTAATATTAAATGGACCCAAGTCTCTTGCCAAAGCTCTTGTTAAACCTTGAACAGCAGATTTTGCTGTCGTGTAACAAGGCATTCCACCTTGACCAACCAACCAACTTGTTGATCCAAGATTAATTATTGAACCGCCTCCAGAATTGACCATTTGTTCTCTTACAGATTGAGCAGCAAAAAATTGATGTTTAAGATTTGTAGCAATTCTTTCATCCCAATAATCTGGGGTAACACTCTCAATAGAATGCCGATCATCACGAGCGGCATTATTTATTAAAATTGTAATATCTCCAAATCTATTTCTAATGTTTTCAATACTATTTTTTAATTGATCAATATCACGCAAATCACAATTTTCATAATGAACGTTTTGTAATTCATTTGTTAAACTTTCAGAGGAGTGTTCATCAAAGTCTAAAAATCCAACTTTTGACCCTTGCATGACAAATTCCCTAACAATGGATTCACCAATTCCAGCCCCCCCGCCAGTAACTAAAACAACTTTATTTTCTAAGGACTGATATTTAACTGTTGAATTCACTATTTTCTCCTAAAATTTATTATAATAATTTAAAATACTTTTCTTATTGCCTGTATACATTGTTTAGCCCAATAATCAATATCATGAGACTGCAATCTATCAATCATACCAGACCATCTGCTAATTCTCTCATCTAAATTCATTTTTAGTCCAATATCTATTGCATTTGCCATTTCATCTATGTCGTAAGGATTTACTAAAATAGCTCCATCTAACTCTTCTGCTGATCCTGCAAATATTGATAATATCAAAACACCAGGGTTTTCATGTGATTGAGAAGCAACATATTCTTTAGCAACAAGATTCATACCATCCCTCAAAGGTGTTACAAGTCCGATCTGACTTCTTCTAAAAAAACCTGAAAGTATTTGACGGCTAAAACCCTTATTTAAATATCTAATAGGTGTCCAATCAAAATCTGCAAATGTTCCATTTATATGTCCAGCTTTTGTTTCTAAATCCCTTCTTAATTGCTTATACTTCGATACATCTCCTCTGGAAGTTGGTGAAATTTGTAAAAAGGTTGTTTTTTTAATGTTTGCTGGATAATTCTTTAACAAATGTTCATAAGCTTGGAATCTTTTTATCAAACCTTTACTGTAGTCTAGTCTGTCAACTCCGACAATCAACTTTTCTTCTCCAAGGCTTTTAACGAGTCTTTGTATATGATTGGAATTTTTAGCTTTAGAGGAAAGTTTTGAAAATTCATCAGTTTCAATTGAAATAGGAAAGTGTTGGACACGTGTTCTTTTTCCTAGAGCATAAACAAAACCATCAGGTTCTACGTTACCATTTAATTCTCTTACTATGTAATCAAGAAATGCTAAAGCATAATTCTTTGTTTGAAATCCAATAATATCATAATCTAACAAACCACTAACTAATTCATAATGATCGGGCAATACCATTAATACTTCTTTCGATGGCCATGGGACGTGAAGAAAAAATCCTAATTTCTGTGTACATTTTCTTTTTCTAAGTTCTTTTGCTAATAACATAAAATGATAGTCATGAACCCAAAGTAGGTCATCTTTTGAAAGAAATGATACAACTTTTTCTGCAAACAATATATTCACTTTTTTATATGAAAGATATCTGTCCTTTGAGTAGTTAATTAAATCTAATCTGTAATGAAATAAAGGCCACAAAATGTCATTACAATATCCATTATAAAAATTTTCATAATTATTTTTGGTTAGATCTAATGTGATATAATTTACATTTTCATCTTTAATTTCGTAATGTTTTTCATGGTTTTCAGGCTTAACATCGCCACTCCAACCAATCCAAATTCCTCCAGATTTTTTTAATGCTTTATCAATAGCGACTATCAAACCACCCGATGACTCTTTCTTTTTGAAATTAGGTGACATTACTCTGTTTGAGATTACAACTAATTTACTCAAAATGCATCACTCCAACTCTTAGATAATTTTTTTGCTGATTTTATTAGTCCAACCATGGAATATGTTTGAGGAAAATTACCCCATTGTTTTCTGAAAACTGGATCAAAATCTTCTGACATTAACCCAAGGGGATTTCGACATTTTAACATATTTTCAAATAAATCTCTTGCTTCACCAACTCTTCCTATACTTACAAGAGCATCTATATACCAAAATGTACAAACATTAAATGAAGTCTCTGGAACACCAAAATCATCTGATCTTTGATATCTGTAAATATGCTTACCTCTTTTTAATTGTTTTTCAACAAACTCTAAAGTTCCTAGAAAGTGAGGATCCTCAGGATCTAAAAATCCAAATTCTGACATTAGAAGCAAACTAGCATCTGCATGCGAACCCCCAAAAGTGTCTACAAAACTATTTAATGATGAATTCCAAGCATTTAAAAAGATTCCTTTTCTAATTTTTTTTGCATTTTTTTTCCAATATTTTGCTCTATTTACAAGATTGAGATGATTACAAATTCTTTCTAATCTGTCACATGCTACCCAACACATTAGACTTGAGAATGTATGAATTTCTTTTCTTGTTCTTAATTCCCAAATTCCAGCATCAGGTTTATCCCATAATAAGTTGGCTTTTTCACCAAGATCCTCAAGAATTTTCAAAAATTTAACATCAGCTAATTTGTTTAATCTAGTATCAAAAAAACTCTGTGCACTTGCTAAAATAACACTTCCATAACCATCATTTTGACTCTGTAAATAAGCATTATTTCCAATCCTAACTGGACCCATATTTTGAAAACCACTCATAGATTTTATTTCTTTTTCTTCTAAATTTTTATCTGAATAAATGCTAAAGACCGGTTGTAGATGATCATCATCATTATCAGCAACTATATTATTTATATAATTTAAGTACTTCTCCATTGTTTCTGTTACACCAAGACTATTTAGCGCCTTTACTACAAAATAAGAATCCCTTAACCAGCAATATCTATAATCCCAATTTCTTTCTGAATTAGGTGCTTCTGGAATTGAAGTTGTTGGCGCTGCTATGATTGCACCAGTCTCTTCAAAACAAGACAGTTGTAGTGTTATAGCAGATCTTATAACTACATCTTGCCATTCAAAAGGTATAGATAGTTTTCTGGACCAATTTTGCCAATATTTCATTGTTTGGTTGAAATAATCATCACCTGTTTTCGAAGGACTTTGCTCTAATGTCTCATCTGGTCCAAGAACAATAGTTAATGGACGATCAATAAAGAAAAATATTTCTTTCTCAACATATGTTATTGGAATATCTGTAGTCATACGTAATGTTGAGTTTGAAATTAAATAGCGTATGTGATTTGATCCTCTTGTAGTTACAGGTGTTTTTGATCCGTAATTATAGCTAATCCTTATTTTTATTTTGATTCTTGGTGAACCCTTAATTGGTTTTAATATTCTTACAATACTATTTGGTTTGAACATTCTACCTCTTCTTTCAAAACGAGGAATAAAGTCAATAATTTCAAAAATATTTTCATTTTTATCATATATTTTACTATTAAGAATTGCTGTATTTTTAAAGTAAACTTGTTCTGAATGCGAAAAATTTTTAACACAAATCTCAAAAAAACCGTTTTGACTATCATTATCATTTAGCAAATCACAGAAAATAGGATCCCCATCAAATGAAGGATAACAACTCCAAACAATTTTTCCAAATTTGTCTATTAGGGCGCAAATACTTGAGTTTCCAATAATGCCTAAATCTAAATTTTTATTCATTTTCCCTAATTCCACAAAGTACTTTATAAAGCCAATCATTTACATCACTTACATTTGATAAAAAAAAGTTTGCATTAGTTTTTCTAAAACTGCCTACTTTTATTGAAATGCCAGCTAAACTATTTACAAGTTTAAAACCATCTTCATCTGTTAGATCATCACCTAAAAAAATTGGAAGTTTGTTTTTAAATGGGGAGTTTTGCATTAATAAAGAGATCAATTTTCCTTTATCAAATCTTTTATCCTTGATTTCGAAAACCATCTTGCCTTCTATTAAATGCAAATCACTTCTGTTTTGAATTATGTCAGAAATAAAATTCTTTATGTCATTCTTTTTATCTGGAGCCATTCTGTAATGAATCGCAATTGATGAACCTTTATCTTCTAAAAAAATATCTTTGTTATTAAAAACAAACTTGTGGATTTTATTTTTAATTAATTGAAACTCCTTTGTATTAACAGTTTGTTTATTTTTTTCACCTGATTTTCTTAACTCGAGTCCGTGCTGACCGCCAGCATTAAATTTTAATGGGCTAAAAAGATTATCTAAATCTTTAATAGAACGACCACTTACCAATGCCAGAGCACCATTTAAAGATATTTCCAAATTTTTTAGTAAACTCAACAAATATTGATCAACCTTGACATCTTTTGGTGAATTAGAAAAATTTAAAATTGTTCCATCTACATCTAAAAAAATTGCAATATTTTCATTAAAATGTATCCTCGGATTTTTAATACTTAAATTTTCCATTTTCAAAATTCTCTATTTTTTTTCAAATTTTTTAAAATCAAATGAGGGTAATTTTGTAATTGCTACTTTGAGAGAATATGCCCAACCATCAGACAAATTTTTAAAATATTTATCATTTTCATCTATTCGTATTTTATTTGTTATTTTAAAATCTTTATTTTTTAAAACACATAAATCAATAGGAAGGCCAATAGATACATTTCCTTTCATAGTGCTATCAAAGGAAATTAACAACAATTTAATAGCGTCACCAAAAGTTAATTTTGAATCAAATGCTCTAACTATACTTGGCTTGCCATATTTAGTTTCTCCAATTTGAAAAAAGGGTTGATCTTCAGTTGCCTCAATGAAATTTCCTTCCGGATATATCAAAAATAATTTGGGGTCATCTCCTCTGATCTGTCCTCCAAGAATAAAAGTTGAGGAATAAGGACTTTCAGCAACCTGTCCATCAAACACGTATTCACGTGTAATTTGACGTAAAATTTTACCAATAATTCTTGCAACTTGAAACATGGAATTACATTTCATAATATTTTCTGAGTCTGTTTTGATACTCTCATTTATCATATTAATAGATGCTTGTGAGGTTGCTAAGTTTCCCGAAGTAAGTAATACTATCGCACGTTTTCTATCAATTGACCAAGTATGCATTTTTTTGTTTCTGTTAATATTATCAAAACCAGCGTTAGTTAATGTATCACTCATTAAAACTAGTCCATCGTTTAATTTTAAACCTACACAATAAGTCATATTTTGGGACCATTATTAATTTTTTTAATCGATATTTTGCTGTAATGTGTTTCTGAAAAAGTACCTCTAATTATACCTTTGATTGGAACAACATCATTATAATCAAAACCTCTTGCAATTATAACATATCTATCATCTGGTGATATTCCATTAGAGACATCAAAGCCAATCCAGCCAAGATTCTCAACAAAAACTTCTGCCCACGAATGCATAGATAGATTTTTATCAATAATATTTGGAATAAAAAACCCACTTACATATCTAGCAGCTATACCAAATGATCTTACTAGTGAAATAAATATATGAGTATGATCTTGGCATACCCCTTTTTTAAGCTTTAATGAATCTTCTGCAGTAGTTTTGTAATTAGTAGAATCTTTCACATATTTGACTTTTTCACGAATAATATTTGATAACAAGTGAAGTTTTTTAATAATCTCTTTATTATTTATATTAATTAAACTTCTTAATTTAAAAATATTTTTTCCTGATCTTGTCAATTTTGACTGCTGGGTATAACACCAAAGGGGTATATCATTTTTATTATATTTAATTATTCCAAATTTCTCATAAGTTTCAACTTTTCCTTCAACCTCAATTGCGATAGTTTTTACATCACTTTTAACTCTTATTAAATTAACAATATTTTGAAAATGATCTTCAACCTGCAATTCTTTTTTCCCTCCTGTGATTTTTACATTCCAATTCTTAATTTTTTGACTATCACTATTCTTTGGAGTCAATATTATCCTCTGATATCCCGAATTGACTTTTCCATCAAAATTGTAAATTATACTTTGTTTTATGTGTAAATACATTTATTTGTGAAAGTTAAATTCTTCCTCTATATGATTTCCTAGCAATATGTTTGAAGTAATTAATTCGTTTAAATGTTTATGTAATCCAAAATCATTGCTTAATTTATTTTTTCTAAAATTAATCTTTTTGTATATTTCATTTGCTTTAATGTAAGATTTAGATTTGATTGTTTTTTTGTTAAGTATTAATTTTAATTTTTCCAAAATTACATTTACACAAAACTTTAGTGATCTTGGCATTTTCTCATTAAAAATTAAAAAATCTAATATAGCTTCAACTGAAATTTTATTTTGATTTTTCCACATAAATGATTTGTAAGCTGATATAGATCTGAGAATTGCTTCCCATTGCTTTTCTTCAAATAAATTATTTTTTACATTTACATTTGGTAATAACGAGTAATACCTTACATTTAATATCCTTGCTGTATTGTCAAATCTCTCAATAAACATTCCCAAAAGACAAAAATTAAAAATTTCATTTCTAAGCATTGTTCCATAGAAAAAACCTACTACTAAAGAGATGCCTTCCCTAATTTTTAGTAGTAAAATATAAACATCTTTTATCAAAATTTTTCGTTTTAATTTACTGTTTATTTCTATGCATAATAGATTTATTGTCTCCGAAACTTCTTTAGTGATTGCAACTCTTGAAATTTTTGCATTATACTTAATTTTAGAAAGTAAATTTAATATACTGTTTGGATTTTCTTTATTTCGCAGTAAGAAATTTACTATGTCAATACTATTTTTTTTACTTTCTGTATCAAAATAATCTTCCATTCCTAATGTTTTTAGAATTGATTCCCATTCATTTAATGAATTTTTATGTGAAGTTAAAGCAGATTGAAATCCAGCTTCAATTAAAATAGAAGTGTTTTCAATTCTCTCTAAATATCTAAATAACCAATAAATTGAATCTGCTGTACTACCAAGCATATTATAATATCCAGGTATCTTTTGTTCCACCACCTTGGCTTGAATTTACAACAAGAGAGTTTTCCTTTAAAGCTACTCTTGTTAATCCACCAGGTGATACATAAATGTCATCTTTTGATAAAATTGCAAACGGTCTTAAATCCACATGTCTTGGAGCAATACCCTTACTTACAAAAGTTGGACATGTGGAGAGTGACATAGTAGGTTGAGCTATATAATTATCAGGAAATCTTGTAATTTTTTTAATAAAATTATTTAAATCTTTTTTTGATGCTAGAGGGCCAACTAACATACCATATCCACCTGACCCATGAATTTCTTTTACTACTAACTCATCAATATTGTTAATAACGAACTTGAAGTCATCTTTGTTACTACATCGATAAGTGATAACATTTTTTAAAATTGGTTTCTCACCTAGGTAAAATTTAATCATATCTGGAATAAAACTATATATTGCTTTATCATCAGCAATTCCACATCCTGGTGCATTAGCTATTGTCACATTCCCTTTTTTATATACATCAATTATTCCAGGAACACCAAGTAAACTATCCTCCCTAAGAGATAATGGGTCAAGATACTCATCATCAATTCTACGATATAATATGTTAACTCTTTTCCAACCCTCAGTTGTCCTCATATTTAAATAACTGTCTCTAACACTTAAATCTCCTCCTTGAACAAGTTCTGCACCCATTTGATCTGCAAGAAATGAATGTTCAAAAAAAGCCGAATTGTTTATACCTGGCGTTAGCACAACTATTCTTTGATTCAATGAATTTGATACACAAGATTTAGATAAATATTCTGATAACAATTTAGGGTATGTAGTTGTATCTAAAACTTGATATTTAGAAAAAATTTCTGGGAACAAGTTTAACATAATTTGTCTATTTTTAATCATATATGATACTCCAGATGGGACCCTAACATTATCTTCTAAAACAAAAAAATCTGAGGAATTAGTTTTGATTAGATCAATTCCTGAAATATGATTATAAATTCCATGAGGTGGAATAAAACCTAACATTTGAGGTAAAAAAGCATTATTACCCCTAATTAAGCTTAGAGGTAAAATCCCAGCTTTAATTATTTCTTGATTGTTATAAATATCTTTCAAAAAAGAATTTATCGTAATTACTCTTTGTACAATACCTTTCTTAATTTTTTTCCAATCTTTTTTATTTATAATTCTAGGAATTATGTCAAAAGGAATTAATCTATCATTTTCATCAAATGAATTAAGGTTAAATGTGATGCCAGTTTTTTTTAAAAAGTTATGAGCAAATTTCTTTTTTTGATACAAATCCTTATAATTGTGATCATTAAAAAAATTTAAAAATTTTTTATATGGATTTTTAATTTCTCCATTGAATTCAATTGCTTCATCATAACTATTAGCTTTATATATATCTATCATATTTTTTAATTTGATTTTTAATTAAATTTTTTTAAATTAGAAGTGCTTTAAAAACATATGTATGATGCAAAGATTGCATCACAAGTAAAAAATTACGAACCGTTAAAAATGAATACAAATTTTGATATTGCATTTTTTGTTAAAAATGAATTAGGCGAAGGACCAATTTGGGATTCTAATAAAAACCAATTAATTTGGTTTGATATAATTAGAAGAACTCTATTCTTTGGAAATCCTATAACTAAAACAGTCTCGACTATTGGTTTTGAAATGCCTGTTTCAGCTGGATTTTTAACTAATACGAATATTTTGTTAGTTGCTAGTTCAGATGGCCTACTGGAAGTTGATCAAATATCAGGTTCTTATCGAAATTTTGTTGATTTAGAATCGCAAAATCATCTTACAAGATCCAATGATAGTAGAACTGCACCAGGAAACTCTATATGGTTTGGAACAATGGGAAGAAATTTAGAAAAAGGTTTAGGAGCTATTTATCACATTAAAGATAAAAAAGTTACAGAGTTATTTTCAAATATAACTGTATCAAATTCAATTTGTTTTTCAAAAAATGGTAAAAGAGCATTCTATAGTGACACAAACACTAACACCATAATGAAATGTGAAATCAATGAAGAAACAGGATTTCCAAACGGAAAATCAGAAATATTTGTTGATTTATCTTCTGAAAAAATACGACCAGACGGTTCTGTTATTGACGAAAATGATTGTTTATGGAATGCACAATGGGGTTCTGGAAAGGTATCTTGTTATGATCCAGAGGGTAAGTTAGTAAAATCAATTTATTTACCTGCCTCTAAGATAACTTGTCCTGCTTTTGGAGGTAAAGACTTAAAAACTTTATATGTAACTTCCGCAAATGAAAACTTGTCTCTACAAGAAAAGGAAGAGCAACCTCATGCAGGAGCAGTTTTCTCAATTGAAATGGAGTATGCAGGCTTACCTGAGAGAAAAGTAATTTTGTAATTTTAATTCATTAATTTTTGATCAAAATGGTATTTAGTCAAATTTTCAAATCCATTTTCTGTAATTAAAACCTGATCCTCCAGTTTTATTGAGAAATCACCATTCTCCCTACTTACTAAAGCTTCCACACACAAGGTCATTCCTGGCTTTAGAACATAATCAAATGCAAATTCTTCATACTTATCTGGATAGCTAATGAGTGGCCATTCATCACATAAACCAACACCATGCATCTTACAACTATATTTTTGTTTTTGATATTTTTGTGGAAGAGCATGACCAGAAAAAGATAACTCTTTAAATGAAATTCCTGGTTTTAGTAAATTCATATTTTCCATTATGTGATCGTAAGCAATTTTATAATCATCTTTCATTTCTGTTAATGGACTACCATTTCCAACAAACCAAGTCCTTGAAATATCTGAACAAAATCCATAAGCACCTATTAAATCTGTATCAAAAGCTAATATTTCATTATTTTGAATAATCCTCGGACCACATTCTTGAAACCAAGGATTTGTTCTTGGACCACTTGTTAACAATCTTGTCTCAATCCACTCCCCCCCTCTAATTATGTTTTCATAATGCAAAATTGCCCAAACTTCGTTTTCAGACATCCCTGGTATAACTTTTTCTTCCATTTTTTTTACTGACATTTCACAAGAATGTATTGCACATTTCATAGCTTTAATTTCTTCAGGACCTTTTATAGATCTAGTATGTTCCATTAACTCTTCACCATCAAATGTAATATATCCTTTATGTTCAATTGCTCTAAGCCCATGTGGCATTATTTTATCAATAGCTAAATTCTTGTTTTTTACATGGACCTTAATAATATCATCCAGTTGCTTTGAAAATTCATCAGCACTTTTTTTTACATTATCTCCCTTTGAGAAATAAAACATTGATGCACCTGATCTAACCTCTTTAACAAGAGGATTAAATTTACAAAGTAGTTCTGATTTATCATAATCCCACAACACAATGTGACCGTTTGCTAAAATTAAACATGCCCTAAATGGATTATGAGTGTTCCATAATTGCATATTTGTCGTGTCTGTTGCATATCGAATATTAAGTGGATCAAATAATAATACACCCCCAAGTTTTCTTTTGTTAATCTCATTAACTAATCTCTTTAATCTGAATTCTCTCATTTCTGCTAAATTAGGAATTTTTATCTTTGATTCTT
>MDSW01142323.1_pt1 | contig 11144 bp, 11 predicted proteins | sample 811171 | NCBI WGS metagenome assembly MDSW01 (sample SAMN05326641, study PRJNA326480) | marine metagenome | isolation source: seawater | place: Atlantic Ocean: North West | collected 2012 | reverse complement strand
GTTCTGCCATGGCCGCGGCGAGGGCCAAGAAGAAGATGAAGCAAGCTGATTTGGCTAGAGCCGTCAATGTGCGTCCGGCGGACATAGCTAACTGCGAGAGCGGACGAGCCAAGCTTGATAATGCTTTGCTCAATCGGCTGAGGAGAGTCCTAGGTAGGTTCGATCTCCCACAAAAGGACTAAAGACACCTGGTTTCCGTTCTGCAACCGGCCGATGCGTACAGCTCTCGATCAAGCACTAGAGCTGTCGAGGGGTCCAGAACTTCCGAACTTGCTCTTTCACGGAGCGGCAGGGGCCGGAAAGAAGACGACTGCCGACGCGCTCCTCGACCACCTATACGGCGCGAGCACCCCGGCACGAAAAGACATGGTGATGTACGTCGACTGCTCCGAAGGGAAAGGACTGCGGTTTGTCAGGGAGGACATCAAGCATTTCGCTCGAACTCAGGTCGCGGCGAGGGCCGGACCGAAGTTCAAAGTTGTTGTCCTGCTAAACGGTGACCATCTCGGTCCCGACGCCCAGTCGGCGCTGCGGCGGTGCATCGAGCAATTCAGCCACTCCACGCGCTTCATGATGCTCGTCTGCGACTCGCGCACGCTTCTCCTCCCTATTCTCTCGCGCTTCTGTAGCTTGCTCTGTACCGGGCCAAAGAACGAGGCAGAGTGGCACAGGCAACAAGTGCGCTCCTGCGTCCCGTCGCCGCCGTGGGGCAGGAACATCGACCAGACTATTGAGGAGGCACTGGCCGATTGGATGAACAGAGAGGAGTCATGCCTAGACGCTGCACACTCTCTGTACCGGCGCGGGATTACGGCGTTGGACGTAGAAGATTTTCTCCTTCGTTTCCGGGAGGCGGATGGAGCACCGAGACTAGGGGAAAGCCATGTAACATCCGAGCCGCTGCTCATAGCGTGCACGCTAGCCCGATACAGGTAGTACGTTCTGAGGGCCCCGCTAATTTGTTACAGCCTGCTATAATGGACGACTACAGCCTCGCTAGTCTAGCCGAATCGAAGAACGAGTGGTGTGCTAGACTCGTAAATGCGCTGACTCCGGCCGTCATCGAAGGCATCCGCTCCATATTCAAGGAGGCCGAGGATCTATGTGAGCGCGAAGACCAGAGCGACAAGTATCTGATGACGTTTCAGACCTATTTGAGCCGTATTCCCAAATGGAACGAGGAGATCATCAAGGGGGAAAGGGAACGAATCGAGGAGCGATCGCGATGCGGCTACCTAGAGGATTTGATCACATGCGTACATGTTGTGCAGCTCAAGGCCCTTACGTGCGTACGAGTCGGCCAGAAGCAAAAAGCGGTTGAGCTGGACGTTCCGTCTGCGAACGCGTTCGTGCACAAGGTGTACACTCTCACGGCTCGCCGTCTCTATACGAGCGTGTACTTGTTCGAGAAGGAGGTACCACCACTCGAACGCCAGAAGCTGAATCGGGAGCTCGAACTTCTAGTCAAGGAGTCAATCATGGATGCGATAAGGGATAGTGTGCCTGTCGAGAAGATTCTTCGCGCGTACGTCGCCCAGACGGAAGAGCCCGTCAATGAAGAGGGGGATGGCACTCCTCTACCGGCCCCTGTGCCTGCGCCCAAATCGCCACTTCCACCCCCGACCCCGTCAACCACAGCACCGCAGCCAAAGGTGCCAGCCCCTCAACCCACCCCGACGATACAGACCAAGGAACCAGACCTGTCCATCAACACCCCTGTCGCCGCCCCTTCGGAGCCCGATCCCGAGCCTATTAAGCTAGTGGTGGAAGAGCCTAAGACTGAGGAATCGGCTATGGCCAGTGCGCTCTCGGTGCCATCTCCGCGGACGGACGCTGAGGCAGCGAACGCGGTCATGGCCGTCGTGGATTCCCTCCCGGGGCCACGGACACCAACCGCGGCTCCGGTCTCGGTGAAGGATCCAACCAGCACCCTGTCCTTCGCCAACGACGACCGGGCGATGAGCACCGGGGGCGAAGAGGAGATCGTGAACGCCCCTAAGGACGATCAGGGGCTTCGCGAAGCCGAACAGCGTCGTGAAGCTAAGGAGGCAGCGGCCGCACCGCCCGTTGATGATGAGCCAATCGCCCTAGCCATCAAAGAGATGGGGGGCGTGGAAGGGCTGCCAGACGTAGATTTAGGCATCGAAGACATAGAGGTGCTGGCCTAATGCGTTACGGCCAGGCCGCATAAGTCGTCGCAACGTTTAGTTATGAGAGACGTCCTCTTGGAGGCTGCGTGCATCGCCCTTCTCTTTGCTCTTGTGAAGTACGTAGAAGCGCGCTTCATCAAGAAGACTCCAGCTAACACAAAGACCATTTTGAGGGATGGAGTGCTCGTTTGCCTAAGCTCGGCCGGCGCGCTCGTTCTCACGTCCTATCTAGGACTGGGTACGGCAGGCAGCGCCCCGACCCAGGCGTTCACCGGGAAGCCGGAATTCTAATCATGAGGACCCAAGCATGTTGATCCCCACGATTGTCACAACAATCCCTCCAATCTGCATCCGCGACAACTTCTGACCAAAGAAAAACCACCCCAAGAGGGCAATCGATATCTCTGTACCTGCGTTCCACAGCGAGTTCGCTATGGCAAGTGCGTCCCCACTACGCAAGAGCATGAAGTATAGGACTGCTACCGATACGTATAGGAGAGAGCCCAACCCAACGTTCATGAACTGGTGGGCGGTCACGGCTCGCTGCAGGAAGTACTGCGCCCCACTTTCCGCCAGGATCAGAGCGAGCACGTTTATCACCTGTCCGGGCTTCGTCATTCATTTAGGTCCGGTTTTTCTTTGGCCACAATTGGAGCGGCCGTGTAGTCTGGCAGTGAATCCAGAACCATGACCCGGGTCTTCTTCCCGACCTCCGCCCGGGTCGCTCTGTACCGCTGTAGACATGGTGTTTGAAGGGCCTTCTCGGGAGTATGGTTATGCACGGTTCGGGCGATCATCTTATACAGCTTGAAGTCGGGATACCTCTCCACTCCACTCGACTTATACATAATGTTCCTGCCCTTGTCGTCCGTGCACCAGTTCATCATCATCTCCACGACCGCGGGGGGGCGGAACTCAGAGCCTTCGTACTCGTCCATCAGATGGTCGTATAGCGAGCATCCCAGCCGACAAAGGTCGAAACTCGGATTAGGATCTAGTCTTGGGCGTTTGGGGTTCATGAAGGGTTCACAGTTGTACTGCGTGGCCGCATCCCCGTGCTTGCCGAAACTGTCGCTGCATAGCCGCTCGCCCCTGAACTCGTATATCGAACGACCAAAGTCAATGATCTTGTAGAGACGGCCGAATGTGGGCACCCGGTAGAGCTGCCCGTTTATTTTGTAGCAAAGATACTGCTTGTCGGTGTGCTTGTACATGACATTGTTGGTGTGAAGATCATTATGGGTGAGACGGAAGCAACGCTTGTAGGCGAGGAGGGACGCTACAACCTGAAACATCGCAGACTCCCACTCTTCCGGCTTGAGGCCTTTCCTGACCATCAACTGGTCCAATGTAGCTTCGCATGACTCGAGGGCGATCGCACAGACAGGGAACTCCTTGACGCTAAGGAAAACGGAGTCCTCTCCCATGGAGGACATTGTGCCGGCATCACTCACCGACCCCCTCTCGGACTGACTTTCGTCTTGAGGGCATCCATCTGATACGCTCTCGTCTCCGCCGTCCTCGTCTGTACCGGAAGACCGGCTCGAGCACGAACTGCTATCTCGCTCTGACCGCGCGCCAGCGAGAGGTTTACCGCCGACGTTCCCGGCAAACACCAGCTCAAGGCCAGGCGCCTGTGCTAGGGGGTCTTCGGGTGGACAGAATATGCTCTCTAGATCCTGCATGGATGACGCGGAGGAGGCCTCCTCCGCCTCTACTGGCTCGAGATCAGCTGCGGTCATAACCAATGGGGTTCTTCTCTTTCCACTCCCTAGCCCCTGGCTGAATCGAGCTCGGGCCGACGCTTCAAAGTGAAACAGTTCGCCTTCGTGCTGACTGAAGAACTCCGAGGAGGCCAGGTGGTCCATGTCGTCAGCCACGTCCACAAGAAAGTTATTCTTCTTGGCCAAGAAGCAGGCATACGAGTCCAGCCCGTGCAGGAACCCGTGCGAATGAAGCAGCCCCGCAGTCAGGTAACTAAAGAACCCGTCCACATAAGCGGAGTTGTTGCCTCCTCGACTTTTAGAGTGCCCGCCATTGCTGTCGACGTATGGGAGCCTAAGAAGGGCCTCAGTAGACGGGCCATACCGACCGGTCATGTACCGGAGTGGATCAAGGATCGGTGAAAACTTGAAGAAGGCCGTGGTATGTCTCCGATGCCCCTTTTGGTCTTCGACCTCTACCCGGAACTTTCCGTGCCCCTCGCGCCCATGCGTCCCTACGAGGCGCAGGGGATGATTAAGAGTGACATGCTTGCAGTTGCTCTCCTTAAGATCGAAAAACCTGCTCAGAAGCGGAATGAAGTTCTGGGGCTCCTCCAGATCGAGAACACCCGGCTGAGCCAAATGGGCGTGCAAATCATCGTTCACGTCTTTAACATAGCCTAGCTCCATTAGTTGGGCGGACATTATCAGAGAGGAAAACCAAACTCAGCGCGCATGGCTGCTGCTAAACTTTTCTGCCAGACCTCCAATGACCCTTGAGCTGAAAAAGTTCGACATGAGGGAGATACGCTTCAGACCCGATCAGAACACAGGGCCGGTCGTTGTTCTCATCGGGAGGCGGGACACGGGGAAAACATACCTGGTCCGGGACCTTTTGTACCACCACCAAGACATTCCTATCGGGACCGTCGTTTCAGGCACGGAGGCCGGGAACGGGTTCTACGGCAACCACGTTCCCAAGCTATTCATCCACGACGAGTACAATACTGCCATCATCGAGAACATCCTAAAAAGACAGAGACAGGTGCTTAAGCAAATGAAGAAGGAGGTTGAGACCTACCGAAAGACGACGATCGATCCAAGATCGTTTGTGATTCTGGATGATTGCCTCTACGATGCCACCTGGACAAAGGACAAGATGATGCGCCTCTTGTTTATGAACGGTCGTCATTGGAAAGTTATGCTTATCATAACAATGCAGTACCCCTTAGGTATCCCTCCAAACCTGAGAACGAACATCGACTATGTGTTCATACTCAGAGAGCCGTACATCTCTAACAGGAGGAGAATATGGGAGAACTATGCTGGCATGTTCCCCACTTTTGAGGGGTTCTGCCAGGTCATGGATCAGTGCACGGAGAACTACGAATGTCTGGTCATCAACAACAATGCCAAATCGAACAAGCTTCACGACCAGATATTCTGGTACAAAGCACAACCACGGGGAGCATTCAAGCTGGGGTCGCGCGAGTTTTGGGAACTCTCAAAGGGACTGAACTCCGACGACGATGACGAGCCTTACGATCCGCAGAAAGCCTCTAGATCGAAAGGTCCTAAAATAAGTGTCAGGAAAACTCGCTGGTGATCATGCCATCGCTGGTTCCGGTTCCACAAATATTCGTGCATAAGTGCATAAGTGCATGTGGCTCAGGACGATGGGAGTATTCAACCTACGCACGATTACGAAGTACGTAGCAGCCGTGGTGTACGCTGCTTCAGGCATTGTCTATCTAGACGTCGGGAGCGCCGGGACGCAAAAGAACGCCCGGAATGTTCTGGGTGTAGCATTTGGCCCTGCATGGGCCATCGCGGTTTGCGGGCTCCTGGTCAACAACGTGTACTACAAGGAACTAGCCAAGAGAGACAGAACCACCCTTCTGGGCAGGAGGGTCGGCGACGTGTTTGGACACGCCCTCCCAGCCGCCGTCGCGACGGCTCTGGGCCCAAAGGCGCTCCCCGTAAGCCTGCCGACGTACTCCCTGGTACTTCTCTGTATTTATGCACTAGCCCTTCCGATGCTGGAGCGCGTATATGTGGGAGTGCCGACGTGGGTCTTGTGGGGACTGGCGCCGTTTACCATGCTGGCGGCCACCTATCTACGCTATTACCCCTCTCAATAAGTCGGTCCAGCCTGGCCCTTCTAGGGACAGGACAGACTTATTCGGGTGCATCATTATGCTGGGCGTGACCACTCGCTCTGTTCTGTGCCATGCTGACTTAATACCTAGGGCGTACGACGTAATTATCGCGCACCTAGCCTTTGCATACGGGTGCGGCTGGTACTTCACTAGTCCAGCAGAGAGAAGATCGTGGCTGGTGGCCGGTCCTTGCACTAGGCATGATCGCGTGCCTTACGGTTCATAAGCCCGACCTACACGCGTATGATGCAATACATCCCTGGACCCACGTCCCCGGCGGACTAGCATCTCTCTCTCAGCTACCGACCAACCAAGCCTGGCTTAGGACATTTGAGTATCTATTTTGGCGACCTTCGGCGGAACACCGCCTCCCAGACCCGTCGCGCTAGCCTCCCAAGCATGGTCGCCGCCATGAATCTCGGGCAGTCGGTGCTCGCGGCAGAAACACCCTCCGCAACGGCATTTCCCCTGCTCAAGGTCGGCCAAGTTCAGTCGGCGACGACAACCGGGAAACGAGCATCTCCTCTTGGGCATGAGTATACCTAGGGAGACTATTCGTTCTTTACCTTTGAGCCCTCTTCTGGTTCTCCCTTGCTCTCCTCCTCTCCTCCTGACTGCTCATGGTCGGGAGAAGCAGCGCCAGCGGCAGCGGCGGCAGCCTCCCGAATGCTGTCAGGCGCATTGATTAGCCGGCTGACCCCATGATCGCTGCTCTTATGATCGATGACAACATTGTCTCCTTCGAACAGCTCCCGACGGATGTCAGCCGTCGCCACCACTTCCTTTTCACCGAGCCCCGTCTCCGTAGTGTTCATGTCCTTAACACTCACGAGCTCTCCACCCTCATTGATGGTCTGGGTGAGCACATTCCCGCTCTCCTTGGCCTTACGCTGGTTGTCCTCCATGGCCTTCTCCTTCGTCTCGCGCACCCGTTTGTCGAACTCAGCCTTTGCCTGCGCCTCATTCTTCTTCTTCTCATGCATAAGTTGATTCAACTCTTCCTCGACATACTCGACCCGGCCGGTCTTATAGGCGTCGGGGTGCCAGGGCATCCACATGCCAACAGGCCCCACAAACACATCATGGTTCGGGTCCACCTCGCGGAGCATCTTGCACCTGAGCTCCGCTTCTTGCTGGGTCGGATAGCAGCCTCTAACCTTAACTCCGCGAACAGTGGTACGAAACTGATTCTGCTCACTGAACTCCTTCTCGAGCTTGTCCTCGTTTGCATCCATGTAGGTCTTGAACTCGTCGGGAAGAGTGGTGGTGAACAGGTTCTCTCGCTCCTCTTCGCAGAACCCCTTGAGGTCCTGGGTCAGATCATCGAGCGAGATGCCGTATTTGTGGGCCAGGAAGGCAGTGAACTGGGTGTATTTCTCGAGACCCTTGTTCAGCTCCCACTCGCGGAGATAGTTCTGAAAGTAAAACAGATTCTTGTCCTTCAGCACTTTCTCCGGCGAGATGAAGGAAAGACAAACAAACCGCTGGCCAGCAATGGCCTTATCCTCGTCAAGCACGTCGACGTACTTGGGGTTGGGGAGACCATCATCAGTGCGCGCACGTGTGACTCCAGCAGGCCGGTGTTCGGAAGCTACCTGCGACATCTCGTGCGTGTAGAGGAGCCGGCCACTTAAGCGTCTTTCGGCGAACAAACAGACCACTCTTTTTTTCTCCAGCCTATTTATAAGATGACTGGCATCGATCTGCACCTCGGTGAGCTTCTTAAGCGAGCGATCAAGTACTTGATCGAGGGCCTTATGGTGGCAATCGCCGCCTTTGCCATTCCCAAGAAGAACCTCAACATGGACGAAGTGGCACTCATTGCCCTTACCGCCGCCGCGACTTTCAGCATTCTGGATACGTACATCCCCACCATGGCTGTTCAGGCCAGATCCGGCGCCGGACTGGGTATTGGCGCCAACCTGGTCGGTTTCCCCAGGTAAGGGGTTCCTAGACAGTCGGGATGAACTCCCAGCCTAGCTCACCACAGATCTTTTTCCAGATCTCGTCTTGCTCTATGCGTTTCTCTCGGTCTTTCAGCATGGGGAAAAACGGAAGAAATTGCGTCTGATCCAGAAGCTCGCAAAGTTTATAGACGGTGTAGTAATAGTTCAAGAAGTTCACCCTGTCGTCAGGACAGTACTTTGCATATGGGGCCTGTATCTCCATGAAAAGCCTACACAACGTGTCTTCGAGTTCGGAGTTCATGATAGGCGGTTTTATTCCGAGTTTATCCTTGATGAAAGGGATGTGCTCGTAATACTTGTTGTACCCGAGCTTCTTAAGGATGTCCTTTGCTTTCTTATTGGTAAGCTGGGCCAGGCTGATACGCTCCTTCTTAACCTGGTTGCGGATCGCCTCCAGCACTTCCGAAGGAATCTGTGTCGTCTCTTTCGCCTGGAACTGGGCTAGGATCTCACGGAAGTGATTTATCCTCTTGTACGCATAGAAACATACTTCCTTTGGAGGCTCCTTGTAAGAAGGCTTATCGTTCTCGACCAGATACGGAAAAGTCCGAGAGCATGACGTGCACACAAGCGTTCCTTCGCATTCGACCGGCACCAACTCCCCCGTTCGGCAAGCGGGGCACAGGTCCACGTCAAATCTAGGCTGTGGCTGTCCATCTAGGGAATGCAGGATGCCCGGATCAGTCGGAGACGCACCGGTCTTGCCCGTACGGAAGAAGTCGTCCAAGACGGTCGTCTCGCAGTTGCCTTCGTCTATCTTCTTCTTCTGCTCGAAGTATTCGAAGACGCTTGGCCCATGCTGGAGCAAGTATTCCTTGCGAGCGGAGCGAACAACGGCGATCCTCCGTCTGAGTTCACCCAGACGGTCTTTCAGCTCCAGCTTGTCATCCAGTCCAAGAGTCGTTTGCTTAAGAGCCCTCTTAATCTCACTCTTCTCTTCCAGAAGGCGTGGTAGAACTGTTTCTCTTTCCGTCCTGAGCTCGTGCAGTCTTGCCTGGTGGCTCGCGTCGAGGGTGAGCACAGCGGGCTCATCGCCGCCGCCGACTCTCCTGGTTCGTGCCCGGAAGGTGGGCATGTGTACTCTCTAACGCGGCATCTATTTAATTCGGGAACAGCGCGTGAACGTTTTCTTAGTGAGTGCATGGACGTTATCCAGACACCCGGAATAGACGCAAGCCAAGTGGACTGCATCACGCTGCAGAAGATGGCGTTTGTGTACAATGCAGTCCAATCTGGCTGGGCGGTTAAACGGAAAGACGGGGCTTACGTGTTCAGCAGGCCGCATGGAGGGGAGAAGCAAATCTACCTGGACAGCTTCCTCAAGAGATTCATTGAAGACAACTTAGACGTAGAAAAACTGGTCGGTTCGTAAATAATGAAGATCTTGCGGATTTTTTTTCTTGCTCAGTAGTATAACATGGGAGGAGGCTTGATGCAGCTCGTTGCTTACGGAGCCCAGGACGTGTATCTCACGGGTAACCCGCAGATCACGTTCTGGAAGGTGACGTACCGTCGCCACACTAACTTTGCTCTCGAGAGCATTGAGCAGACCTTCAACGGTCAGGCTGACTTCGGTCGTCGCGTGACGTGCATCATCAGCCGTAACGGCGATCTTGCCTACCGCACCTACCTGCAGGTGACACTGCCTGAGATCAACCAGGCAATGCACAACCCGCTTGGTGGGGTGGTTAACGCCGCCGGCAACGGGCTCGAGGCCGCTCAGCAGCCTGGAGCCAACAACGGCGTCTACGCGCGCTGGCTTGACTTCCCTGGTGAGCACATGATCTCCGCCGTCGAGGTTGAGATCGGTGGGCAGCGGATCGATCGCCAGTATGGTGACTGGATGCACATCTGGAACCAGCTTACGCTCTCCAAGGAGCAGGAGCGTGGTTACTACAAGATGGTCGGCAACACCACCCAGCTCACCTACATCACCGATCCGTCATTTGCGGACATTGACGGCCCATGCGACTCCACTGCGCCGCGCCAGGTGTGCGCACCGCGCAACGCGCTCCCGGAGACGACTCTGTACGTCCCGTTCCAGTTCTGGTACTGCCGGAACCCCGGTCTCGCTCTGCCGCTGATCGCTCTCCAGTATCACGAGGTGAAGATCAACCTCGACATCCGTCCCATTGACGAGATGCTCTGGGCGGTCGAGACGCTCGAGTGTGGTGAGCTCGGCATGGCCGACAGCAGTGCCACGGGTGCCTTCGCCGCCGCCCCGTCCGCCGGACAGACGGTGAAGGTTACAACCGCCTACAACCAGTCGCTGGTGGCCGCCTCTCTGTACGTCGATTACGTCTTCTTGGACACGGACGAGCGTCGTCGTATGGCACAGAACCCGCACGAATACCTGATCGAGCAGCTGCAGTTCACGGGCGACGAGTCGGTCGGTTCTTCATCCAACAAGATCAAGCTGAACTTCAACCATCCTTGCAAGGAGCTGATCTTCGTCGTGCAGCCGGACGCCAACGTCGATTACTGCTCCTCGCTCGAGTGCGGGACGGTTCTCAACCGCCTGCTTGGTGCTCAGCCTTTCAACTACACGGATGCCACGGATGCTCTACCGAACGCGGTGCATGCATTCGGCGGACCTCTCGGCGTCGCCGCGGGTGGCCCGGAGGGTCAGGAGGCCTTCATCAATGCTTCGGGTCTCTTCGCTGATCCGGGCGCTGTGGATGTTGAGGCGGAGGCATTCTGGAACATGCCTGCGTACCAGTCTCCGGCCTACGGCGCTTCACTCAAGGGCTGGGATGGCGGCGCTAACCAGCCCCAGACCGCCGCTGGGAAGGAGGCCGGTAGCAAACTCTACCCCGGAGGCGCCCCATCGGGAACGTCGGGCCATCCAGGTGGCTACACCACCGGCGGAGGCGGAGGCGGTGCTGCCGCACCAAAATACGGCGGGTTTTCGGACGGCGCCGGGCAGGGCCCCGAGAAGTTCGCCGGTCAGCAAGATATCCACAACGTGGTCAACTCGGGTGTGTCGGACGCGGGTACGTTCGTGCTTGCCGAGACAGCGCTGGACATGCACTGCTGGGGCGAAAACCCCGTTGTTACCGCCAAGCTTCAGCTTAACGGCCAGGACCGCTTCTCGGAGCGTGAGGGCACCTACTTCGACCTGGTGCAGCCGTACCAGCACCACACGCGCAACCCGGACACGGGCAT
>MDSW01029595.1_pt1 | contig 11144 bp, 9 predicted proteins | sample 811171 | NCBI WGS metagenome assembly MDSW01 (sample SAMN05326641, study PRJNA326480) | marine metagenome | isolation source: seawater | place: Atlantic Ocean: North West | collected 2012 | reverse complement strand
AATTTCGTTTAAAATTAATTTTAGGAAATAATTTATTTAATGTTATATTTTTTTTTTTAAAAAAAAAATTTTTTTCCATAAGCTATTCTAGCTTAATCGATTTTAATTTTTGATTTAATATCTTAATTATATCGTCTGTTATGTTAAGATTTTTATCAGCTAGCAAAATACTTTTATTATCAACTACCATTCTAATTTTTTTCTCTTTCATGTAACTCTCTAAAATAGGATTTAAAGTTTTTAAAAGCTCAGTTCTCGCTTTAGTTCTTTGTTTTGAAACACTTTGTAATAACTTATTCCTCTCTTGTTGTAAAGAAGACACTTTTTTTCTTAATTCAGAAACTTTTTTTTTATATTCTTCCGGAGATACTAATTTTTTTTGTTGAATAATTTTTTTTTCCTCTTCTTGAATCTTTTTTTCTTTTTCTTTAAGACTCTTTAAACCATTATCTAATTTTGATTTTAGAAAACTTTGTGCTTTTTTTCCTGCATCACTCTGGTTTAAAATAAATTTAAAATCTAATACGTATGGTGTCTCAGCATAAGATTTATTTAAACTTATACAAAAGAATAATATTAATAAAGTATTTACAATTAATTTCATAATTTAAAAAGTTGTTCCTAAATTAAAAGTGAATCTTTGAGTTTGATCAGTATCTGCTTTTGACAAATCGTGAGCAAGGACAAAATTCATAGGTCCTATCGGCGACATCCAATTAGCTATTACACCTGTGGAAGACCTTATTTTATTACTTTCGTCAATTGTGCTATCGTAATCAACTCCCCAAACATTACCAAAGTCTAAAAAAACACCCAAATCAGCATTTGTGTTTTCTGGAAGAACAGTTGGTAAGTTGGCTTCAAGATTTAATGCCATGACATAATTTCCTCCTACATAATCTCCATTATCAACTGGACCTATTCTGTTTTTTTTAAAACCCCTTAATCTTTTAGTACTTAATCCTTTTCTCTTACTTAATCGTACATCATCAGAACCAAGACCGTTAATAGTAGAGACTAGTAATTTTCCAACTCCAATAACATCTTCATTTAAAGTTTTATAGCTACTAGCCACAAATGAGTTTGATATAAAAGATTTGTCTGCATAAATTGGAAAAGCTTGTCCAAAAGTCACTAGAGATCCGCTTGTAGGATTAAATGATCTGTATCTTCCATCAAAAGACAATCCATAGTTTGTTGCAATTTCATTATATGTGCCTTTTTGTTTTTGTAAGGAAGTCGAAGCTGAAGATGTGGTACGTAAATCGTCATGACTAGCACTTAAACCAAGTGATAAAAAAACATCTTTATACTGTTCAAAAGAAGTTGATATGCCAGCGGACATTATTGAGTTTTCATATCCTTGATCAGGTTTATCATTTGATTGACTTGAAATAGAATAATTTAATGCGTTTCCAAGAAAATTATAATTTGGATCGGTAAAATTTAAAATTCCAGTAAAAGTTTCATCATCAACCTCAAGATCTAATGCTATAGATCTTCCTGAACCTAGCCAATTATTTTCCTTAACTCCAATTGCAAAAGAACCTCCTGTAGTTCCAATACCAGCTCCTGCTGAGATCTCACCAGTAGGCTGTTCTTCTACTGTAATATCTATATTTTTAAGATTGCTTTTGGATCCATCTGACACTTCATATTTGACACTTCTAAATATGTTTCTAGATCTTATATTAGCAATAGACTTCTCTAAGTTTAATTTCGAAAAAGGATCACCTTCATCTAAAATCAATTCACCTCTTATTACATCTTCATTGGTAACATTATTGCCAAATACATTTATACGTTCAATTAAATTTTTCTCACCTTCGTAAATGTTTAATACTATGTTAATTGAGTCAACACCTATTTCTTCCTCAACATTATGTTCTACAAATTGTAAGTTACTTTTATCGATGATATCGTCTAAGTTCTCAAGAATTTTTTTTACTTTAAACGGTGAATAATAATCACCTACATACTTTTCAAAAGTTTTGTTTAATGGAAAAAATATTTTTTTATCAAATACTTGATCTACTTTCGTTGAAATTTTATTAATTGTGTATCTTTTACCTTCATCAATAGAGTAGATCAATTCTGCGTTACCATTCTCATTAATTTTTGCCAATTTTGAATTTACTTTAGCATCGTAAAAACCACTTGATTTATAATAATTTGTAATTAACCGCGTATCCAAATCTAATAAATTTTCACTAAAGTTCGTATTTCTGGATAAAATCTTCCAAAATTTATCTTCTTCGCTAGTTATAATATCTCTTAATCTTCTGTTGCTAATTTTTTTGTTACCAATAAAACTTATTGAAGATATTTTAGTTTTTTCACCTCTATTAATTTCAATTAGAACATCTACTTGATCAGCTGTAACTTCCTTAGTTTTAATTTCAATTTCAGCAGAGTTATATCCTTGCGCTGAATATAATAATTTAATTTTTTCGATATCTTTTGTTAAGTTTGATCTAATAAATGATCGTTTAGATTTAGTCTCAATAATTTTTTTTATTCTATCTTTGTATTTTTTGCTTTTCTCTCCAACTATTACTAATTGGTCCACAAATGGAAATTCTTTGACTTCTACAACAAGTTCACTTCCAACAATAGAGATTTTTACGTCTTCAAAAAAGTCTGTGGAATAAAGTTTGTTTAGAACTTTGTTAAGATCAGCTTCGCTATAATTTTTATTAGTCTCAATTCCACCATATATTTTTATTGTTTCTAAGGATATTCTGTTATTACCTTTAACATTAAAACTTTTTATTACCTCTGCAAAGGAATTGGTAAAAAGGAAAACAAGTAAAATTGAAGTTATAAAAATTTTATTCATAATTTTTTAGTTTTTCCATCGTTAGTGATCTAGCCCAATTATCAATTTGATAAATTTGTTTTATGTTTGTTGGCTTTTTTACAGCATATTTTTTGAAATTACCATTGTTCAATATAGTCATTATGATTTTATTTATATCTAAAAAGTCTATTTTTTTCTTAAGAAATTGATCAACTAAAACCTCATTTGAGGCACTAATTATTATAGCTGCCGAAGGGTACTGAATTATCTTGTCTTTTAGTTTAATAGTCGGAAATATTTTTTTATCTACTTTTTTAAAAATCAAATTTTCTAATATAGAAAATTTTTTTTCTTTATAAAAATTATTTATATCAAGATCGCCAGCAAATATCGCATTAGCTAGTGGAATTTTCATAGATGTCTCGTGAAAAATAAATTTTTTAATACCATTTTTTAATTCTAAAATTGCATGAACAAGAGAATTAGGATGAATTAAAATATCTATCTTATTAAATGGAATATTGAATATTTTTTGAGCTTCAACTACTTCAAATATTTTGTTCATTAATGTTGCAGAGTCGATAGATATTTTTTTTCCCATTTTCCACTTTGGGTGCTTGAGTGCCTGGTTGACTTTTACCTTAGAAAGTTGTTTACGAGTAAAATTTAAAAAAGGACCGCCTGAAGCTGTAATATAAATTTTTTTAATATCTTCCATATTATGATTTTCAATTAATTTTAATATTGAATAATGTTCAGAATCAATAGGAATTAATTTAGTTTTATTTTGAGCAGCTTTTTTTTTAATTAAATCCCATCCGCAAATTATAGCTTCTTTGTTAGCTATTAGAATTTTATCACTATACTTTGTTAATTTTAATATTGGTTCAAGGCCTGCTATTCCAGGGATAGCAGAAACTGTAATGCTTGAGGCTGATTTAAATTTTATATCATCATAATTTTTTAATATTTTGATATTTTTTTTTTTGAATTTTTTTGATATTTTTTTAAAAGTACTCTGATCATTAATAACAAAATATCTAGGTTTAAATTTTGTTATTTGTTTTGAAATGAGTTTGTAATTTTTATTTGCAGAAAAAATTAGGGGCTTAAATAATTTATTTTTTTTACTCATTATGTCTAAAGTGTTTAATCCAACCGACCCTGTTGATCCTAATATTGAAATAAATTTTTTCATTTAAGTAAATACAACTAATGATACGAACCCTAAAGGTATACCAAATAACATTCCATCAATTCTATCTAAAATTCCTCCATGACCTGGCAAAAAATTTCCAGTATCTTTGACCTTTGCTTTTCTTTTCAAAAACGAAAAAAATAAATCACCTGTTTGACAACTAATTGAAGTAATAAATGAAACAATTAATATCAAATATGAAAAACTATTAGTGAATAAAAATAAAGAAAAAGAAAATACAAAGCATGTCAATATAATAGATCCAATTGCACCAGAATAAGTTTTGTTTGGACTAACTTTTGTCAATTTCGGACCTTTAAATATTTTACCAAAAATAAATCCTCCAACATCTGATGCTACACATCCTAAAATAAGTGAATAAAGGACAATTTTTAAATGGATAAAATTTATAAAAAAAATAAAAAAATAACAAAAAATTACTAAATAAATGATGAATAAAATATTTGAGCAGTAATGGAAAAAAAAATTTCTGAAAATTTTTTTTGTAATTTGCAAAAACTCAATGATAGACAAAACACCAAGAACTAACAAAATATACGTTGCAAAAAAATTAAATTTAATCATGATATATATTAAAAATAATAATATAAATGAGGTTTGAACCCTTCTTTTGGTATTACTATCAATCATATGCCACCATAATTTCTCTTTATCTTTTTAAATTTTGTAATAATTTTAAGTAAATCGAATGACGAGAATTCTGGCCATAATTTTTTTAAAAAAAAAATTTCTGTGTAAGCAAGCTGCCACAACATAAAATTACTTAATCTGTTATGCCCACCAGTTCTTATTAGAATATCAGGATAAGGCATATAGCTTGTATATAAATTTTTCTCAAAGTTCTTTATATTTATTTTTTTCTTAGTTTTTTTAAGTGCAGATAAAATCTCATTCTTTGAGCCATAGTTAATAGCTAAATTTACAGTAATTTTTTTGTTATTTTTTGTTAAATCTGATGATTTTTTTAGAATGATTTTAACATCAGAGGCTAGTTTATTTAATTCTCCAAAAATGTTTAATTTTATTCCTTGTTTTTTTATATTTTCAATTTCTTTTAAAAAGTAAATTTTTATCAGCTTAAGTAAAAAATTTACTTCTTTTTTTGGACGTTTCCAATTTTCAGAAGAGAATACGTAAAAGGTTACAATAGGTATTTTGTATTTTATTGCAGACTTAACAATTTTTTTTACTGTTTCAACACCTTTGATATGTCCGTAGTTTCTGCTTTTACCCTTTCTTTTACCCCACCTGCCGTTTCCATCCATGATAAAAGCAACATGGTTTAGAGTGTTCATATCTGGATGATCTCTTTTTCTTTCTCAGATAAAATTTTTTCTATGTTTTCTATATTTGAATCTGTCAACTTCTGAATATTTTTTTCAAAATTTTTGTTATCATCTTCTGAAATACTTTTGTCTTTTAACTTTTTTTTTAGTTCTTCGTTGGCTTCTCTTCTAATATTTCTAATCGAAACTTTTCCTTTTTCGCCCATACCTTTTAGTACTTTTATTAAATCTTTTCTTCGTTCTTCTGTTAAATCTGGAATTCTCAGTCTAATCATTTGTCCATCTGTTTGAGGATTTATTCCAAGCTCTGATTTTTGTATTGCACTCTCAATTAAATTTATATTACCTTTATCCCAAACTTGTATAGAAATTAATCTTGCTTCAGGAACGCTAACTGTTGCGAGCTGATTAATTGGCATTAATTGACCGTACACGTCTACTTTGATTGTATCAAGCATGTTAGTGTTTGCTCGACCTGTTCTTAGTGTTGAGATATCTTTTTTTAATGATTGAATGCTCTTATCCATTTTTAATGAGTAATTTTTTTCATTAAATTCGTTGCTCACGTTTTAAACTCCTTCACCAACTTTATATCTAACAAAGTCTTGAATTTTAAGAGATTTTTCTGAAGAGTTTTCATTAAGTATATCTGAAACTTTTTTCTTAGGATCCATAATCCATAATTGGCTTAATAGTGAATTATCATTTAAAAACTTTGAAATTTTACCTTTAGATATTTTTTCAGCCATTTCAGCAGGTTTGCCCGAGTTTGTAATTTCAGCTTTAATAATCTCAAGTTCTTTATCTACTATTTTTTTACTGATACTCTCTTTTTTGATCGCCAATGGATTAGATGCAGCAATGTGCATTGCAACTTTGTTTCCTAATTCTTCATTTTTTCCCTCTGTAATGCCCTCAATTTTTACTACTGCTATAATTTTACCAATGCCTTTTTCAATAGCTGAATGAACATAAGAAAAATTCACACCATTTGAATTATCAAAAAAATTAGCTCTTCTTATTGTTATCTTTTCTCCAATTTTAGCAATTAAATTAACCAAGTTATCTTTTACTAAAATTCCATTATTCATTTTAGTTTCACTCAGTTTATCAAGATCACATTTTACATTGAAGTTAATTTCCGAGAGTTCTTTACAAAAATTGATAAAATCTTTATTTTTTGCAACAAAGTCTGTCTCGCTATTTATTTCAATTAAGGAAATTTGTCCCTCATGTTCTTTGACTAAAGCTAAACCCTCTGAAGCAGTTCTGCTCATTTTTTTTGAAGCCTTAGCTATACCTTTTTTTCTTAAAAACTCGATAGACTTTTCAATATTACCCTCAGTTTCATCTAAAGCTAATTTGCAATCCTTAAATCCAACACCTGTTAATTCTCTCAATTTTTTAATGTTATCTAACAAATCTTTATTTGGCATTTTATTTGAATTAAAATTATATTTTACTTTTGTTTGGAGGGTTTTGCTTCATTTTTTTCTTCAGATCCTTTTATAAATTTTTCAGCATCTTTAATTGTGTTTTTTAATAAATCACAATAAAGGTTTATGGATCTTCTGGCGTCATCATTTCCAGGAATAGGATAATCAATCCCAGTTGGATCTGAGTTGGTGTCTAAAACTGCTATAATAGGTATTCCTAATTTCTTAGCCTCTGCAACGGCGAGGGACTCTATGTTTGTATCAATAATAAAAATTAAATCAGGTGTTTTTTTCATTTCTGAAATCCCACCTAACGATCTTTGTAATTTTTCTTTTTCTTTTCCAAATTTCAATATTTCTTTTTTTGTAAAACCAAGATTCTCTTTCGATAATTGGTCTTCTAACTTTTTCAATCTTTTAATTGAATTTTGAATTGTATTCCAGTTGGTCAGCATTCCGCCTAGCCATCTATAATTTACATAATATTGTCCAGTTTCTTTGGCTAATTCACTTACTTGCTCAGAGGCTTGTTTTTTTGTTGAAACAACTAATAATTTTCCACCATTTGAAATCACTTTATGCACTTGAGTTAGAGCATTTTTGATAAAGTCCACGGTTTGAGTGAGGTCTATAATATGAATGGATTTTTTTTCTCCAAAAATGTACTTTTTCATTTTTGGATTCCACCTTAATGTTTTGTGGCCGAGGTGCACTCCAGCTTCTAGTAATTGCTTAATGTCTACTTTTGGTACGTTCATATTTTTTTCCGGTTAATCCACCACAGTAATTCCAAAAATTGGACCGGTAGGGCAATGCCCTTATAACTGTGTGCGAAATTAAAATAAGATATATACAATCAATTTAAAAAATCAACAGTCTAAACTGTTATTTTTTCAACGTATTTCTTAGCTTTTAAGGCTTTAAGGTGGTCTAAATCAAATTTTCTTTTTTCCTCTAACGAGAAATGAGCCTGTTTATTTTCATCCTTAATTACAAGATGTATTTTTGTTTCTCCTCTATTCGAAAGTAGTGTTTTTATTTCATTTAGATCATAATTTTTTTTTAATTCTATAGTTACTTTTGAGTAAGGTTTATTAATTACATCGTCTAAATTGAGGATCTTTTTTACATTAACTCTTTTTTTTATTCCTTCTCCAGAAATTTTATCTTTTTGTAAAGTCAAAACAAATGACTCCGACTCTTTTAATTTTTCCCTATTATCGATTAATAGCTCAGCAAACAAGAAAAGCTCAAATTCAGCTTGTTTATCACTGAACTTAACAATGGCATATGGAGTGCCTTTTGCGCTTTTTTTTTCCTGAATTGACATGATTGTTCCAGCAACTAAACCTTCGTTTTTTTGATTTTCATAAAATTGATTATATGAATTTATATTCAGTTGGTTAAATGTCTCCTCAAATTCATTTAATGGATGATTCGTCAAATAAAAACCAATTGCTCTAAACTCCTCGGCTAATAGCTCTTTTTGGGTCCATGGTGTCGATGGCAAAAATTCAAACTCAGTTTGACTCATTTCTTGATCGCTAAAAAGATTTGACTGTTGATTTTCTTTATCTTCATTAATATTCTTAATTTTCTGTATAATTTTTGGTATTGAATTTAAAATCTTACTTCTATCTTTATCAAACTCATCGAACACACCTGCTTTTACTAACCCCTCTAATTGTAGTTTGTTAACATCTTTTACGTCTACCCTATTAATAAAATTTATAAAGGATTTAAAAGATCCATTTCTTTCCCTCTCATTTATTATGTTTGAAATAGCCTCAAAACCAACATTTTTAATAGCCCCAAGCCCGTAAAAAATTTTGCCGTTTATGGCTTTAAAATCTGTATAACATTTATTAATTGATGGTTTAATTATTTCAATTTTAAGTTTTTTTAATTCTTCAACAAATTCTCTTAGTTTAGAAGTATTTGTAAGTTCTGTTGACATTGTTGCGGCTATAAAATCCTCTTTATAATAAGTTTTTAAAAACGCAGTCTGATAAGCAATTAAAGCGTATGCCGCAGCATGACTTTTGTTGAAACCATACTGAGCAAAAGGTTCGATTTTCGTAAAAACAAAGTTTGCTACATCTTTTGCTATGCCATTTTTCAAAGCACCATTAATAAATCTCTCTTTTTGTTTGTCTAGTTCTGCTTTCTTTTTTTTACCCATAGCTCTTCTTAAAATATCTGCTTCACCAGCCGTAAAGCCTGCTAGAGTTTGAGCTATTTGCATTACTTGTTCCTGATAGATAATTATACCGTAAGTTGGTATTAATATTTCTTTTAAAGTTGGATGTATATAATCAGGTTCTTTAAATCCATTTTTACAATCATTATAAATCGGAATGTTGCTCATTGGACCTGGTCTATATAAAGCTACGAGTGCAATAATGTCGTCAAATTTATTCGGTTTCATTTGCTTAATTGCTTCCCTCATTCCAGCGCTCTCAAGTTGAAATAATCCTGTTGTTTCACCTGTTGAAAGCATAGAAAAAACTTTTTGATCGTTGTGGTCAATTTTGCTCATATCTAAGTCAATTTTTTTTTGTTTTAGTCTTTTAATTGTATTATCAATTACAGTAAGCGTTTTTAATCCAAGTAAATCAAATTTTACTAGTCCAGCATTTTCTGAGGAGTACATGTCATATTGTGTTGATGGAAGAGTTAAATTTGAACTATGATCAATATAAAGTGGAAATTGTTCAGCTAGTTTGTCTCCAGCAATTACGACGCCAGCAGCGTGAGTTGCCATATTACGATTGAGTCCCTCTAGTTTCAAAGAAAGTTCTAAAAGTTTTTTTACTTTAACATTATTTTTAACTTCTTGATTAAATCTTGGCTCTCTATTAATCGACTCTTGAAGTGTCAGAGGCCTAGATGGATCAAATGGTACCATTTTGCAAATTCTATCCACATGACCATAGGAAAGTCCTAAAACTCGACCAACATCTCTTAAAACCATTCTAGCTTTTAATTTACCAAAGGTTATGATGTGAGCTACGCCATTCCTATATTTGGTTTTTAAATAATCGAAAACTTGATCTCTTTTTTCCTCGCAAAAATCTATATCAAAATCTGGCATAGAAATTCTATCAGGGTTTAAAAATCTTTCAAAAATCAAATCAAATTCAATTGGATCCAAGTCTGTAATATCTAAACAATAAGCTACTAATGACCCAGCCCCAGAACCTCTTCCTGGACCTACCGGAATAGAATTTTTTTTTGCCCATTTTATATAGTCAGATACAATTAAAAAATAACTAGCGTAATCCATAGAATTAATGATATTTAACTCATGACTCAATCTTTCATTGTAAATTTTTTCAATTTGCTCTTTTGATTTATCTAATTTTTTTTTTAAAACAAAGTTTTCTAGTCTACTTTCTAATCCTATTTTTGCCGATTTTAACAACTCCTTTTCAGGGGAACCGCTTTCTTTGCTTGCAATGGAGGGTAGTATTGGTTTTGATTTTTTTGGTTTAAAATTAAATCTCAAATGAAAGTTATAATTATTTTCTAACGCCTCTGGTATATCGGCGTATAAATTTTCTAGTTCTTTCTGAGATTTTATATAATGTTGGTTGTTGTATCTAAATCGATTTTTATCGTCCACAAAATTTTTTTCTCCAATACAAATTAAAGCATCATGTGCTTCATACATATCTTCATTTAAATAAAAGATTTCTTGCGTGGCAATTAATGGTAGTTTCAAAGATTTTGAGATATTAAGTAAATAGTTTTCAAAGTTTTTTTCTTGGAATTCATTATGACGTTGAATTTCAATATATAATCTATCTTGAAAGTTATTTTTTAAACTATTTAAGATTTGTTCTAAATCTTTAACTTTATTTTTGTAAAAAAGTTTACCGAAAAAGTTAGTGTAATTTCCAGTTAGTAGAATTAAACCATCGTTATTGTGAGTAAGATCCTTTAAATTGCAAGAAGGATTAGTTTCCGAGCTACTCTTTAAATAACTTAAAGAAGATAATTTTGTTAAATTCCTATATCCTGCTTCAGATGTTGCGTACAATGAAACTTTGCCGATTACATCAGATATATTTAAATTAATTTGGGTTCCAATTATCGGATGAGTGCCAACCTTGGATATTTTTTCTGAAAATTCAAGAGCGCCACATAAATTATAGCTGTCAGCCAAACCTACTGATTTGATTTTATTTGACTTACAATAATCAGCTAGTTCATCAATCTTTATAGCGCCTTCACAAATTGAATATTGGGTATGTAATTTTATATGATTAAAATTTTTATTATTAACGAGCATTAACTCGTTTTATATCACCATTGGAAATAAACAACTTGTAATCTGCCCTGTTGGCAAGTTCTCTATTGTGAGTTGCAAAAATTATTGTTTTTTTTAATTTTTTTAATTT
>MDSW01110250.1_pt1 | contig 11145 bp, 11 predicted proteins | sample 811171 | NCBI WGS metagenome assembly MDSW01 (sample SAMN05326641, study PRJNA326480) | marine metagenome | isolation source: seawater | place: Atlantic Ocean: North West | collected 2012 | reverse complement strand
TCCATTTTCTTTTATTAAAACCTTCTATAAACAACCCAGCTTGCACATCGTATTTAAGTCAGAAAAATATTTAAAAAACTTTAAAGAGCCTCATTTAGCAAGTTCAAAAAAATCTGCTTTTATCAAAATTCAAAAAAAAATAAAAAATATTGATAATTTTAAAAAAGGTGAATGGTGGGTTCAGGACTTTTCTTCAATGATTCCACTTGCAATAAATAATCATATAAAAAATTATAATATACTTGATATGTGTGCTGCACCTGGTGGTAAGGCGTTTCAAATATTAGAAAATAATAAAGTTATTTTAAATGATATAAATAAAAAAAAAATTTCTAAACTAAAAGAAAATTTATTAAGATTAGGTTTTACTCCAAAAATTAAAAATTTAAATGCACTAGATATTAATGAAGAAAGTATATATGATATAGTTATTGTAGATTCGCCTTGCTCATCTATTGGAACAATTAGAAAGCACCCTGAAATATTATTTAGGTCAAAAAAACCAAATTTTAAACAGTTAAATAAAATACAAAACAACCTATTAAAAAAATCATCTAAATTAGTCAAAAACAAAGGAAAAGTAATTTATATGGTATGCTCATTCTTTCATTCTGAAAGTGTAAAAATAATTAACAATTTTTTAGAAAATAACAAAAACTTTAGTATAAAAAAATACAGTACAGAACCAAATAAACTAAACATTTCAAACTTTATTTATAAAGAAGGATATTTTTTAACAATACCAACAAAATATGAGGGTTATAATATTGATGGTTTTTTTTCAGTAGAGCTAATAAGAAATGATTAAAAAAAGATTATATTTAGTGATTAGAAAATTAATATTAACATATTTATATATTTTTCCTGGTAAATTTAAATTTCAACTTTTGAAAGGCTTAAATTTCAAAATAATAGATTTTAATGACTATGAAAAAAACAAAAATTTAATTTTTAAAAAAAATTTTTATAAAATAGAACACCCTATAATTTACAATTATAATTTTATAAATTTATGCAATACACTTGGAGGTAAAAGAGGTATTGAAATTGCAAAGTTTGGAATTTTTCACTGGTATGAATCAAATAAATTTAAAGTAAATTTAGTTTGGGACTCAGAACAGTCTGCGAATAGAATTTTAAATTTAGTAAACAATTTTGATTTTATAAACTCAATATCCACAAAAACAGATGATAATAAACTTAAGAAAATATTAATGATTAATATTAAAGCTTTTAAAAGATTTATTTTTAGAAAAAATATTGGTGAGTATTCTTTGCTCGAATTCAAAGTACATATTCTAATAAAATATATTTTAAATGAAGAAATTGGTGATGTAAAAAACAAGTTTAAAGTACTTTTAGATAACCAGGTAGATAGTTTTTTAATGCATAAATCTTATAATATTTTTAAGCAAGCTGAATTCATCAATGATATTAATGAAATAATATCTATGTTGCTTAATTTTAACAGTGAAGTTCCTGAAATACTTAGCTTAACAAAAATGAAAATGGCTGCTGTATTAGCTCAATATTTTCATAAGGATGGAACTGTTGCTTTATTTAATGGAACAACCAATTATAATCTTGAAAAAATAAAATTAGCATTTGGAAAGAAGCAAAATATAAGAAAAATCCACTTTCCTAGAGATATTAATGGTATTTTTTATTTTGAAGACGTGCACAAAAAAATTTTTTTTGATGCCGTGCAACCAACAAACTCTGGGCAGTCTAAAAGTTTAAGTGCAGGAACTTTATCAATAGAGTTTAGTGCGAATAAAGAAAAAATAATTACTAATTGTGGTGCTCTTGAAAAAACAAGTGGGAATGCTGCATATCTGAGATATTCTGCAGCTCATTCAACCATTATTCTAGAAAATACGAACATTAGCGAAATAAGAGAAAACCAACCTTACATAAAATTTCCACAAATGGTTTCCTTTAAAAAACAAGAAGAGGGTTTAAAGCAGACAATTGAAGTATCTCACAATGGCTATATTAAAAATTATAAAAAAATTGTTAAAAGAAAATTGTTTTTTGAAGAAGATGAAAATTATTTAATAGGAGAAGATTCAATAATCTCTGCAACTTCAAAAAATAAAGAAGTAATTTTTCATATAAGATTTCACATTTTACCTGATATAAATATTACTCAAACAAATAGTAAAAAAAACATTATATTTAAAACTAGAAGCAATGCAATGTGGTTATTCAAATCAAATAAAGATTTAGCTTTAGAAGAAAGTGTGTTTATGGACAAAAATGATGTTAAAGAAACAAAACAGATTGTAATAAAGGGTATAACAAAACTTAATAGGGAAAAAATACAGTGGTCTCTCTCAAAAAAATAAATAGTTTCGCTTTAGTGTCTGTTTATAATAAAAAAAATATAAAATTTTTGTGTAGTGTTTTAAAAAAAAATAATATTGGAATAGTTGCAACAGGAACGTCATCAAAAAAAATCAGGTCTTTAGGATTTACTTGCTATGAAATTTCAAGCCTGACTAAGTTTAATGAAGCTCTTGAAGGTAGAGTTAAGACTCTTCATCCTAAAATATATATTTCAATATTACATAATAGAAATAATAATATTCATAAAAAAACTTTTAAAAAATCAAATTTTCCAAAAATTGATTATGTAATAGTTAATCTTTATCCGTTTGCTAAATTTACAAATAAAAAACATAAAGATGCAATTGAGATGATTGATATTGGTGGACCAACACTTCTTAGGGCTGCAGCAAAAAACTATGAGAGCGTAACAACCATTAGCTCTCCAAATGATTATAAGCTTTTAAAAAATAATATTGTAAAAAACTATGGAGTTACTGACTTAGTTTTTAGAAGAAAAATGGCTAAGAAAGCTTTTAAATTAACTTTTGAATATGACCAAAGCATATACAGCTGGTTATCGCATAAGGACACTCAAACAGATATCAAATTAAGATATGGTGAAAACCCCAATCAAAGAGCAGTGCTGCGCGCAAGCAAAAGCAAAAGCATAATTGATTATCAAATTCAGGGCAAAGAAATTAGTTTTAATAATATTTTAGACATAGATAATGGTCTAGATTTTCTGAGTGAGTTTAGTGATCCAACAACAGTTATTGTCAAACATAATAATGCTTGTGGTGTTGCTTCATCTAAAACAATTAAGGATTCTTTTGTAAAAGCTTTTAAAAGTGATACAAAAAGTGCTTTTGGGGGAGTAATCTTAAATAATAGAAAAGTAGATAAAGATTTAGCCAGATTAATTGTAAAAAATTTTTTTGAAGTTTTGGTATCTCCAGGTTTTTCAAAAACCGCTCTGGAAATTTTAAGTAAAAGAAAAAATTTAATATTAATAAATTCTAAAAAAATACCTAAAACAAAAAAAGAAGCGTCTAAATCAGTAAGAATGGGATCTTTGATTCAACAAAATAATAACCTTAAGCTATCAAAAAAGAACTTTAACATTGTGTCAATAAACAATAGACTTTCTCAAAAAGAAAATGAAGATATTTTATTTGCCTTTAAGGTTGTTAAGCATATAAAATCTAATGCAATAGTTTTGGTTAAAAATAAACAAACCTTAGGGATAGGCGCAGGTCAGATGAATAGAAATGATGCGACAAAGATAGCTATAACAAAATATAAAGATAATTTTTCTTTGAAAAATTTAGTATGTGCTTCTGATGCTTTTTTTCCATTTATTGATAGTTTAAAATTATTAATAAAAAATAAATGCACATGTATAGTGACACCAAGTGGATCAATAAATGATCAAAAGATTATTGATTTTGCAAACAAAAATAAACTAAAACTTATTTTTTCTTCGTTAAGAGTTTTTAAACATTAATGAAAAATAAAATTCCTATATATTTATCTAAAATCATAAAAAAGCATCCGTCTATATTAAGTGGCAGAAAAAATTTAAAAAAAAACAATGAAAGAATAATTAAAACTAAAAAATTAATTAAGGAATTCAATATAAAAAAAAAATTTAATATTTTATTTTAATAAGAAAGTTGCTTTATCCAACGCGCTATATCAATCTCTATATCTTTAATTTCTTCAAAATTTTTATATCTATTGATTGAGGTGCTATAAATAGGTTGCACAACCTGATCGTAGCTTGGGGTATTAATTTTTTCTCTTCGCTTAGCAGTATTCTGAAAATCTTTTAAATTTTCTTCAAAATTTAAATTTAAAAATTTAATAAGTTTATTAATTTCATCTTCAAAATTTGTAATAATTTTTTCATATTTAACTTCATGATAGTTAATTTCAAAGTAATAAAAATATTTGAATAATAATTCAAAACACTCATTGTAGAAAAAAGATGTTGTATGTACATTTTCAAAATTCACCATGCCATCATTCATCTTGAATGCAGTTAAAACACAACTAATAATACAATCTAAAGGATGTCTAATTGAGAGAATTATTTTTGATTTTGGAAATAATGTTTTAATAAAACCAAGTTCAATTAAGTTGAGTGGGTATTTATCAATTATTAACTTATCAGACTTATAATTAAATGAATCAAAATACTCTTGTTGCATTTTGATTTTTGTTGTTTCGCTCATTTTTAAAATATCAGATATTTCATGATTTTTATAAAATTGATGTCTAATGTTTAATAAGTAAGGTTTTTCTTCTAAGACTAAAGTTTGAGAATGTGATCTTAATATAGTATCCAAAAGAGTTGTTCCTGATCTAGGGAAACCAATAAGAAAAACTAAATTGGAATGATTTATACCAGTAGATATAAAATTCGATTTTGGTTTGTTTTTTTTATCAAAAAAATTTTTGTAAACTGAAATTGTATCTAAAATTAGTTTTTTATTAAATTTTTTATTTTCTTTAAATCCAAGAATTGTTTTATTTCTTTTTATTGCTAAACGATAACTGTCATTATAAAGTTCTAATTTTTCATAAACTCTACTGAGTAAATGAAAGTAATCTGCCAAAATAACTTCATCATGTTGTGACATAAATTCTTTTTCAATTTTTTTATTGGTAAGAATATTTAGTGATTTCAAATAATCACTTACTCTAAAAAAATAAAGAGATTCATAGTAAGAAAGCCTTATGTTATTTTTAAAAATTAATTTTGTCTTATCTATTAATTTTTTAAAATCTTTTAACCTAGATTGCTTTTCATATTGTTTTAGAAGTAGATCATAATTATTCCAAAAATTGATATTTAAGCTAATTGATTTTTTATAAAATTTTTCAGATTCAGAAATTTGATTTGCTTCTGAGAGAATATAGCCTTTCAAATAATAAAGAATATAACTTTCAAACTTATAAATATATTTGTTTATATGTACTTCTAAATCATTATACTCTTTTATATTAAACAAATTAATTGCTTTAGCATTTATAAGTTCTATATTTTCTTGAATATTATTTAAATAATCATTTAATATATTATTTGCTTTCAATACATCTCCCTCGAAAGAATAAATATTTGAAAGATTTAAATGACCTTCGTACTTTGTCACATCTATCTTAAGAAGTTTTTTAAATTTTTCTTTTGCAAATGAAAATTTATTTTCTTTTATATCTATTAATCCTAAATTTAAAATAGCCTGATAATTATTAGGATCTTTCTTCAAAACATTTTGATAAAAATTTTTATCATTAGTAATTATGTTTTTAAATTTTTCACTCATCAAAATGACTATTTAAATTAAAAAAAGCATTTTAAAACAACATAATTTTATCATAAATCAAAATTAACTTTTCAGGCTATAGTTTTTGCTTTATTTAAGGCTTATGCATCTTTTTTTTTCAACTCCGGTATGGATTAATGAAATAGATAATTTTGAAAACATAAATTCAGAATTAAAAAATTATATTTATAAAGAAAAAGAAAAAAATCCTGAGGGAACAAGAAAAAGTAATGTTAATGGCTGGCACTCTGAAGAATTTGATTTAAAAAATGAAAACTTGAAAAATTTTATTGTGGAAATTTCTAAAAATATTGGAAGTGCTATAAAAGATATGGGTTGGGATTTGGAAACACAATTAGTAAAAATAACAAGTATGTGGTCAATCATTAATACTAAAGACGCATTTAATGAAAAACATCATCACGGAAACAGTGCCCTTAGCGCTGCTTATTATGTTAAGGCTGAACAAAACGCAGGTGATATTGTTTTTTTTGACCCAAGACAGGCTAATGTTTTTCACCACCCAATTTCTAAAAAAGCAAATAATATCAATGCTCAAGTTCAATCAATCACTCCAAAAGCGGGTACCTTGGTTTTATTTCCAAGCTATGTTGAACATAAAGTTAATCCTAATTTGTCAAACGAAGAGAGAATAGTAATCAGTTTTAATGTTTCATTAATTAAGAAGAAAGACCTTTCTAATAATTAATAATGTTAAAAAGAATAATCAATATATTTTATAAAATCGTTATAAACAAAACTTATCAATGATATCATTGTTGTGCCCTACAAGAGGTAGACCTAGTCAGGCTGAACGATTATTAAAATCCTTCTTAAATACGCAAAAAAATGAAAATCAAATTCTTTTTTATGTTGCTAATGATGACGAATATAAAGAGCAATATTATGAATTATTTAATAAATATAAAATTGGTTTTTATAAAGGTCCACCAATGTCAACTTCTTTTATCTGGAATTATTTAGCGCACGAAGCAACTGGTGAAATGTTAACCCTTATTGGGGATGACGTAGAAATTAAGACCAAAAATTGGGATGAATTATTTGCTCATGCTAACAACATGTATAAAGATAAAATATATGTGCTAACTGTTGATGATGGTAGACGCGATAGATTTGCACAAAATGATGGGCGCATGAGATGTGATCACCCAACTGTAAATAAAAAATGGGTCCACACTTTGAAATATTTAGTACCTCCATTCTTCATGCACAGATATCTTGATGCATATATTAGAAGTCTTGCGATACAACTGGATAGATTTATCGAAATTAAAGATGTTGTTTTTGAGCATCTTAAATTTGAAACTATTAGTGACAAGACAGGAAAGCTGTCAAGATCGTGGATAGATCATGACAAACATATTAATGACACACTGGCAAAAAGATATTACGATGTTGATTTAAACTTATTAAAACAAACACTAGAAGATAAATAAAGATTAAAATTGAATACACTTTACACAATATATAAAAAATATTCATATGCTGAAGGAACTGGCGATAAAGGAACAGCCCATAGTTATATAGAAAATTATTATGAACAAAGATTTAAAAATATAAGATTAGACAGGTTGAATATTCTTGAAATAGGCGTTGCATCAGGAGTTTCATTAGAAATGTGGTCTGAATACTTTCCTAACTCAAAGATATATGGTGTAGAAAAAAAAAATATTGAATACAAGCCATCAAATGAAAGAATTAAGCTTATAATAGGTAATGCGACAAATTCAAAAACTTTTCAAAACATAGAAAGTCTAGACATTGTTATTGATGACGGTTCTCATATCTTTACCGATCAAATTTTTTCATATGCTATTTTATTTCATAAACTAAAAAAAAATGGTCTTTATATAATTGAGGATATAAAAGATGTTGATACTACTGGCCCTTTGTTTGAACTCTTAAATTGTAATTTGAAAATTTTTGATTTTAGAAAACTTAAAAACAGATCCGATGATGTAATAATAGAGATAATAAAGTAAAAGTTTTAAATATTTTTTTACCAGATAACGTTAATTATTTAATGGAAATTATTTTTAATACACACAAAGATGGATAAACCATTGGTGACTTAAGGATATTGGTATATCCAAATATTGAATTAATGACAATAAATTGTTAATTATATGTTTTTTTTGTATACTAAATAAAAAAACAATTGATGAAAAAAGAAATATTACCAACTCTATTATATAAAACTAAAAGTGACTCTCAAAAATTTGGCGGTCATTGGTTTAGGGGGGAAAATTGCAATTTTATTCCATCAAAAAAGCATTTTAATGATAAAGATTTTTTTGAAAAATATGTATTAGAGGGCTTTAGGCCAGGGAAACCGTTTATTACTAAAAAACATAATATAATTGCTTTTGGCAGTTGTTTTGCCTCTGAAGTCTCAACATATCTTGCAGATAAAAATTATTCTATTTTCAACAAAAAGTATTCAACTGATGCACATATTATCCGTTATGGAGAGGGTATGGCAAATACATTTACAGTTTTAGAACAATTACTTTGGGCTTTTGAAAACAAAAATATTGAAAAAAATACTTGGTATTATTCTCCTGAAGAACAAGAAAGAACTGATCAAGATATAAGAATGCAAACCTTAAACTTATTAAACCAAATTGATGTTTTTATTGTCACTGTTGGACTCTCTGAAGTTTGGTACAATAAAAAAAACAATCAGGTTTTTTGGAAGGCAATACCAGCCAATCAGTTTGAAGAAAATAAACACGGTTTTAGGTTGTCATCAGTTGAAGAAAACTCAAAAAATTTAGATAGTATCTATTCTGTAATTAAAAAGCATAGACCTGATGCGTCAATTATATTTACACTTTCTCCTATACCTTTAATGGCAACCTTTAGGCCTCAATCTTGTATAACGGCAAATTCTGTCTCTAAGTCTATTCTTAGAGTTTCCTTGGATAACATAATATCAAAATATAAGAAAAATGAAGATATTTATTATTTTCCTTCTTATGAAATTACAAAAGATTATTTTGCTGATCCATTTATGGATGACAACAGACACATAAAGAAAGAGTGTATTCTGAAAATAATGAAAGTTTTTGAGGACAACTATTGTTGCTAAAATTAGTTTATTAAATATTATTATAAATTATATAAAATAATTATGGGAAATGCTACATATCCAGTTTTTGTAAATAAAAAATCTAATGAAAGGCTGGCTTTTTATCCAGTTAAAAAAAATGCAAACACCTCTTCTAAGTTTTTTTTTGCTAGCCATTTAGGAATTGAGGATAAGTTTTTTTATTTGGAAGACAAGATTCCACGATTTAAACAAACTCAAAAAATGCATGATAGTTTTAGAAATAAATCAAATCTTGTAAATTTGTATCAGGGCAAACATGCCTTCCAGAAAATAAATGTTGAATTCAAATCTTGTATTGTGAGAGACCCATTAGAAAGGTTTATTTCAGCATATAGAAATAGGATTCTGTTTCATAAAGATGAAGATTTTAATAATCACTCTGTGAGTGAAGTTATAGAAAAGTTAGAGGGTGGTGTTATAGAAAATAGACATTTTCTTCCACAAAATTATTTCTTAGGAGACAATTTAAGTTATTTTAATATAGTTGGGTCGTTAAACAAAATTAACCTCTTTGAAGAAAAAATTAATAATTTTTTTGGGCAAAAAAGAAAATTTCCTAAGCTTCAGATTGGTGGAAAAGAACATCAACTAAACTTAACTTTAGAACAAAAAAACAAAATCAAAAAAATTTATGAAAAAGACTATAATTTGGTTGAAAAATACCTTTAATAGCTATTAATTAAATTATGAAAATAGTCAGTCTAGTACCAAGTGCAAGTGAGATACTCACCGATCTCGGTCTAGAAAAACACCTTATTGGGGTTAGTCATGAATGTAATTATCCTGAAAGCTTAAAAAATTTACCATCGATCACTTCATCAAATATAAATAGTAACGAAACTCAAAGAAAAATTGATGATTCAGTAAGAGCAAAAGTCAGTGAAAACTTACCGCTATATGAAATTAATATAGATAAAATTAATAAATTAGAACCTGATATTATAATTACACAAGGAGTTTGTGATGTTTGTGCAATTTCTAATAATCAAGTTGAAGTTATGTTAAAGGGTCATATCTGCACCATTCCATCCTCTACCAATGTAATTTCTTTAAACGGCAAGTCATTTGATGGTATTTGCCAAGATATTAACATCTTAGGTCAACACTTAAATCGAACAGAAAGAGCAAAAGAAATTGTTGAAAATGCTATTATTAAAAAAAACAGTATGATGAGTATGCAAAAACATAATATTCGTGTTCTTTGCTTGGAATGGATTGATCCGTATTTCTCTGCTGGTCATTGGGTACCTGAACAAATTGAAATGGCTGGATTTCTTTCAGCTATTGGTAAGTCTGGAGATCAGTCACGTGTAATCACCAGTGATGAAATTAAGGAAAGTAAGCCTGATGTGATCGCAGTTATTTGTTGTGGATACAACCAAAAAAAAAATGAAGCCTTTGCTCTTGATTTATATGGAGATCACAGAATAAATACACTGCCACCCTTTAAAAATAAAAAAGTTTATTCTTTTGATTCTGATGCTTTTTTTAGTAGGCCCACGTTAAGAATACTTGAGGGGGCAAAACAACTTCGTGATACTATTTTATAAATTTCAACAACTGTAACTAGAAAAATGTTACAATTACAATATATTTAATATTTAAATAATTATGAGTAAGTATTTTGTTGTCTATGGACACTATAACGATGGTTCATTTAATGCCGCTATTAGAGATGCTTTTATTGAAGGTGCAAAAAATTCTGGACATAAAGTTGATCTTTTAGATTTATATAAAGAAAACTTTAATCCTGTGTTTGCTGGTGAAGAGCCTGACAAGGAAGTTATTGACCACAGAAAACGAATTGAAGCATGTGATACCATTGTTCTAATCGCACCGATTTGGAATTTTAGGATGCCTGCAATCTTGGAAGGCTGGATTGACAAAGTTTTAGCGCCGCCGTGGGCTTTTACATTTAAAAAACTAGTTGGTAATTATGGTTACCCTATTGGTAATTTAAAAGATAAAAAAGCTATCATCTTTTGCACTTATGGATCTCCTCGATTAGCAATAACCACATTTTTTTTAAACTTACCAATTAGACGTTTAAAAAGAGGTGTATTTCACATCTGTGGAATAAAGAATATAATTTATAAGAGGTATTTTGCAGTCCCATTTGTAAATCTTAAAACGAGAAAAAGATTTCTTGAAGACGTCAAGAAAACAGCACAAAAAAAATAAGCATAGTTACAAATAATTTCAAAAAACTAGTTTTCTAATAAAAAAATGGAGTAGTAATTATTTTTATCTGTCCAGTATTTTTTTACTTTCCACCCAGCTGAATTTGCCAAAATTTTAAAACTATTTAGTGTGAATTTTTTTGATATTTCAGTTTGTATTTTTTCATTTTTTTTA
>MDSW01074926.1_pt1 | contig 11145 bp, 9 predicted proteins | sample 811171 | NCBI WGS metagenome assembly MDSW01 (sample SAMN05326641, study PRJNA326480) | marine metagenome | isolation source: seawater | place: Atlantic Ocean: North West | collected 2012 | reverse complement strand
GGAGTTTTTTTTGAATATAACTAACACTAAGCTTGATATAAATTTTGTAAGATCACAATTTCCTGCTTTTAAAGATCCTTTAAATAAAGATTGGTCTTTTTTTGAAAATGCTGGTGGTAGCTATGTACCGCAACAAGTAATTGATAAATTAAATGAATTTATGGTTTCAACAAAAGTGCAACCTTATGCAGATTATCCTATGGCCAAAACTGCTGGTGAAAATATGGATTTAGCAACTGAACTTTTTGCTAAAATGATTAATGCAAATAATAAAGAAATTATAATTGGTGGATCAACCTCAATTAATTTATATGTTTTATCAAATGCTTTAAAATATTTTATTCAACCTGGTGATGAAATAATAGTTACAAATCAAGATCATGAAGCTAACATTAGTCCTTGGAGAAGATTATCAGAGGTTGGTGCAAATATAAAAGAATGGAAGATTAACCCCAATACAGCAGAATTAGAAATAAAAAATTTAGAGGAGTTAATAACAAATAAAACTAAAATTGTAGCAGTAACTCATTGTTCTAACATAGTTGGAAGTGTTAATAATTTAAAGAAAATTTCTGAATTAGCACATAAGTATAATGCAATTGTAATTGGAGATGGGGTATCATACGCACCACATGGTTTTCCAGATGTTAAAGAACTAGGAGTCGATTTTTATACTTTTAGTTTATATAAAACTTATGGACCTCATTTAGCTTTATTATATGGTAAAGAAGAAATTTTAAAAAAACTTCCAAATCAAAATCATCAGTTTTTAGAGGGTAGTTACCCGTATACAATTAATCCAGGAGGACCAAACCATGAAGAACTGGTTTCACTAATAGGGATATATGAATATATGATGGAATTATACAAACATCATTACAATAATGAAGAAATAAGCATAAGAAAAAAAATCACAGAAATAAACAAATTAATTTCTGATCATGAGCAAGAAATTTCAAATCCTATTCTAGATTATATTAGCAAAAAGGAAAATTTAAAACTTATAGGTAAAAATAAAATTTCAAATAAAGATAGAGCTCCAACAATTTCATTTATAAGCAAAAATAAAAGCTCGAAAGAAGTAAGCGATATTTTAATTGCTAATAATATTGCCACCAGAAATGATAATTTTTATGCATGGAGATGTCTGCAAGCTCTTAATATTAATACAGATGATGGTCTAGTAAGATTAAGTTTAACACACTATAACTCAAAAGAAGATAGCAATAGAGTTCTTGAGGCACTTAAAAAAATTAACTAATAATTATAATAGTCAATAAACCAATCAATAAACTTACTAACTCCCTCCTCAATATCAATCTTTGGTTTATAATTTGAAAATTTTTTTAATAATTTTATATCTGAGTGAGTTTTAATTATATCTCCTTTTTGTAAAGGTAGTTTTTTTACTATAGCTTTTTTTCCAAGTTTTTTCTCAATAAAAAACAGATAATCAATTAATTTTCTAGATTTTCCATTTCCTATATTAAAAATATTATAAGGAACTTTATCTTTATTTGGCTTATTAATAATTGAGAATATACCTTTAGTAATATCATCGATATAAGTAAAATCTCTTAAGTGTTTTCCATTGTTATAAAGTTCAATTTTTCTATTTTCTAAAATATTTTTTGTAAATTTAAATAAAGCCATATCTGGCCTACCATAAGGTCCATAAACTGTAAAAAAACGCACTGCTGTGCATGGTAATTTATAAATATAAGAGTAGGAATGAGCCATTACTTCATTTGATTTTTTAGTTGCAGCATAAAAAGACAAAGGTTTGCTGGTGTTCTCATTTTCATTTAATGGAAAATTAGAACTTTCACCATAGACAGAACTAGTAGATGCAAATATTAAATGTTTTATTTTGTTTTCTTTACTAATTTCTAAAATATTAAAAAAACCTTCTAAATTATTTTTATGATAAGTTTTGGGATTTTCAATGGAATATCTTACACCTGCTTGAGCTGCTAAATGAACAATGATTTTGATTTTATTTTTTCTTACAATATTATTTAGCTTTTGTTTATTAAGAATATCTGTTTTATAAAAAGTAAATTTTTTATTTTCTTTTAATAACTTTAATCTATTTTTTTTTAGATTTACGTCATAATAATTATTTAGATTATCAATTCCAATAATGCTAATTTTTTTGCTAGTTAAAAATTTTGTTAAATGAAAACCAATAAATCCGGCGCAACCTGTAATTAATATTTTCACTTTAGTTAGTTGGCATAATAAACTCAGGACCAGATTTTATACTTTTTGGCCACCTTGAGGTAATGGTTTTTAATTTAGTAAAAAATCTAACTCCTTCAATTCCATGCATTGAATGATCACCAAATAAAGATTGTTTCCAACCTCCAAAACTATGAAAAGCCATTGGAACAGGAATGGGAACATTTACTCCAACCATGCCAATTTTACAATTAGTAGTAAAATGTCTAGAAATTTCTCCATCAGAAGTATAAATACTAGTTCCATTACCATACTCATGTTCGTTAACTAGATTTATAGCCTCCTTGTAATCTTTAGCTCTTACAACACTTAAAACTGGTCCAAAAATCTCTTCTTTGTAAATTTTCATATCTTTGGTAACATTGTCAAACAAAGTTGGTCCAACAAAATTTCCATTTTCATATCCCTGAATTTTGAAATTTCTTCCATCTAATACAAGTTTTGCTCCTTCTTTTTCACCAATAGAAATATATTTTTCAATTTTTTCTTTATGTTCTTTTGATATGACAGGTCCCATTTCTGAACTAGGATCAGTCCAAGGTGCAACTTTAAGAATTTCAGCTTTCTTTTGGACACTTTCAACTAGCTTGTCTGCAATATCACCTACAGCAACGGCAACTGAAACTGCCATACACCTTTCACCAGCTGAACCATAAGCCGCTCCCATAATCCCATCCACTGCTTGGTCTAAGTTAGCGTCTGGCATGACTACTAAATGATTTTTAGCCCCTCCTAATGCTTGAACTCTTTTTCCATTTTTTGCTGCTACTTCATAAATATATTTTGCAACTGGGGTTGATCCAACAAAACTTACGGAAGATATCGATTCACTGTCTAAAATATAATCAACTACTTCCTTATCGCCATTGATAACATTCAAAACCCCTTCAGGTAGACCCGCTTCACAAAATAATTCTGCGAGTTTAATACTACAAGATGGATCTTTTTCAGAGGGCTTTAAAATAAATGAATTTCCACAAGCTATTGAAATAGGGTACATCCACATAGGTACCATAGCTGGAAAATTAAATGGCGTAATGCCTGCAGTTATTCCTAGAGGCTGTCTGATAGACCAAGAATCAATTTCTGTACCAACATTTTGAGAAAATTCTCCCTTTAAAAGATGGGGTATACCCATAGCAAATTCTACAACTTCAAGACCTCTAATGACAGAGCCTTTTGCATCATCTAGAGTCTTTCCATGTTCAGAAGAAACTAATTTTGCAAGTTCTTCAATATTTTGCTCTAGTATATCTTTGTATTTTGAAATAACTCTTGATCTTTTTAATGGAGTTACGTTAGACCAGTTTAAAAAAGCTTTTTTGGAACTTTCAATAGTTTTTTTAAAATCATCAAAGTTAGACATTATAACTTTACCAATTTGATCCCCAGTTGATGGATCATAAACAGGACTGTACTTTTTTGAATAACTTTGAATTTTTCCTTCAATAAAATTATTTATGATTTTCATTATTTTTCTTATAAATTAAAATTAAATTTCTTAAATAAATAAATATACCAAAAGTTTGACCTAATATAATTACTGGGTCCTTACGAAATAGTGCATAAATAAGTAAGCCAATTCCTCCAAAAATAGAGAGATACCAAAACAATATAGGTATTGAGCTTTCTCCTTTCCTTTCAGAATAAATCCATTGAATTATAAATCTTGAAGCAAATAAGCCTTGTCCTGTAAAACCTATAATTAGGAAAACAATCTCTGCACTACTTAATGAATTTAAATAATCTATCATATAAACTATTACTTATACTTATTAATTATTATTTTAACCCGCACAATATCAATTATCCCTTTTATTAATCTATCCATAGTTCCATATTTTGAAATTCCATGAATTCTGCTTCTATGATTCACATCTAAAAAAAATGTTTCATACCCATGCCCGGTAAATAAAGCTGGTAAAAATCTATGAATACCATTGAAAAAAGGAAATGATAAAAAAATCTTTTTATCAAAAATCTTTAAAGAACATCCTGTATCATTACATTTATCTTTTAAAATATTTTTTCTAATTTTATTGGCTATAAAAGATGAGTATTTTTTTAAATTACTATCTTTTCTATTTTTCCTAAGTCCACCAATTAGCTTATAATTAAAATTTTCATTAAAATAATAAGAACATAGTTTCAGAATATCTTTAGGATCATTTTGACCATCACCATCCATAGTAATAATATTATTATATAATGAAGAATTAATACCTGTTTTTAGAGCAAAACTTTGACCTTTATTATCATCGTGTTTTAATACTTTAAGATTACTATATTTTTTTTGACATTTTTTTAATAAACTAAATGTATTATCAGAACTTTGATCATCAACTACTAGTATTTCAAAATCATAAATTGCAAAATCTAATGAATATATTTCATTTATTAGTTTAACAATATTATCCTCTTCATTGTAAACAGGTATTATTATCGAAAAACATTTCATCTATTTTTTTTGGTAATATTTTTCAGTAATAATAAAATAAAAAATAAAAATAATTATATATAATACTAATGAAAATAAAGGGCTTACAATTTTTAAACTTGTATAACCAATAATTAAAAAAACGATTGATAATAAAGTAATAATTATAATTGATGAAATGTTTTTATAACCATTTTTTGTCAAAATATAATGAATATGCTGGTCATCAGATTGCATAGGATTTTTATTTTTAATTAATCTCTTTATAGTTACATTTAAAAAATCATAAATTGGTAAAGCGATAAACCAGACGCACAAAACAGGATGAAAATAATTGTATGGATGTTGAGAATATAAAATTAAAATAGTTCCCAATATAAAACCTAGTAATGTACTACCTGCATCACCTAAAAAAATTTTAAAATTTAATTTATTTTGAACATTAAAAAATAATAAAATTATTAAACAAATAAATAATACTAAAAAGAATTTATTAGAAAAAATTAAATTTATGTTATTTTCAAAGTAAATAATAAACATTATTGATAAAAAGCAAAATAGTGATGATGCTGATGCATTTCCATCAATGCCATCAAAGAAATTAAAAGCATTAATCAAAACAACTAAACAAAAAACTGAAAAAATTACACTAAAATAACCTAATATAATTTCCCTACCCTCTATTAAATATCCTAAAGACGTTACTTTTACACCGTAAAGAGTGATTAAAATTGCTGCTAAGAATTGAACAAGTAGTCTAATAAAAACTGGTAAAGTAATATAATCATCTATAACTCCTGTGATCAAGATCAATAATGAAATAACTAGTATATATTTAAAGTTTTCTTCAAAAAAAAAATAATAATTTAAAAAAAATAATGATCCATAAATTACCAATCCTCCTATTAAATATTTCTGAAACTTATGTGAGGATAGTGAATTGAAACTTTTATCTTTTTTATCAATTAGTAGCGTTTTTTGACCTATATAAAGAAATATTAATAGATTAAATAAAATAGTTGAAAAAATAATAATAAGGTCCATTAATTAAAGCCAAATATGTTAAATTTACCAATTTCTAACATAATAGAAAATTTTTTTAAATATTTAATAATTATATTTCCTGCTGCCTTAATTATAGGTCCCGCTCCAACAGATATTATTATGACCATACTTGCATTATTTATATTAATTCATGCAATTTATTATAGGCAGTTTTATTATTTTAATAATATTTTATTTAAGGCAATTTTCCTATTTTATATTTTTTTAATATTTAGTTCCTTTATGTCTACAAATATATTGCATTCTTTAGAGTCTTCAATTTTCTATATAAGGTTTGCTCTATTTGCTGCTTGTCTTGCTTACTTTTTAGATAAATATAAAAATTTAGAAACTTGGTTTTTTTCATGTTTAATATTTTGTGTCTTATTTGTTTCATTTGACGGATTTATTCAATATTTTAATGGAAAAAATATTTTTGGCTTCATTAATGAACACAATAATAGAATAAGTGGAGTATTTAAAGATGAATTAATCTTAGGAAGTTATGTTTCTAGGTTATTGCCTCTTTGTTTGTATTTTCTTTCATACAAATATGGAAATTCAAATATTATTTTTAGTATCACAATTTTTAGTATTATTGTTTTCGACACACTAGTTTTTTTATCTGGAGAGAGATCTGCATTTTTGTATTTATTAATTACTACAATAGGTGTAATTTTTCTTACACAGAAACTGAGAATAATTAGAATTATATCCATAATAATATCTATTGTTATTATTACGAGCGTTAGTCTTGTGGACTCAGGTTTAAAAAATAGAATGATCGATAATACATTAAAGCAATTTACTACATCAACAGACCATATTGATCTTGAAAAAAAATTTTACTTGTTTTCTGAGGAACACAATGATCATTATATCTCTGCTTTTCGTATGTTTAAAGATAGCCCTATTTATGGACATGGCCCTAAAATGTTTAGAAAATTATGTAACGATGATCAATATAAAACCACTTGGGGTTGCTCTACTCATCCTCATAATACATATGTACAATTACTTTCAGAGACAGGTTTGGTTGGATTTATAACAATATTTTTTTTATTTTTATTAATTTTTTATAAATTTAGTAAGCAATTTATTTACATACTTTTTTTTAATACAAAAAAGAAATTAATTAGTGATGATAAAATTTATATTTATATAGCTTTATTTATATCTCTTTGGCCCATTATACCAACAGGAAATTTTTTTGGTAATTGGTTAAATGCTATATATTATTTACCAATAGCTTTATTATTAAGAAAAAAATATGAGTAGAATTTTAGTAACAGGAGGAGCGGGTTTTATTGGTTCACATTTTGTTGACTTAGCTTTAAAAAATAAAGATTTTGTTATTAACTTAGATAAGCAAACTTACGCTTCTACAAGAAAAACACTATCCCACAAAAATTATAAACAAATTAAAGGGGATATTTGCAATAAAAATCTATTTTCTAAAATTTTAAAAAGATTCAAACCTCACTACATAATAAACTTTGCTGCAGAAACACATGTTGATAATTCAATTAAAAGTCCTAAGGTTTTTTTCAAAACAAATATTGATGGTGTTATCAATATTATAGAAAATTTAAGAAATTATAAAAAATTTAAAAAATTTATCCAAGTTTCTACAGATGAAGTATTTGGTTCTTTAAATTTAAGAGAAAAATCATTTACAAAATTATCACCTTTTAATCCTCAATCTCCCTATTCTGCTTCAAAAGCTTCAGCGGACCACATTGTAAAAAGTTTTTCAAAAACTTATGATTTAAATTTTGTCATTACCCATTGCACAAATAATTTTGGACCTAGACAAAATAAAGAAAAATTAATTCCTTTAGTGTTAAATAGAGCAATAAATAATCAAATCATTCCTGTTTATGGCAATGGTAAAAATGTTAGAGACTGGATTTACGTAATTGACCATTGTGAAATATTATATAAAATTTTAAAAGATAATAAATATTCAAAAGATAGTTTTCTTATTGGTTCAAAAAATGAGATATCAAATATAAATTTAATCTCAAGATTAATAAAAATATTAGAACAAAATAGTAATCAAAAAAACTTAAAAAAATTAATAAAATTTGTTGGTGATAGACCTAATCATGATTTTCGATACTCTATAGATTCTGACTTTGTTATAAATAAATTAAAATACAAATTTAATGATTTTGATACAAATCTTGAGAAAACAATAAAATATTATTTAAAAAATAATATTAAGAATACTAAATTTTTTAAATATTAAATGTTTTTTTTGATAAATATTAATTGATTACTTAAATTCATAGCTAATTATATAATAATAATTTGCAAAATAGATAAAAAAAACATATTGATTTTTTAATGTCAGATATTGGGAATGATCGAGTAGCCATATTACTAGCTGGAGGTAGTGGTTCAAGATTAATGCCAATTACAAAAATTTTTTCAAAACAATTACTCCCTATATACAATAAACCTATGATTTTTTATTCTATGTCAACATTAATAAGATTAGGGCATAGGAATATAATTTTAATTAGTAATCCTCAACATAAAGATTATTATTTTAAATTATTTAAAAACGGAGAAGATTTAGGAGTAAACATAAAATATGTAATCCAAAAAAAACCAAATGGTATTGCTGAGGCTTTTTTACTTACAAAAAAATTTATAGAGAATAAAAAAACTACTTTAATTTTAGGGGATAATATTTTTTTCTCAAAATTTGAAAATATAGTAATTAAAAATGACAGTGCTACAGTAGTTACTACTAATGTTAATAATCCCTCAGAATATGGTGTTGTTGAAAGAACTAAAAGAAATATAAAAATTTATGAAAAACCACAATCAACTAAATCAAAAGAGGTTATTACAGGTTTATATTTTTATGATAAAGAAGTATTAAAGTATGCAAGTCAAATAAAACCATCTTCAAGAGGAGAATTAGAAATATCTGATATAAATAATATTTATTTAAAAAATAATAAAATGAATTTTTATGAAATCAGTAGTGTTGATACATGGTTTGATGCTGGTAATTATGACACTCTTTTAGATACTAGCTATTTTATTAAATCACTAGAAAGTAAAAGAAACCTAATATTTGGATGCCCTTTTCAATCAGCCTATGAGCAAAAACTTATAAGTAAAAAGAAATTTGATAGGATTAAAAAAATTTTTAAGTATTATTAAATTTGATTTATGTAATTTATATTTATAAATGAATATATTAATTACAATAAAATACTTTTATTATTTATACATTTATTAAAAATGAAGTTTACAGTTATAACTCCAAAATTTGATTTATCGGGAGTTCCCTTGGCTCAAATAAGACTTGCGAATGCTTTAGCTAATAATAATTATGCAGTTGATATCATAGTTGGAAATATTCATAAAAAATTTTCAATATCAAATCACTTAGATAGTCGAGTAAAATTAATCAACTTAAATGTTAAGAAAACTAGATGGATGATATTTAGAATTTTTTTTTATTTATTAAAAAATAGAATTACAGTTATATTCTCTGCTGAAGATCACTTAAATGCTCTCATACTTTTTTTATTGATCATTACTTGTAACAAATCTAAAATCTCTTGCTCATCCAGAGTCACACCCTTTGATACATATTCAAATAAAATATTTAGTAAAAAATGGATATTAAAAAAAATTATTGAAACAGTAATGTGGAGGGCTGATCTTTTAACTTGTGTTTCAAAAGATATGGTAAAACAATATAAAAAAATGTTTAAAAATTCTAAACATATTTGTGTTTATAATATAGTCGTATCTTCAAAAATAATAGACGATTCATACAATAAAATTCAATTAGTCAAAAATAAAAAAATTAAAATTTTAGCTGTCGGTAGATTAGAAAAATGGAAAGGTTTTGATGTATTAATTAAAGCAATCACATATGTTAGAAAATTATATAATATTGAAGTGCTTATACTTGGTGACGGCCCAGAGAAAAGATATTTAAAAGAAATCATTGATAATAATGACCTTCACAATATTGTAAAACTTATTGGCTATGTTGAGAATCCATATCCATATTATAGATATTCTGAAATTTTTGTACTCTCATCTTATGTAGAAGGAATGCCAAATGTTTTAATTGAAGCAATGATGCTAGGTTGCACTCCGGTTTCCACAAATTGTGACACGGGTCCATCTGAAATTATAGACAATGAAATAAATGGATATTTAAGTCCAGTAGGTGATGAAAAGGAATTATCTAATAAGATAATATTAGCAATTAAAAACAGAATTGATCAAAAAATACTTAATATTAAAACGCAAGAATTTTCAGAAAAAACAATTCTTGATAAATATTTTAATTTGTTAAAAATAGAGAATGAATAATTTAAAATTAAAGATAGGTATAAATGCTACTTGTTTTGATGAAAGATCTTCTGGTGCTAAAAATCGATTCATTGGTCTTTACAGTAAAGTATTTCAAAAACTAAATAATTGTGAATTCTATATATATCAAGCAAAATCAATTGATGTTTCACTTTGGTTTGATTCACATAAAAATATCAATTTTATAAAAACTAACATACCAAGTAAGGGTAAATGGGCTAAGTATTTAAAAAGTGTATTATTTTGGTTTAATGAAAATAAAAGAGCCAAATATGATATTTTTGAAACTTTTCACCTTCCTTTATTAAAAAATCAATCAAAATTTAATATATTAACTATTCATGATTTAAGATTTTTAAATAATAATTTTTTCTTAATTAAGTTTTTTTATTATTTGTTATTTAAATACTCTATACAAAATGCAAGTAAAATTATTACAGTTTCTAATTTTATAAAACATCAATTAAGTTTTTATACAAATAAAGAAAAAATAATAAAAATATATAATGGTTTTTTGCCAATATTTAAAAAAAATAATGATACATTCAATAAAAAGAATATCAAAACTTTAGAAAGAAATTATTTATTAAGTGTGGGTCACTTTGAGAAAAGAAAAAATTTTAATAATTTAATAAAAGCATATAATGAAAATGAATATTTAAAGCAAAATTATGATTTGATTTTAGTGGGTAATGATAGTGGATATAAAGCAAAATTAGATAAATTAATAAATAATTTTAATCTTAATAAAAAAGTAAAACTATTAAAAAATATAACTGATAATCAACTTGACTTGTATTATAGACAAGCCAGTATATTTGTTTTTCCATCAATTTATGAGGGTTTTGGCATACCTATTATTGAGGCTATGCATTATAACTTACCAATAGCAGCTAGTAATATTGAGGTAATAAAAGAAATTTCAGATAATCAACTAATATATTTTGATTTTGATAACTATTCAGAAATAAATTCAAAGATAGAGTTTTTGTTAAAATCATCTATTACTCAAAGAAATCAAATTAATAGTTTTAAAAAAATTTTAAAAAATTATGATTATGAATATTTAT
>MDSW01060075.1_pt1 | contig 11145 bp, 6 predicted proteins | sample 811171 | NCBI WGS metagenome assembly MDSW01 (sample SAMN05326641, study PRJNA326480) | marine metagenome | isolation source: seawater | place: Atlantic Ocean: North West | collected 2012 | reverse complement strand
TTGACCCATAAAGTCAGGTGTAACATCAGCGATCAAAACTGTTTGATCATCACGAGAAACCTGGATCAGTAGGTATGTATCTAGTAACAATCCAACCCCAGCGACTACCAGTAGCGAGATAATTATCGATCTGGATACTTTAGACATAATCGCTGCGATGATAACCACAACTACCAATAGAACAGCGACGGAAACTACTCCGATCACTATCCAATTACCTGCATGGGCCTGATCCGCAGAAGGGCCAGTCAGCGCAAGGGCTAAGGTGGCAAGCAGCAAGCACCTGAGAAACAATAGCAGCCACTGCTTCATTCGCAATGTGCGCTTATTACTAACCTGATTTTGCCTGACAAATCTTAACGCCGGGAACAGTTGACGCACTGGCTTTCGACGCATCGCCATATGGATGATCAGAGGCAAGGCCACAAGCAGCCCTCCGAACAATAGCGATGAATTCAAAAATGCCACAGTGTTCACACTCCCTGCATACTTAACAACGGCTACGCCGACTCATTAAGTACTCCATCAATGCGCGATCAAATTGCATACTAGTGTCCAGGGGCACATAGTCGACACCAATGTGACGGCACTCAGCAGCATACTCTTCACGAAACCCTGCGATTTCCTGTGCGTAATCCTGACGAAAACCTTCCGCCTCCACGACTAATGTGTCGTCGGATTCCGGATCCTGCAATTCCACCATTCCGTCAAATGGAAAGGTCACCTCCGCCTCATCCAGAACATGAAATAATATGACATCATGCCCCCCGTGACGAAGTCGTCTCAATGACTCGAACACCGGTGGGGTGTCGGTAAGAAAATCAGAAAAAACCATCACCAGGCTGCGTTGCTTCAGCATGGCTGCTAACTGCCCCAGACTCATCGCTATATCAGTCTGGCCATCGGGCCGAAGCTGAGACAAATGAGACAACACGTTCGCCAATTGAGATCGTCTGGATTTAGGAAGCAGACAATCGCGAATCTTCTCATCAAATGTCACGAGCCCCACCGGATCCTGCTGATGAATCATTAAGTAACACAGAGCCGCAGCCAGACAAACGGAATAATCAAACTTCGTTAACTCCTGTCTGTATGTAAATCCCATCGATTTACTCAGGTCCATCGCCAGGTAGCCCGTGATATTCGTTTCTGCTTCAAACTTTTTAACGTAGTACTTATCAGTCTTCGCATAAACTAACCAGTCGATATCGGCAGGGTCATCGCCATGGGAATAACGCCGATGCTCTGAAAACTCCACTGAAAATCCCTGAAATGGTGATGCATGAAGACCTTGCAGGAATCCCTTAACTACAAATTGAGCACGCAAATCAAGGCGTTTGATCTGCGTTATCACTTCGGGTTTTAAATAGGATTCAACAGCTGGCATGGTTCTTTGCGTTTACTCGTATTTCTCAGCATTAGGTGGCTGTACTTCTTCAAGCAGCTTTAAAACAATCGCTTCGGTATCCATTCCTTCGGCCTGCGCCTGAAAGTTTGCGCTAACGCGATGACGCAATACCGGAACTGCAATCCGCTGAATATCAGCAATCGCCACGCTAAACCTGCCATCCATTGCGGCTATCGCTTTGCCACCCTGAATCAAAAACTGGCCTGCTCGAGGTCCAGCTCCCCAATCCACTAACTCCCGAACGAACTCTGGTGACTCACTATCAGAGGGACGAGTTGCACGTACCAGTCTGGCTGCATATTTCACAATCTGCTCACTGACAGCAATACTGTTGACCAGTTTCTGCAAATTCACAATCGATTTCGCCGAAAGGATTTTGTTTACTTCAGGAGTTTCATTTCGAGTGGTAGCTGCCAGAATCTGCTCTTCTTCGGAGGCTGTGGGGTAACCAACCTTGATATTGAACATAAATCGATCCAGCTGTGCTTCTGGCAGCGGATACGTCCCTTCCTGCTCAATAGGGTTTTGAGTGGCAATCGTAAAAAACGGCTGCGGAAGATTGTAGGTATTACCCGACACTGTAACTTCTCGTTCCTGCATCGCCTGTAATAGAGCAGCCTGAGTTTTCGGTGGCGTTCTATTAATTTCGTCCGCTAACAAAATATTGGTAAAGATGGGCCCCTGAACAAAACGAAAGGCGCGTTTCCCCTGATCGTCATCCTCCAATACATTGGTGCCGGTAATGTCGCTTGGCATTAAATCCGGAGTGAATTGAATACGATTGAATGATACGTCAAGTATTCTGGCGAGCGTGCTAACCATCAACGTCTTGGCCAGACCGGGAACCCCCTCAAGTAAACAGTGCCCCCGGGTAAAAATCGCAGCAAACAATTGCTCGATGACATCGTGTTGGCCAATAATGACCTTCTGTAGTTCCTGTTGCATCACTTTTCGATGATGAGCAAACTCCTGCAGAATGTCGCCTAAACTCTTTTGACTGTTCGACACTGTCTTGAGGTTCCTGTAATGAAAGTATTTTCCAGCAGCGTATCATTGAATAAGTAAGGCCCTTTGTCCATAACAATTCGCATATCCGACAAGTGTGACCAGTCATAATTCCAGATTCCCGTTGCCCTGTTTATCGTTCATCCCTAAATTAATATTTGATTCACCAGAAATGGCTGCTTACCGCATCGAAAACTCTGTGGTTTTTGACTTCGCAGGTACTTGCAAGTGACTACACCATTCGGGACACCTATGTTTCGTCGTGCTGCTATCCAATCTGTTTTCATGACCTTGCTGACAACTATTGTTGTTAACAGCTGTTCGTTGAATTCCGTTCAGGCGGACATCACCGCCAGACAGGTTAACTCGGCAATTGATAAGGGTGTTAAGTTCCTGCGGGAACAACAGAAGGAGGATGGATCCTATCCGGATTTCGCTGCGCCTAATGGCACGGTACTATTTCCGGGCGGAGTAACCAATCTGGTAACGCTTGCCCTGCTCAATTGCGGTCACGATGCAAGCGACCCGTCTGTCGCCAAATCACTCAAATACATTCGCACTGCACCTGCCGCCGGGACGACATATGTCGTCTCATTACAACTCATGGTTTTCTGTCAGGCTGAACCTCAAAAGGACAAGCTGCAAATCAAAAAACTGGCCGAATGGTTGGTCGGCACTCAAACCGGCTCTGGTGGCTGGGGATATCTTGAAGCGAGCGTTTCTTCTGACCCGTCCAATAGCCAGTTTGCTCTGCTCGCCCTACACGAAGCCGAGCGACAGGGCATTCTCATCCCGAAATCGACCTGGACGAAAGCAGAGCAATATTGGACTTCCCGCCAGGCCGCCAGTGGCGGCTGGAATTATGATTCAACGTTTGGCCCCAAACCAACAATCAGCATGACTTGTGCAGGCGTGGCATCACTAGTTGTCACTCGAGGTAAAGCCGGAAACGATGAAAATCGAATCGTCAATGGGCAGGTCAACTGCTGCAACGATTTACCGGAACAGGATGCTGTTGACCGTGGCATGATCTGGCTGGCTCGAAATATCAAAGTTGGCGCTCAAGCCTCCAGCTCTGCTTACTTCTATCAAATGTACTGCATTGAACGTGTAGGACGACTAACCGGAACCCGGTTTATTGGAGCCACTGACTGGTATCGCATGGGGTGTGAACACATCGTAGGTATTCAGGACAACCTCCGTGGCAGTTGGCGAGGAAGTCTTTCACACGGTGAAAGCAATCCCATGATCGCCACTTCATTTGCACTTCTGTTTCTAGCGAAAGGTCGACGTCCAATTGCCATTTCCAAGCTGGCATATGGAGAAGAGAAAAACTGGAATCAACATCCACAGGACCTGCAGAATCTGGTGATGCAAACCGAACGACGATGGGATATGTATCTAACCTGGCAAACGATGGAATTGGATGTAGCCAGTCTTTCTGATCTCATGGAATCACCCGTTCTGTTTATCAGTGGCAAGGGCCCGTTAGGCTGGACGGGGAAACACCGGGAGTTGATTCAAAAGTATGTGAATCAGGGAGGCTTTGTGTTTGTCGAAAATGCATGCGGAGATCAACAGTTTGATCAGCAATTTCGTCAGACGATGACCGAACTATTCCCTGAGAGCCCACTGGCACCATTGGCTCCGGATCACGCCATTTGGTTTGCTGACCAAAATATTCCACCGAAATTCGTTGGGAAACTGCATGGAGTTCAAACCTGCTGTCGGACTAGCATCGTTTATGCAACAACTGATCTGGGATGTTACTGGGAACTTTATAATCCTCGTCCGGATTCTGAAATTCCGGAAAACATTCGGCAGGATATTCAGCATCGACTGGCAATCGGCACGAATGTACTTACCTACGCCACCAATCGCAAATTAAAAGAAAAACTTGAACGTCCTCAGGTAGCCTTCAATACAACGAACACGACCTCTGTCTTACGCAAGACATTACAAATCCCCAAAATCAGCCACGGTGGCGGAAGCAATGAAGCTCCCAACGCACTCAACAACTTACTCTTAAGCCTGCAAAAAGAAGCAGGTATTCGTGTATCAATTGGCACTCAAGTTGTCTCACTCACCGACTCGCTCGAACGATACCCGGTTTTATTCTTACATGGGCGACGTACGTTTCAGTGGTCGACAGCTGAAAGACAGGCGTTGAAGACATTTGTCGAAAACGGAGGCTTTATCTTTGGTGACTCCATTTGCGCGAGTTCACAATTTGCCGAATCCTTTCGGCGGGAAATGAGATTAATCTTCCCGGAACAAATACTTCGTCGACTACCAGCTGAACATGACTTGTTCACCTCCCAATTCGGTGGCTTTGATATTACAAAAGTCACTCTTCGTTCTCCGGCAACCAAACTTAACGGAGAACGCATACAGGCTCAGGAAGCCAGCGTGACACCTCATGTGGAAGGAATCCTCTTTGATGGACGACTGGCTGTAGCTTTTTCGCCTTTTGATTTAAGTTGCGCTCTGGAAAACCAGAACTCCGTTGAGTGCAAAGGATATCTGCAGCAGGACGCCGCCAGAATCGCGACCAATATTGTGATTTACGCCCTGCAACAGTGAAGAACCAATGAGCACAACTTTCAATAAAAAAATGCTCTGGCTACTGTTAGCAGCGGGTCTTTTCCGCTTCGCAATCCTTCTACTACTCGGTGACCAATTCTCTGCAAACCTTGAACTGGACGTGGATCGGTACTTACATCTAGGAGCAAATCTGGCGGAGTCATCAACTTATACTCTGGATGATCAACCAACGGCCTTCCGTCCAATCCTTTATCCGCTGTTGATTGCTGTCGGACTCAAAGCGGGTATCGCTGCCAAAATCTGGATCATGGTCCTGCACGTTGTTCTGGCGGTCGGAACCGTTTCGATTACAGTGGCACTTGGAAAACATATCAAAGATGAAAAAACCGGCTGGTTGGCCGGAATTTTGGTAATGTTCGATCCCATCCTGTTGCATCAGTCGGTTTGGGTGATGACAGAAACTCTCGCCACGTTTCTCGCCGTATTAACCATGTATAGGGTAGCTAAATTACTAGAAACCCCCGGTCCCTTTACTGCCTTATTAGCTGCCTTAAGTTTTTCTCTGGCAGGGTTCTGTAGACCCACGTTTTATGTATATGCTTTACTCACCCTGATCTTATTACTGCTAGTTTTACAAACCAGTCTGTTGAAACGTCTGCTGACAAGCTTTGCCATAGGCTGCGTCATCCTGCTTACGCTGAGTCCTTGGATTTATCGTAACTATCAGCTGTTTAACAAAATAATCCCAGCCACGACACATGGTGGGTATACGCTTTTGCTAGGCAATAACCCGCTGTACTATCAACAACTTAAGCAACAACCTAATGCAGCCGTTCCATTGTATACGGCTAATGAATTTGATGAGGGCGTTAGGCGGTTTAATATTTCCGAGGACCCGGGTTATGATTTTTGGTCAGCCGAAGCCACTCTTAAACAACCAGTGATTTCCCGTAATGAATCTGAACGAGACGAATTTGCCTATTCGGTGGCGGCATACCATATCAAACGCAGCCCGGTTGAATTCGCAGGCAGCTGCCTCAGTCGAATCAAGGCATTTTGGACACCATTACCGGCAGCGATGCCTGACCGCAGTGAGACTCAACGATATGCCATTGGTATTTGGTATGCCCTAATCTACCTCTTGGTGATCAATTTTACTCTTTTCCACTGTAAAAAGTGGTTTCACTCAGGCCTGTTTGGGGGCTTGTGTATGGTGATCGCCTTTACGCTAATGCATGCTATTTTCTGGTCCAACATGCGAATGCGGGCTCCCATTATTCCCCTACTCTGTCTCGTAGCAGCCGTATCCCTTTTGGGGCCTAAATCAGAGTCAGATGAGTAACTGATTCGCATTGTTGGATACTGCATTAATCCCTATAATTCTCAGACTTATAGGCATCTCAGAGACATCAACAAGGAAAGTTGATGTAGGTTTTCCGAATGCCCCGAATATTCCGTGAATCTTTGGCAAGGATGCCGTTCAAAGACCGTGTTGCAACAGGCTCGTTCCAACCTCGAAAGGACTCAGTCAGCTTTGTCGGTTTCTGCCGACTTGATTCGTGGTTCTGCGCAATGGTTGACCCTAATGGGCATACTACTCTACGGGTGTCTCAGTACTACTGGCGCATTTGGCCAACAAATTGAATTTGCCGATCAGGATATCCAGACGCCTGTTTTGATTACGGGCGAGCGAGGTAATTTCTGGAATCAGGGACACTATGAGATTTGGGAAGTCGAGCAGTGTGTTATTCGTCATGGTCTATTTTCTGCCACGGGCAATCGGGCTGTCATCTGGATTGATCGGGCTTCAGCTTCCTCCCGTGCTCCACACAAAGTCATCGCCTATTTGGAAGGGTCAGATGTCGAAATTCATCGTCAGTCGATAACAGGGTTTGATCCGAGCCATCAACCGATTCGTCGCGATAGTATGATACAGGACAAGCAGTGGATTGGTCGCTTATATACATTCACCCAAGTCTCCATGAACGTCAAAGACCGACAACAAACAGCTCGTGCGCCGTCCGAGCTTTTCCAACGGGCAGGAAACGCCCGTCGCGAAATTGCACGTCGATCAATCCAAGCAGAGGAATCCAACATTCGCGCGGCCAGCTTTCAGGCTCCGACGATCAACCGTAACGGCGGAGACAGCCGCAGTAACGAAGTGGCCTTAGGTAATCATCGATTACGAATTCAAGGGCGTAGTAATGTCGACTGGAGCTTACACATTGACAAAGCTCCTGATGGAACAGGAACCATTGCTGTAGCTAAGTCAGGCATACGAGCAACCATCGAAGGATTGGAGGCAACGGCAACCGGTGGCTCCGGAGCACTAACTATCGAAACCGACAATATGGTGGTTTGGGGACCGGCGGTTACTCAATTGCAGGGTGGGGAATTAACCGACAAAGAGGCCCCACTGGAACTCTACCTGGAAGGCAATATCATCTTCCGCCAGGGTGATCGTGTCATCTATGCGGACCGTATGTACTACAACGTAACAGAAGAATACGGCATGATCCTTAGTGCCGAAATTTTAACACCTGTTGCTGAATACGAGGGTTTACTAAGAGTTAAAGCCGACGTATTACAGCAGGTAAACAAACAAAAATTCTTAGCTTACGGTGCTGCCATTACCTCGAGTCGTATGGGCATTCCAACCTACTGGTTTCAATCTGACGAAATCGAAATCAATGATCAACTGGAAGCTCAAATGGATCCGTTAACCGGACAGCAGCGCAGAGATCCAAAGACAAACGAGTTGGTATACAATCACAACATTACTGCTGAAAGTGAGAACAACTTTCTGTTTGTTGGTGGAGTTCCAATCTTCTACTGGCCCGTCATGGCCACTCGACTGGACTCTCCAGCTTTTTATCTGGACCGCATTAGGTTTAAGAGCGATCGGATATACGGTCAGCAATTGCTGATCGACTGGAATGCCTTCCAATTATTTAATGTGGAGAACCCTCCTAAGAACACCACGTGGTCTATCTCAGCCGATTTCATGAGTGAGCGGGGAGTTGGAATCGGCACGTTATACGACTATCAACGCGACGACATGTTCAATCTGCCGGGGCTGGCCAAAGGACGGCTGGATGCCTGGGGCCTGCAAGACTCCGGACTGGACAATCTGGGTCGTGACCGTCGGGTATTGGATCCTGAAAAGGAATTTAGGGGCCGAATATTCTGGAATCATCGACAGCTATTAGGCGACGGATATCAATTGACTGGTGAAGTCGGTGTCGTATCTGACCGTAATTTTCTGGAACAGTACTACGAACGTGAATGGGATGAAGACAAGGATCAGATTACGGGTGTTGAATTAAAGCGTATTCAGGAAAACATGTCCTGGGGAATCGACACCAATATCAGAACGAACAATTTCCATACGCAAACGGACTGGCTCCCACGTTTTACCCACGACTGGTTGGGAAAATCTCTCTTCGCAGATCGTCTAACCTGGTATGAACATACTCATGTTGGTTATGCCAAGCTCAAAACCGCCGAAGCTCCTGCCGATCCCGGTGAACTGGCCAAATTTGATCTAATGGCAGGCGAAGAGCAACTCTACAACGGTTTACGAGCTGCATCGCGTCAGGAACTTGATATGCCCATGCAATGGGGCGCAGTCAAAGTGGTACCCTATATGCTTGGTGAAGTTGCCTACTGGGGAGAAGATATTAACCATCAGTCAGCCAGCCGAACCTATGGTCAATTAGGCGTACGAGCAAATCTGCCGATGACACGTACTGACCCCAATATCAAAAGTACATTGTTTAACGTCAATGGAGTTTCACACAAAATAAACTGGACGATGGATGCCTACTGGGCAGATGCTAGCGAAGACATGACTATGTTTCCGCGATATGATGCCCTGGACGACGATGCTCAGGAGCATTTTAGGCGACGATTTTTCTTTGACACCTTTGGTGGACTCGCAGGCCAAAACATAGGCGCCCGCTGGGATGAACGAATTTTCGCCTATCGCACCAACATGCAGGGGATGGTCACAGCTCCAGTCACTGAAATCGCTGATGACACCATGGCATTCCGCCTGGCTACTGAACAGCGTTGGCAGACCAAACGAGGACTACCTGGTAAAGAACACATCGTCGACTGGATGGTGCTGCATGCTCAGGTGATTATGTTTCCAGACAGAGAAAACAATCACGGGCAGCATGCCGGTCTCTTTGATTACGACTACCGCTGGCATGTAGGAGATCGTTTTACAGTCCTGTCTGACGGATACTTCGATTTCTTCAACAAAGGTCTGCGTACCGCCAGTATCGGAGGTGTGATTAGTCGGCCCGATACCGGACGCTTCTACCTGGGATACCGAATGATTGACGGGCCAATCTCGAGCCATATTGTAAACGCTGCACTAAGCTATAGAATGAGCCAGAAGTGGATTGGTATATTAGGCTCGTCATTTGATCTGGGAGATTCCGGCAACATTGGCCAGAGCCTATCGATGGTCCGCATTGGTGAATCGTTGCTGATACGTGTGGGAGTCAATTATGATGAAAGCCGGGACAACTTCGGAGTTCAACTCTCTGTTGAACCCCGCTTTCTTGCTAACAGCCGAATCGCCCGCCGGACTGGTATCGATATAAGACCGTCTGGAGCCTACGGTTTTGAATAGCTGCCAAACAAGATGCCTTATTAACAATCATATAATGAGCGTTTTTATGCAACGAACTAAATCGCGGATTACAATTTTCGGACTTTCTATCATGTTCTCTTTCATGGTGCTGATCCTTTGGACAATCGTTGTGGAGGCTGCTCCCAGGCGTCCGAAGTATACTCGTCCAAAACCTAAAAAAGATCACACCAGCGTAATTGCGCCGAGTCTTAAAAAACCGGCCGGGCCTCGAAAAACGGTGGCGGTATGGCCTAAATACGACCCCCGATTCAGGTTCCCCGGGGTTGATGAATTGGTCGTCGATGAGCTGGTCAATTCAGATGCCTTTACAGTTGTGGAACGGCTCAATATTCAGGCTTTGGAAACAGAGGCGAATATGTTTGAAAACGTTCGTCATATTGGTGCTCAACTGATCTTCGAAGTTGTTGTTTCAGATGTCGATCAGCGAACTAGCCAGGGGCTGCAATTCGGACTGGGTGAATTGGGATTAGGTGGAGATGGTTTTGATATTATCGTTGGCACCAGTCGAACGACGGCAAAAGCCACTGTGGTGATCCGCGTCATTGAAACGAGCTCAGGTAAAATCATTGCTTCACATAGGGCCGACGGCACGTCTGTCGGGTCAGGAGTCAATCTGGGATTTGCCTATCAGGACGCGAAGCCGAATAAGCTCGAAGGTTTTGATATCAGTTTTGGGAAAATTGAAAACACTTCTGTAGGTAAAGCCGTTGCGAAAGCTGTAAAACTGGCGGTTACTCGGACAGCCAACAAGATTAATACTCACCCCTGGGAAGCAAGAGTCGCTGATTTTGATGAACAGTTTGTGTATTTAAATGCTGGCACCAATGCCGGGTTAAGAATCGGTTCCCAACTCGCCTGTCACAGAATTGGAAAAACAATTTCTGACCCTCAAACTGGTGAAGTGCTTGACGTCGTCACTATTCCCGTCTGCGTTCTCGAAGTTGTGAGCGTCAAGGAAAAAATCGCGGTTTGCAAGGTCATCAGCGAAGATGCCGAAACTGCGATCGAGAAAAACATGATCGTTACATTGAAAACCAATTAATCACTCAACAGGAATTTCAGACGATGACCGCATTAAAGGTTTCAGGATTAGTTGAAAACGAAATAGCTTTACAGTTCGAAGATTTCCAACAAATTAATGCCGCGCAGCAGATTGATGATATTTCCAGCCTCATGCCTGGCAGAACCGGTCAGGCAATTACGCTGATAGGTTTGGTCGATGTGTGTCATCCTTCAGGTGAAGCTGAATTCCTCGGTCTTCATGGAAGCCTCGACGATTTTCATGCCAGTATCCCTCTCGCTGCCGTTCTGAAGCGAGGATTAATTCAATACGCGGACGATGGCCAGGCACTGGATGTGAAAGCTGGAGGTCCCTATCGGTTCCTGATTCCGGATCATGCGGCCTGTAATACTGATGACATTGACGAATGCGCCAACGTAAAGTTTCTTGATCACATCGAATTCACCGCAACACGTGGATTCGATAACCGTCCGGAAGATGAGCAGGAGCATGCTGCATTGCATG
>MDSW01180912.1_pt1 | contig 11147 bp, 5 predicted proteins | sample 811171 | NCBI WGS metagenome assembly MDSW01 (sample SAMN05326641, study PRJNA326480) | marine metagenome | isolation source: seawater | place: Atlantic Ocean: North West | collected 2012 | reverse complement strand
GGGGGGGGGGGGGGGGGGGGGGGGGGGGGAGCGGACGCGGGGAGGACGGCGGCGACGGGGACGCGCGTCGGCGTACTACAGTATTTTAAACGGGATTCATTCTTTCATTCATCGCCATTCGCCTCCTTCGCCACGCTACTTCTCCTTCTTCTTCTCGCCGCCGCCGCCGCCGCCGCCGCCGCCGCTCGGGACGTCTACCTCCCTCCCGCTCAACAGCTTAAACAGCCGCGTCTTATCCCGCAGCTCCCCGTGACGCAAGCTCAGCACGTGCTGCTTCTCCGGCCCGCCCGTCAGCTCCAACGGCACGAACATCGCGCGCGCCATCTCGTGCAGCGCGTCTTCGCTCGCGTCTCGTAACGGCGGGACGATGGACGTTACGTCCACGTCTTCGTTCACCCTGTTCCCCCAAAAGTCGAGCGTGCTTATCCTCACCCCCGGTCGCGCCGGGTCCTTCCACACGAGAGAGAGTTCCCCGACGAACCGTTCGGCGTAAAATTGCAACGCGTACGACGACGCCGCGGTGCCGACGAGGACGCCGCCCACCGCGGCCATCGTCCCGGCGCTCAGCGGGTCGTCGTTCAGGTACGCGACGAGCGGGACGATCGCCGCGGAGGAGCCCATCAGCTGGAACACCTTGAAGCGGACGAGCGCGCGGAACGTCAGGAGCCACGGGCCTCGGTACAGGACGCGCGTCTCGAGTCCGTCGGACGGCGACGGCCGGCCGACGCTCGTCTTCGTCGCGGGCGTCGTCGTCTGGTCGCTCGAGCTCGAGCCCGCCGCGGAGGACGAGAACGACGACGACGACGACGACGCGGCGGAGGAGGAGGAGGACCCCGCCGTCGGGGTCCATCGCGGCGCGGCGGACGCGGCGGCGAACCCGCGCGATGCGTCGAGGACGGCGCCGCGATCGATCGGACGCCGGCGTCGGTCGCGATCGTCGTCGTCCGCTCGGTGGCGGCCGCCGCCGAGCCGGGAGCTCATCGCGGGGGACGCGCGCGCGAGCGCGGGGGACGCGCGACGCGACGCGAGCGCCGCGGCGGCGGCGACGCCGCGGGAGACGACGCGCGACCGCGACGTCATCGGCGGCGAGCGTCCGCGGCGCGCGCGGAACTGGACGCGACGACAGGACTTTCGATCTCGCCGTCACTCGCTAATCATCAGTCCCGCGAGCGCGAGCGGAGGTAAGCCCCGGGCGCGATGGCGTCGTCGCTCGCGCGCGCGCCGTCGCGTCCGTCGCTCGCGCGCGCGGCCTCGCGCGCCACCGCCGGACCGCGCGCCGCGGTCCCGCGCGCGCCGGCGTCCCCGTCCCCGTCCCCGTCCCCGTCCCCGTCCCCGTCGGCACCGCGAAGAAGCGTCCGCGTCGGAGCCACCGACGCGGGCGCGACCGACGACGCGACGGGCGAGGCGTGGGTTCCCGCGCGTCGCGAAGCGCTCGCGAGCGACGTCGTGCGCGCGATGTTCGAACGCGACGCCGCGCTCGAGCCGCGCCTGCGTCGGATACCGCTCCCGCCCTCGCGCGTCCCGAGGTCGTTGACGCGGATGACAAACGCGGCGTCGGGAGAGGGCGGGCGCGCGTCGTCGTCGGGGTCCGGCAGCGGCAACCCCTTCCGCGACGCGACGCACCCGCGACGGCTGCGCGTGCCCGACTACGAGAACGCGCTCGCGGACGGGTGCGAGCTCACGCCGACGCCGCGCGCGGACGGCGCGCGACGGATGCGCTGCGGCGCCGCGAACGCGTACGTCGCCGAGCTGTTCCGACGCGCCGCGCGCTGTTCCGACGACGAAAAGAACGGCGACGGCGAAACGCGACTGTCGCGATACGACCTGTTCCACGCGCACGTGTTCGTTCGCGCGAGCGGCGGGCGCGGAGGCGTCGTCGGCCTCCTCATGCACGCGCTCGAGTACCCGCGGTACGACGACGCGGACTTCCCGTTTGCTCTGGGGAACTGTCAGCGCGGTTCGGACGTCGCGTTCGCGCCCGCGGCGGCGGCCGGGAGAAATATATTATGGACCGCGGACGCGGCGGGGCGGTGCGCGTTCGCGCGTCTCGACACGAGCGAGACGTCGCCGCTGCGCGGGCTCCTCACCGTGCCCGCGCTGCACACGACGTACGAGGGCGATTTCGGGGACGCGGTCCTCGGGGATCTGCTGTACTTCGACGGGGTCGCGGACGGTCGGAAGCCGAAGCATTCGGTGTTCGCTTTCCCGCGGTGATAGTCTGGTAGTCACGTCTTAGCCCCGACGGACGCGGGAGCGCGCGCGTCGACCGGAAAGGATGCTCGTAGTTCGTAGCCCTAGTAGAGATTCTTTCACGTCGTGATGATCGATGAAAGCACCGCTAGCTCGCCCCAGACTTCAGTCCACCATCGCCTCCCTCCACACCCCTCCCTCCCGAGAAAAAGAAAAAGAAATTAACCGTGATCCCCTCCTTGTCGCTCTCGCGCGCGCGCTCGCCTCGACCTCTGCGCTCATCACTCGCTCCCGACGGCGTCCATCAAAAATCGAAACGCCGGGTTCTCGCGCATCGCCTCCGGCGGCTCCACGACGCTCAGATCGATCGAAGACATCGTCCCCGAGATGTCGTCGATCGTGAAGTGAATCGACGAGTCGTCGTCCAGCAAAAACGAGTTGGACATGTTCGTGTTCTGGTCCTTCATCATCAGCTCCTTCATCGCCACGAGCACCTCCTGCGACACCGTCTCCGTGCCGTACTTGTCGTCCCAGTACATCGTGGATATCCGGTACAGCTGCTGGATGGAGAGCACGGGGCACAGCTCCAGGGTGATCTCGTTCAGCGTCTTCTTCGGCTTTTGGTGAATCACGAGGAGCTGCACAGCCTGGCGGATGTACCGGAGCTCCTCCCACGCGTTCCCGGTGTGGTCTTTGCTCTCGATGAGCCAATTCTCCAGCTCCGCGAGGCCCGTCTTGATGTACTCGCCGTTGCTGAACGAGCAGCACTCGCGGCGGAGTAAGAGCGCGTTGAACAGCTGGACGTTGATGAAGCAAAAGATTTGCGTGAAAAACTTCCGGACGAGAAACGTCGGGACGTGGTTCGCCTTCATCACCGCGAGGAGGTCGTCGAGGCAGTCCAGGATCGTCCTCCAGTGCGTCCCCAACTGCGGGCCGAGCTGGTTCGCGGTGGGACTCCTCGGCGCGCCATGTCCGCCGCCGTGGCCGCCTCTTCGCGAAGACGCGTCGCCGCCTGATCCGCCGCGCAGCCGCGGCGCTTGGATGCACGACCCGAGCTGCGGCGTGATCTCGCGCTTGACGTTGTCGCGCAGGAACCCGTAAATTTTCTCGACAAACGCGGTGAGCTGCTGCTTGAACAAGAACGCGGGGTACTTGGCGTCCACCTGTCGCACGCCCGGGATGCCGACGGGCTCGCCCCCGTCCTTACCCGCGCTGTTACCCGCGGGCGACGACCGCAGGCGGCTGTTGAACCGCTCGAATATCCCGACGCCGGCGCTGCGTCGCCGCGCGCTCCCGAGCCCGCCCCCCGACGTCTTGAGCGTCCGTTGCAGCAGATGCAGCAGCGTGAACGTGTTCGAGAGCCAGTACGTCAGCTTCGCGTTGTCGTCCGTCGCCACCTCCACGGCCGCGGACATGTTGCCCATGATCCTGTCGAACAGTCCGGTGCGCTCGAGCTCGAACACGCGCCAGTGCAGCAGCGACCGGAACGCGACGCACGCGAGAATCGGCGTCCCGCCGCTGAAGCCGACGTCGGAGGCTCGGTCGATCACCTCGAGGAGGACGTCGTGCTCCGCGCTCGCGCGCGCGTTCGCGAGCGACGCGCGCTTCGCGTCCAGTTCCGCCTGCTGTCGCTCGATGTCGCGCTCCGTGCCGGCGCTGGGCGGGGTGAGCCCGGTGACGCTGTCCGGCGTCGGCGGCGATAAGCCGCCGTCGACGCCCGCGCCCGCCGCGAGAGTCGTCTTGGGGCCAGTCGGGGTCTTCATGTTGTCCGCCGCCTTCATGGACGTCATCGCCATGACGTTCTCCTTGGCGATCTGTTTCAAGCGCGCGTTCTCGTTCTCGAGCATCATCACGCGCTCTCGAAGCGCTCTGTTGTCCTCGTCGGACGCCTTCAGACGCGCGGCGAGGGTTTCGACGTTTTCCTTCTCCGCCGCCAGCGCCGCCGCGGCGTTCGCCTTGGACGTCTCCAGCGCCCTCGCCGTCTCCTCCGCGGACGCGCGCAGGGCGTCGAGCGCCGCGGACGTCGCCGCCGCCTCCGCGACGCGCGCAGCCTCCGTGGCCTCGGCTTCCGCTCTCGCGGCTTCGACGCGCTCGAGCGCGGCTTGCTCCTCCGCGACGCGACGCGCTTCCCTCGCCGCCGCCGTCGCCGCCGCCTCCATCGCCGCGCGCATCTCCTCCATCGCCGCCGCGTGCTCGGCCGCTTCCTTCTCGCGCTTCGCTTCCATCTCCATCAGGCGTCTGTGCTCGAGCTCCGCTTTCACGCGTTCGAGCTCCAGGCGTTTCTCGAGCTCGCTCTTCGCCTTTTGCAGCGCCCCGGTCTCGCGTTGCTCGTGCCTGCGCCTGCGAAGCTCCCGCCCCGCGGCTTTCTTCCTCCACGCGCACTGGAACGTCACGGACGCCTTCTTACGCCTGACGTACACCTCCCTCTGCGCGCACATGCGCACGTGCGCTTGAATCTTCGTCGCGGCGACGTGCTGGCGGTGCACGCGGTACCGCGCGCGCTGCGCGGCTCCGCGCGCGTGCGCTTGAATCCGCACCGTCGCCGACCGCAACGCGTGAAATTTGCGCACCGCGATGGCGCACCGCGCGCGGGCTTGGCACCTCGTCGCCGCGTTCGTGAGGCGGATGTGATTCGCGAGCCTGCGCGCGAGCATCCCGCGCGTCCACCGCGCGACGCAGTTCGCCGCGGCTTTCGTCGCGAGGAACGCTTTCCGTTTCTGTCCTCTCCGGACAAACTTTTGGACAAAGACGGCCGCGTCGTTGAGCGCTTTGTGCCTGATCACATCGAGGACAGCCATCTGTCCGGCGCGGAGGAACACCTTCGTCTTCCCCATCTGCCACGACGACAACCCGGCGTCGGCTAAGATGCTCTTGATGACGTCCACCTCGAGACCGGGCTTGAACAGCGCGTCCTTGTCCTTCGCGAGTAATCCGAACCGGTCCAGGAATTCCTCGATGGGTTTTCGCGACGGGTACCCCGCGCACGATATCCGAACCGCCTCCAACACGCCGCCGCACCTCAGCTGGTGCAAGACGTTCGCGTTCTCGAACACCATCGGTTTGTTCAGCTGGTTGGGTTTGATGCACCGGATGTAGTGCGGGCTCGTCTGGTTCAGCTTCGCCATGAGCTCCGCGAGCTGCGTCTTGAACCCGGCGGCGATGGATGAAAACTTCATCGCGTTTTTCCCCCGCCCGCCGCCCCCCGCCGCTTTCAACGCCGCGTCTGCTTTGACGTCGAAAATACCCACGAGCAGTTCCATCCCGCTCGAGGCGAGGAGCGACTGGTGCTCCGCGACGACGAAATCTTTGTTCTTCTCGATGAAGTGATCGCTCTCGTACGTCACCTCGCCGGCGTAGTGCGTCAACGTGAACGCGGTGACGCTTCGTTTGGGCTTTTTAAACCTCGGGTTGTCGCTCAACCCGGCGTAGAGCTTCTGCGAGAGCTGCTCGTGCGTCGTCGTCGGGAACATGCACGCCTCGTCCAGCATGGTTATGATGCCCGGCGGGTTGGACTTCTTCTCGATGAGGTCCAGCACGTCCTGGTTGTCCACGAACTCGATGTACGACCAGTCGATCGCCTCGCGTTCGTACTCCTCTTGTTCCATCTTGAAGACGTGCTGGTTGAAGTGCTGCTGGAGCTTCTCGTTCGCGAGGTTGATGCAAAACTGCTCGAACGAGTTCGTCTTGAACGACTCGAAGCCGTATATGTCGAGCACGCCGATGAAGCACTCCGAGCTCGCGTCCTGCCCGATGCTGACGTTGATGCGCGCCACGAGCCAATCGAACAGACGCGAGTACAGCGTCTTAGCGAGCGAATCTCTCGAGTTGAGCGCCGCGTGCACGTCCAGCGGCTTCGTGATCGCGCCATCCGGCGTCGCGATCGTCCGCGTCTTCAGCGCCTTCTCGAGCCGCGACGCGTCCACCATCATCACCGCCGCGGCGTCCTCGAGCGCGGTCGCGGACGCGGCGTCCTTGAGCTCGCACCCGTCGTCGGAGGCGCCGTCGATCGGTTTGAAGTCGACGTTGCCAAGATGGAGGATCCCCGCGATGACGCGCATCACCGCGTCTTGTTCGCGCTTCTCGATCCCGACGACGTCCATCGCGCGCCTCGTCGCGGCGTACTCCGTCGCGTTGTCCACGCCGTCTAACGTCGCGCAGCTGCTCTGGTTCGTGTAGTGGTAGTCCGCGGGGGTTTTCAGACGCAGCGTCGCGCGCTCGTCGTCCGACGCGCCGTCCAGGAGTTGGTAAAAGACGTGAAAGTTTCGCTCCGGGTCGTCGACGTTGACGATCCGCGAGCGCTCGAGCAAGTACGTCCGGATCGCCGCGCCGGAGATTCGGTCGTGCTTATCGAACTGAATCTCGATGAACTTCCCGAACCGCGACGAGTTGTCGTTTCGCACCGTCTTCGCGTTTCCGAACGCCTCCAAGAGCGGGTTGGACTCCAAGACTTGCTGCTCCACCGGCCTCGCGTGGTCGAATTCGACGTCGCCGTCGCCGCCGGTCTCGCCGCCGTCCGCGTCCGCGCACCTTCCCCCCATGTGCGCGAGGTACTGCATGATCTGCTTCGCCGTCTCCGTCTTCCCCGCGCCGGACTCGCCGCTGACTAGGATGCTCTGCGACGCCTTCTCTTTGGACATGGCGCGAAACGCCGCCTCCGCGACGGCGAAGACGTGCGGGGACAGCTCCCCAAGCTGCGTCCCTCGGTACTGGTCCATCATGTGGTGGTCGTACAGGTGCGGGATTCGCTGGAACGGGTTAACCTGGGGATCGAGGACACGAGACGGGGACGCGGGGGGGACGAGGCGTTAGTCGGTCGGTCGGCGAGGGGGTTCGATCGATCGGGAGACGAGAAAGCAGAAGAGACGGAAACTTTGCCGTTGGAGGGAAAAACGGGGACGGCGAGGGCGCGCGCGACGCCGCCGCGGGGACGCGCCGCGATGAGAATCGACCCGGTGTACGTGTAGATCTCGTCCAGGCCGTATCGGTTCCCGAGGTTGTGCAGCACCCCAGGCTCGTGGAGGTAATTCAGCTTCACCATGTCCTCGCGGTCTTCCCTCTCCTGGAGGTTGCACTCGCGGACGCGGATCGTCCGCGTCGCCGCCTCCGCGCTCTTCGCGCCCGCGACGTGGACGACCGCGTCGTCGCCGTCCACGGACGTCACCGTGGCGGACACCCACGCTTCGTCCGCGTCGGGGACCCATACTTTGACCCCCGCCGCGATGGCGTTCGCCGCGGCTTCGGTCATCGCGCGGCGTGCGGGGACGCGGACGCGCGGCGAGCTGTCCCGTCTCGAGTCCCGGCCGTTTGAAGGAGAGATTTGACGTTCGAGATCTCCTCCCGCGCGACCGACGAGACGACGCGACGAACGCGCGGGATGCCGCCGCGGGAACCGAGCGCGAGTTCGCTCGCGCGTGTCGAACGCGCGTTCTCGACCGCGGGGAACGCTCTCGCGTCGAAGCGAGGCGCCGTGCGAAGCGTCCGCGGTTGTGGCGCGTCAACAGCGGAAGCTCCGAAGAGAGCGAGAGGCACTCGACAGCCGGCGAGTCGCGTGATTTGGGCGCGCCAGTCTGTCGCATTTTTTGTCCCCCTCTACAGTACGCGCATAGCACGGCACTCGCACCCGCGCGCGGCGCGTCATCATGGCGTCCCAGAGCTCGCACCTCGGGGCGTACCGGAACTTGACGGACAAGTTCATCAAGATGCGCGATAAAGCGCGTCGGGGAGACGGTGCGACCCCGCCCGCGCGACGCCCCGCCGCGACGTCGCGACGCGCGCGTCTCGCTCGTTCGTTTCACCCCGAAAAACTCCTCGTTTTCTGTGACGCGAACGAACCCTTCCTCGGCGGGATCTGACGTCGCCCCCGTCGTCCAACCCCCCGCAGCGCTCCGCGACGACTCGGAGATCGATCACAGGAGGGAAGCCGCGTCGACGCGCCTGTTAGAGGCTGCGATCGAGAGCAGCAGCAGCATGGGCGCGGGCGGCGGGGACGTCGCCATCGACATCCCGGACGGCCGCGGCGGTCGCGGCGGCCGCGGCGCGTCGCTCCCTCCCGCGTGGGTCGACTTCAGCGAGGAAGCGTCCGGGGACATCGCGAGGATCAAAGAGAAGATCAAAGAGCTCGCCGCCGCGCACGCCAAGGCGTTGTTACCCACGTTCGACGAGATGGGAGGCGCGGACGACCACGTCGTCGAGATGGTGACGCAAGACGCGACGCGGCTTTTTAAACGTTGCGAAGGGCGTCTGCAGAGGCTGTCCGCCCCGGGCGTGTGCACGACGCGCGAGGACGCGACGATCGTGAAGAACGTGCAGAGGAAGCTCGCGGTGGAGCTCCAAGCGCTGTCGATGGAGTTTCGAAAGATGCAGCGGAGTTACCTCGCGCGGCTCAAGTCGCAGCAGGACCGCGGCCCGGGCGCGAGGGGCGTGGACGACGTCTTCGGGTTCGTCGACGCCGCGGGAGGGAGTGGGAGTGGGAGTGGCGGGGGGGGATGGGGGGACGAGTCCGCGCAGGATCAAGACATGGGGTTCACGGACGTGCAGCTGCAGAGGGTGGACAGGAGCGAGGCGATGTCCTTCGAACGCGACCAGGAGGTTATGAAGATTTTGGAATCCGTCAACGACTTGTCCAACGTCATGAAGGACCTGTCCGTGTTGATCATCGACCAGGGGAGCATCTTGGACCGGATCGACTACAACTGCGAGCAGGTCGCGATGACCGTGGACGACGGGCGGAAGCAGCTCATAAAAGCGGAGACGCATCAGAAGAACTCGCGGATGATCATCTGCATCTACTTCCTCATGGTCATGTGCGGGATCATGACGCTCGTCGTCGTGTTTCAGAAGATGTAGACAGGATGTGACGACGCGAAGCGACGACGTGACGCGACGCGATGCCTTTTTAGCAGTCGTCGTGTCATCGCGACGTACGTAGCAGAGCGTTAATTATAGTAGGTGTGAATGGATCGTATACACAACGCACACATCAATGCAGGATGGTCTCGGATAATACGCCGGGACCGCGCGCGGCTTAATACACCGCGTTCTGAGCGACAAATGCGGGGGAAGGTCTACTTGCCCCCATCTGCGGAGCCGTTGATAGTTTGGATGCTGGAAGGTCGCGGATAACACGCCGGGACCGCGCGGCGTGTCACACCGCGTTCTGAGCGTCCGCGAACGGGTCGAGCGGGACGCCGTTGCGCCCCCGACCGTCCGACCTCTTCTCCCTCTTCTTCTTCTTCTTCATCTCGGCCTCGTCCCGGCTCGGCGAATCGTCCGGGGAGGACCTCCACTCCTCTCGCACGGGCTTCAGCGCGGACGGGGGCATGTTCAGGACGACGTCCCCTCCCGCTCCCGCAGAGGACGACGTGGGGACGGGTTGAATCCCCATCTGCGCGAACACGCTCGCCGCCCTCAGGCTCTCGCCGCGGCTTCCTTTCGAGTGTTGCGAACTCCCGTAGTCGCTCTCGGACTCGCTCTCGACGGGCTGGTTGTTGATGAACACCCGCGATATTTTCGCACCTTTGACGCTGTCGTCCGGACCGACGTCCGCGACGCCCCCCGCGGCGCCCTCCATGACTTCGCTCAGCGCCATCGCAAACTTCGCGGCGTCGCCGGCTCTCACGCGCATCTCCATCGAGTGCTCCGCCCCGCTCGCCGTCTTGAACTTAAACACCGTCGTCTGGAACTCCGTGTACGACCTTCCGCCGTGCTGGGACTGGTCCAGGCCTTTGACTTCGTCGTCCAGGTTCACCCGCAGACCGATCTGTCGTTTGATGACGTACAGCACGATCGAGCACGTGACGACGACCCACGAGACTTGCGCGAGCAAAAACACGAAATTCGACCCGAGAATCGCGCCCGAGTTGGCGCACCCCATGAACAACCCGCACGGGGTCTCGCCGTCGTCGACGTACGAGTCGTACTTCGTGAGGTACGCCCGAGACGACGTGAACAGCGAGGCGGCGAGGAGCCCCCACACGCCGCCGCCGAGGTGCACGGGCACGGCGTCCACGACGTCGTCCACCTTGAACTTGTGAAGTAAAATTTTCGAAGCCGTCGGATACACGATCCCGGCGACCGACCCGACGATCACCGCGTAGTGCGGCTCGATCAGACCCGCGCTGCCGGATATGGACACGAGCCCGCACAGGATCCCGTTGTTCATACGTCGCGGTTCGAGCTTCTGATGCTTCGCGTACGAGTCCATGAGCATCGTCACCGCGCCGCCAAACGCGGCGGCGATGGTCGTGTTCACCGCGGACCGCCCCGCTAAGACCCCCTTACCGCCGGATAACGACGTCGAAGCGACGCAGTTGAAGCCGTACCAGCAGAACCACATGATGTACGTCCCGAGGGTCTGGAACACCGGACTCTGATACGGCATCTCCACGAGGTGGTTTCCGTTGAACCGCCCGACGCGCGGGCCGACAGCGACGCACGCGAGAAGCGCCGCGAGGCCGCCGGTGACGTGCACGACCGCGCTCCCGGCGTAGTCCACGACCCCGGAGGAGAACAGGAGGCCGTTGGACTTAGACCTCATCGCGGACGCCCACCCATCGTCGCTCCACGCCCAGTGCGCGACCACGGGGTAGATGAAACCGGTGATGCACGCGCCGTAGACGGCGTACGCTTTGAATCGGAACCTCTCCGCGACGGCGCCGGAGACGATCGTGGTCGCCGTCGCCGCGAACGCGAACGCGTACACGAACTTGGCGTAGTTCACGCCTCGGAGCGCTTCCGCGTCGTCGGAGCGGTCGCTGCCGTGGAACGCGCGGGACTGCAGCGCGAACGCGGTGCCGCCGATGAAGGACGAGTTCCCTCCGTAGAGAAACGCGTACCCGACGAGGTAGAAGCACACGGTGGAGAACGAGACGTCCATGAGGTTCTTGAACAGGATGTTCTTCGTGTTGCGGATGGAGACTGCGGGTTGGTTTTTGTGGCGGTGGGGGGTGGGCGGGGTG
>MDSW01150909.1_pt1 | contig 11149 bp, 9 predicted proteins | sample 811171 | NCBI WGS metagenome assembly MDSW01 (sample SAMN05326641, study PRJNA326480) | marine metagenome | isolation source: seawater | place: Atlantic Ocean: North West | collected 2012 | reverse complement strand
AAAGAAATATTGACATTGAGGAAGAAAACAAGAAAACAAGAGTTATCCTAAGTGATTTAAATTTAGATAATCCTTATATATGCTTACATAATAGAGATTCTGAGTATTTAAAATACAAAAACTTATCTGACATAAATGATGACTATTTTAGAAACTTTAGTTTTTCCGATTACGAAATTGCATTTCAAAAAATGACTAATGACAATATCTCTTTTGTAAGAATTGGAGAGACAACAAGTAATAATTATTTATCAAATAAGTATAGAATTGTTGACGCTACTGGCCAGAAGCACTCTAATGAGAATATCGTTCAAGTAGTCAACGGATCAAAATTTATTGTAACAGGAAATAGTGGCATTGCTCAAGTTTCAAGAATATTGAGAAAACCTCAGTTATTTATAAATTATATACCTTTTAAAATTGAAGATTTCGGTGCCTGGTCTGCGCAATCACTTTTTATACCTAAAAAATTATATGACAATAAGCGAAATAAATTTTTAAATTTTAGGGAAATATCTGAATTACCGTATGATATTCATACAAAAAAATTTTTTGAAAAACACGATTTAAGCATAATCGATAATACTCAAGATGAAATATTCTTAGCAATGCTTGAAATGAATCAATTAGTTGATCAAAATTTTATTCAAAAAGAAGAAAATAATAATCTACAAAACCTTTTTTGGGAAATGTTTAAGGATAATCAGTACTATAATGATCTAAGATTTAAAATCAGATCTCGAGTGCCAAATAGTTTTTTGAAATTGAATAAATTTATGGTTGAGTAATATAAATGTCTTCAGTGATGCATTTCGATTAAGGGGCGAAATACTTTACCATCATTCATATCATTTAATGCGATATTAATATCTTTAAGTGTATACTTTTTAGAAATAAGAGCATCGTAAGGTACTTTAGTCTTCTTAAAAAGTTTATAAATTTTGGGTATATCTCTATCAGGCAGTACTGATCCACCCCATGAACCAAATATTTTCTTACCTTTAATTAAATCATGCGGATATAAACTAATTTTTTTATTATTATCAGGATGTGAAGCAAAAAGAAGAGTGCCTTTATTATTAATTAAGTTAAAGCCAAGCTCAATGGTTTTAATTGATCCAGCAGACTCTATACAATAATCAGCACCTTTGTTTGTAATTTTAAAGATCTTATCAATAATTTTTTCATTTTTTGAATTGTAAGTGTGTTTTATACCTAATCTTTTAGCAATCATTAGTTTTGCATCTGACATATCTACAGCTATAATATTTCTTATACCACTTGCAACTAAGGCAATTAATGCAGACATTCCAATTCCACCTAGCCCTAGAACAACAACATTGTCATTTTTGCTAAATCTCAGGTCATTTATTATCATTCCTGCTCCCGTTGGAAATGCACAGCCGAATAGTGCAGCAACATCGAATGGCATTTTCTTCGGTTTTTTTATAACTCGATTCTCAGAAACAATTGTATAATTACTAAAAGTTGTTACCTTTCCTGCGTTTATTACTTTTTTATTATGTCTGTATTTTGCAGGTTTGGCGTCAATTCCCTCACATTCTATCCAAGTTAAAATGACTTCATCTCCGATTGATACTTTACTTACACTCTCTCCTACTTTTATCACCACTCCCGAACCTTCATGTCCTAATAAATGAGGAAGCCATTTGTCTTTGCCTCTGAGACCTTTACATTCCATTAATTGACTTCTACATACGCCACTAAAAATTACTTTTACTAATATTTGTCCTTTCATTAACTTTGGAAGTTTCATCTCTAAAACCTGCAAAGGTTTATTTGTACTTACTAATACTGCTGCCTCAATTTTATTTGGGTATCCAGACATATTAAAATACATTAATTGGGTTGATAATTTTTCTTGGATTTAGATCAGTAATTCTCTTTAAAATTGGTCTAGTACTATCTAATGCACAAATAAAAATACATGCTTCATTTATATTTTTTAAATTCTTAGATGATATAATGGGTGATACTATATTAGGCAAGAAACGACCTACTCTATCTGGATTGTCGTCAATAATCCCCTCAATAAAACTAAAGTCTGTTTCCATATGGTATGCAAGGATAGGCAACATTTGAGCCGCCCCAAAACCATATATTTTTTCATTTAGTTCAAACAATTTATTTTTTATTTGAATATTTTTACTTTTAAAACTTGAAATTTCATCTTTTATTATTTTATAGTCTATTAAATTAAATTTTGGATTATGCTCTACATTTTCAGATACACTTTTTTTAAATGAAAATAATATGGTTCCACCCCAGTAGGAATAATTAAAAGTGTGATCAATATACGAACATCCTAATTTATTTATTAAACTAACCATTGAACTTAAACTTAAATATTGAAAATGTTGATGAAAAATTTGATCATACCTTGATATATTCACCATTGTATCTAAACAAGGAACCTCTATTATAAATGTGCATTCATCAGCAGATATATCATACAACATTTTAAATTGTTCGAATGTTTCGTTTACATGTTCAAATGTATGAGCAGAGATTATCAAATCTGGTTTTATAGAAATATCAGATTTAGTATCTAATTCATGAACAAATTTTCCTAGGATTTTAGTTTTCGTATTATGTTGAAAGTCTTTATCTCTCCATATTGGATCAATACCAATAATAGAATCAGCTTTATTTTGTATTTTATTTATAAGATATAAATCGTTACACCCTACCTCCAAGATACTTCTAAATTTTTCATCTTTACATATTTTATTCATGAAACTCAGAAAAAAATCATTTCCTGAGGTTGAGATTGGGCTTGTAGAGCTTCTATGTGTATAGGTATCGTCATAAAGTATTTTCATATCAATAATATTTTCTAATTGACCATGACCGCACTCTCTGCAGACTAAAAAAGAGTTATCAAATACAGGTGAGTTTTTAGAAGCGTTTTTTGGCATGTAAAGACCAGTTAGAGGTAAGTCTGGTAATGATAATATATTTTCAAGTTCAGAACTTTGGCAAATATTACATCTCTCTGTTTTTGAATACATAAACTAATCGACCGTAAACCAAAAATAATCTCCAGTGTACCCTTCCTGATTAAATATCTTTAGCCAATCAGTCTTTGATTTATTTGTAATTCCGGAGACATTCCACTTATAAAAATTTTCTTTTTGAGAAATATTATCCCAAGTATTCACTGTAATAAAAGAGTTTTTTTTCTTCACTCTTTCAATTTCCCTTAATGCTTTACGACAATCTTGAATATCTAGCTCGCTGAGTGTATTTATCGAAAGCACTAGGTCGAATGTATTGTCGTTAAATGGAATCTTATTTGCATTTCCTACCATAAGGTTCTTTTTTATTTTTTTTAATGAATTTCTTATTGCATATGATGATGTATCTATTCCAAATACTCTTAATTTTGGAATGATTAGTTTTAAATCATATAAAAGAAATCCTTTTGCACATCCAATATCAAGAATTGAACTATTTTCTGTTAAATTATAATAATCAACAATATCCTCAGCAACTTTATACCAATATTTTTTATTATATTTATATCCTCCATAACCATATAATCTATCCCCATCAAAATACTCTTTTCCAAACTCACGAGCCTTCTTTAAAAGTAACTGATCAAAAATGACCTCGTCATTATTTTTATCATTAGAAATTGTAATATAACCCTCACCACTCAATTTTCTTTTTCCTCTTTGATCAAACGAACGTCTAGATTGTGGATACTGTTTTAATAAATTTATTTCTTTACCCAGATAACTATACTCTCTTTTTAATTTCTCACGATCATCTATCATAAGAGACTTAAATTCTTTTCTTGCAAGATAGGGGTACATATCTTCTAGTGGTCTAGGTGCAAAAGTCCCGTCAGAATTCTTTTTGAATCCTTGTCTTGGTTGTATTTCTTCATTTTTGGAGATTAAGACTTCACATATGTATGGTCCCTTCTGCTTCATTATTTTCTTAAGCTTTGTCTCGATATTTTTATGGTTTTTTAGAGAAAAATACTTCATGTTAAATGCCTCTGTAGTATTTTTAATGTCTATAAAATGAACACCTCCTTTTTTATCAGAACCAACATAGTTTTTGTTAAGAAAATCTGTTTGGGTTGTTTTAATGGATGTATAACCTGAATTATTCAAAACAAATATTCTTATTGGTAAATTCAAATTTTTTATCAATTGAAGCTCTTGCATATTAAATGGAAAGCTTCCATCGCCTACAAAACAGTAAATATCTTTTCCCTTATTAGCATAGTGAGCCCCAATAGCTTCTGGTATTCCTGAACCCATAGAACATAAACCAGTTGATAATATGATTTTTTGTTTCATCTTATTCAATGATGACTGAAACGATGAATAAACATTAGTACCTCCTCCGTCGACTACAAAAATCGCATCTTTACTTGAATAATTACTAATTAATGTTTTTAGGTAGTAGCTGCTTACAAACTTTTTTTGATTTTTAAAGTTTGGGCCAATATTATTTAAAGCCTTATATTTTTTTAAAGTTGGATGCCACATCGTTGATTGTTTTTGATGATTATATTTAAGTTGTTTCAAATACTTTTCGAAATAAGCTAAAAAATCTTTGACATCAGATTTTATCTTATATTTTAAGTCTACCTTTACATTTTCTAACTCATTTGAGTCTATATCAACCATTGCTATGTCAGCATTTCTGGCAAAATAAGAAAATAAAGTCCCTGTAATAGAATTATTTAGATGAGATCCCAAACATAATAAGAAATCGCAATTTTGAATAGCAAGATTTGCCCCTCTCTGACCAGAAATACCTGGCCTTCCACAATTAAGTGAGTGATTAAAATCCATAAAATCACACATATTCCAGCTGGTAAGAAATGGGATTTTATATTTTTTAACCAATTTTATAAGCAATTTTTCCGCAGCAGATAACCTGCATCCATAACCGACAAGAATAATTGGTCTTTTTGATAAAGTAAATTTTTTGGCAATTGTTTTTAATAATTTTTTATCGATAGTATCTTTATTACTTTTTCTTTTTGGATTTTTGAAGGTTGATAGTTTTGACTTTTCAATAAAGGACCAAGAAATATCAACTGGAATATCAATCCATACAGGGCCAGGCCTCTCATGATTTGCTAGGTATATCGCTTTGTCTAATTCTAAAGCAACATCTTTAGAGTCTCTTATTGTTACAGCATATTTTGTAATTGGTTTTACAATACTAACAATATCAATTTCTTGGGTGCCGATTTGCCTTAATTTTCTTCCATTTATAGTTAGATTGCTTCTAGCCTGGCCTGAAATAAATATAGTTGGTATTGAGTCTAGCCAAGCAGCCGCTAAACCTGTTATTGCATTTGTAGATCCTGGTCCAGTTGTAAAAATACCAGCACCCATTTTTTGTTTAGTTTTTGCGTAGGACTCTAAAGCAAATGAGGCAGCTTGCTCATGATTCATAAAAACAGAGGAAATTTTTTTATTCTTACTAATTGAATCAAAAAAATGAACTACAGCTCCGCCTGTTACACCAAATACTGTATCAATACCATTACTTACTAGTTTATCTACTACTAAATCTGAAATCTTAATTTTTTTTGACATGAAAAAAAATTTTAGTTATCGTCAACTTTTTGAAAGTAATGCTTTGCTTGCCCACCTTCAACTGGAATTACACTGCCTATGCAAAAGGAAGCCTTATCTGAACAAAGTAAAGTGACAATCGGACTTATTTCATTTGGATAACCAAACCTTTTTAAAACAGTTCTTTCTTCTAAATATTTTTCAGCGTGTTCAGGTCTTTCCTCTAAAACTTTTGACCAATGACCATCTTCTGTTATTACGACCCCAGGCAAAACTGCTGACATAACAATGCCAGTTTGCTCCAATGCTAATACGCGAGCCATTGATCGAGAGTAAGCAGTATAAGCGGCTTTCAGAGACGAATAAGATACTGGTCCACTATTTTCCATACTTGCACCAGCAGTTATATTTACTATCCGTCCCCATTTTTTCTTTCTCATGATAGGTATAGCTAAATTGTTTAATTCAATTGCAACACCTAATATGAGCCTAAAAAGTCTTTGCCATTCTTTTTCTGAACAAAATGGATCTAAAATATTAAGTGTGTCGCCAACATTATTTACCACTATATCTATTGTTTTATATTCTCTCATTACTTTATTGAAAACTTCTGTGGGCTCGTTATTGTCGGTTATATTTGTAACTATACCGTAATTTTTTGTATTATATTTTTTGAGTTTATTTAATGCGTCATCAACTTTTTCTTTTTTTCTTGAAGTTACAATAACATTAGCTCCTTCTTCAGCCAAAGATTCAGCAATTGCATATCCGATACCTGAGCATCCACCCGTTACTAATGCAACCTTATCTTTTATACCTAATTTCATATTTAAATTACCTAGTTTTTATTTCTTTAATTATCTTCTGATAAGAATTTTTAAGCATATAGCTATCTACAGAATAAGCTAAAAATTTAACATCACTATTAATCAAAAATTCTGCCTGTGACAAACTATTTGCAATAGAACCTAGTTTATATCCAGCACCTAAAACTTTAGTAGATATTGATTTAAAAAGAGATAATACGTCTGGGTGATCAATTTGACCAGGTAACCCTAGATATAATGATAGATCATATAAGCCTATAAAAAAAATATCTATCTTATTAAATTCTAGGATAGCTTCAAGATTCTCAATACCTAACTTTCCTTCAATTTGTGCAATTAAAAGTATATTGTTGTTTGCATTGGAAACAATCTTGCTTGAGTTTGCAGGATCATATCCGCCCGCACGCGTAAAAGGTGAAAATCCTCTTTTTCCCTCAGGTAAATAATTTCCAAAAGATATTAAATTTTCAACATCATTTGTTTGTTCAACGTTAGAAAGCTGTATTGCGTGTGAACCAATGTCTAAAGCCTTTGAAATATCTACTTGATCAGCCTTAGACACTCTATAGACCGGTGAAGTTTGATTACTTTCACAAGCTATCACCATGTTTTGAGCAGTTTGATAAGAAACAGGACTATGCTCACCATCAATAATTACAAAGTCAATCTCTGACGAAGATATGATATCTATAGTCTCACTATTAGGTATAAGAGCAAATGTACCGAGGCAAACTTCTTTGGAATTATTAATTTTTTCTAAAAGATAATTATCTTTCAACATACAGTGTTAATTATTTTTAAGTTTGGATGCTACTTCAATAATAATATCCTCTTGACCCGCAACAACTTTACGCTTACCAAGTTCAAAGAAAATATCGCGAGCATCAAGGTCATATTGCTTTGCAATTTGGGAGACATGCTTACTAAAACCAGAAAATACTCCAGCTAGTCCACTGACAATTCCAATACCTTTTATGGAAGGTATTTCTCTAATGAACAATTCTTCTGCAAGTTTTGCACTGTCAAGTATTCCATACAAATCAACTCCAGTCTTAAATCCCATTTTTTCAAATACAGCAACAATAACCTCTAACTGAGCGTTTCCACAGCCAGCTCCAAAACCTAAAATAGCTCCATCAATTATTGTAGCTCCCGACTCAACAGCAGCAATTGAGTTTGCTATACCAAGCCCTAGGTTATTATGGGCATGAAAACCAACTTCTATATCTAAATTATTTCTTAAATATTTAACTTTATCAATAACATCTTTTGGAAGATAAGCGCCTGCAGAGTCATATAGACTAACTCCGTCTGCACCATAATCACGAAATTTTTTTGCTTCTTCTAATAAAACTTTTTTTGAAACAGAATGGCTCATCATTAGGCTTCCGACTGCTATCAATTTATTTTTTTTGACGTACTCAATGTATTTTGCGGTCGTATCAGCTTCCGTACAATGACAGCCGACTCTAACAACATCGATACCTTCATCTATAGCTGGAGCAAGGTTTTTTTCAATTGTTGCAAAACCAGGTATCATATGTATTGCAAGTTTAGACGATGAGAGACTACTTCTTGCAGCCTTAATCATCTTTATTTCATTTTCCTTTGCAAGTCCTACTTGTAAAGAGCTTGCACCAACCCCATTTCCATGACCAACTTCAACAATCGGAACACCAGCATTGTTTGCAGCGATACAGTAAGATTTAATGTCTTTAATTGTCAGTTGATGCTTAATAGCATGATTTCCATCTCTTAACGTAGAGTCTTGCAGAGTTACTTTTTTCATTTATATAATATATATTCCTTTTTATTTTTTTACAATTTCTCTGCTACAGCGATTGCAGCAGAATTAATTATATCAAGGTTTCCTGCGTATGAAGGAAGATAATCTCCTAAACCAGTTGTTTTAACCATAACCATTACGCGATCTTTTACTACCTCTGTAGGCTCTAAGATTAATTCATAACCAGGAACATACTGTTTTACTTCCATAGTAATATGTTTTACCGATTTTTTTAAAAGCTCTATATTAGGATCAGTAATAATAAAAGAGATAGAAGTTTGCATATTAATTGGAGGTTTTGCTGGATTTAATATGAGTATGACTTTTGCCTCTTTCGTTTTAGAAAAAAGTTTTATACCATTTTCTGTTGATTTAATATATTCGTCGATATTTGCTCTTGTTGCAGGCCCAGCACTCTTTGAAGCAATGCTTGAAACAACTTCAATATATTCTATTTGCTTTGAAACATTGGAAATCGCATTAATTATTGGTAAACTTGCTTGCCCACCGCACGTAATCATATTTACATTTTTAGAGGTAAATAATTTATCTTGATTAATTACTGGCACCACTGGTTTGCCAACACCAGAAGGCGTCATATCAATAATTTTTATATTAGTTTTTTTTAATAGCTCAGAGTGTATTAGATGTGCAGAAGCAGAAGTAGCATCAAAAACAATATCAAGATTATCCTTTATTTTCATGACTGCCTTTATACCTTGATCAGAGGTTTGAATACCTTTTCTTTTTGCAATCTTCATTCCTTTGGAAGAGAAATCTTTTCCTGATACCATGATACACAGTAGTTTTTTGGACCTAATAACTTTCATCAGTAAATCAATTCCAATATTTCCACTTCCTAGAATTGCAACTTTTATTTGTTTATTCATATCTATATTAAAATGGTCCTTTGAACCAAGGACCTGGAATATCATGAAGTTCAGGCTCATCCAGAACATTTATTTTTTCTGAAATCTTGATATTTAAAATTTTTAGTGACAATTCAGCAATATCTTTGGAGCCTATATAGAACCCCTTTGTAAGCGCGAAACTTGTTGGCTCAGGAACATCAGGCATTGCTAACCTAGCCGGTGGGATTTTTAAATACCTGAATCTTTCCATAGAAACTCTTGCAACTATCTCACCTGCTATAGAACCTGTAGTAAAACCTGAATCAACAACAATAATTTTTCCAGTTTTCTCTACAGATTTAAAAATTGTTTTCCAGTCAATTGGTTTTACACTTCTTAGATCTATTACTTCAACATCTATATTCATTTCCTTTGATAAAAAATCTGCAGCTCGCAATGACTCAATCGTCATATAAGACATTGAAACAATCGTAATATCATTTCCTTTCCTTATAATTTTAGCGTTACCAATTTTCTCAATTAAGTTATCCTCTGGTACATTTCCTTTTGAATTATGTAGCCATCTATGTTCTAAATAAATCACAGGATTTGGATCAAATATAGAACTTATTAAAAGTGTCTTTGCGTCCCTGGGGTTAGACGGCATTACTACTTTAAGTCCAGGTATGTGTGAAAACCATGACTGAAGATTTTGTGAATGAGTTGGGCCTTGTCCCCAACCCCTCCCAATTATTAATCTAATTGTTATAGGAATATTTTTTTGAGAGCCATACATATAATAGTACTTTGCTGCTCCATTTACTAATTGGTCCATTGCCAAAAGAAAGAAGTCTAACCTCTGATGAGTAATCACTGATCGAACACCGTTCAATGACGCCCCTACACCAACTCCTGTCATTGCATTTTCAGAGGTTGGCATATCAAAGACTCGATTTTTTCCAAACTTTTGCTCAAGACCTTTAGTGGTCCCAAAAACTGACTTAGGATCCGTAACTCCTAGTCCATAGCAAATCATTAATTTATCTTTTGTTAGAGAAAAATCTAACGCTTCATTTATAGCTTCTGCAAATGTAATTATTTTCATTTTTTTTACTCCGCATATACTCCTTTATAAGCCTCTTCACTATTTGGAAATGGGCTACTTTCCGCGAAGTCAAATGCACTTTCAACCCTTCTTTCAATTTTATCATTAATTGTATTAGTTAAGTTTTTATCGTTAATAAATTTTTGTAGTTGTATTAATGGATCGTAGTTCTTCCAGCTTAAAAATTCTTTCTCTGTTCTATAGCCCAAGTTATTATCAAATTCTGGACCACAATGTTCTCTCCATCTATAAGTGAAAAATTCAATAAACTTAGGTCCAGCTCCCTGCCTAACTAATTCAGTTTGATCTTTTAAAATATCATAGCATTTAAGAGAATCGTTTCCATCACATGTAAAAGACTCAATTCCTATTGAAGACACTAAATTTGCAATACTTCTTTTTTTTGGTTGTCTTACTTCTAATCCACTATATACAGAATATAAATTGTTTTCACATATAAATATTGCCGGTAAATTTCTAAGAGCAGCAAAGTTAGCGGACTCATAAAATACACCTTCCTCTATTGATCCATCGCCAAGAAAAATAAAACTCACATTATCTTGATTTTTAATTTGAGCAGATAATGCAAGACCTACACCAACAGGTATACTATTTCCTACAATTGCAGAGGTGCCCATGAAATTTACATTAAGATCAATTAAGTGCATTGATCCACCTTTGCCTTTTGAGCACCCAGTAGATTTTCCATATATTTCTGCTATCATTGAGTTTAAGCAACCGCCTTTTGCTAGATAATGCGCATGACCCCGATGAGTACTTACTGCAAAATCGTCTTTTTTTGCTACTAGACTAAAAGCTGCTGAAACTGCTTCTTGGCCAGTAGATAGATGAGTTGGACATCTCATTTTTCCTTCATTATAACGCTCTGCAATTGTTTCTTCTACACATCTGATTAAGTATAGGTTCTCATATAAACTATTTATTAAATTTTTACTCATGGAATAAACCAGTAATAATCACCTGAATAATTAATTTCTTTAAAAAATTTT
>MDSW01061370.1_pt1 | contig 11149 bp, 2 predicted proteins | sample 811171 | NCBI WGS metagenome assembly MDSW01 (sample SAMN05326641, study PRJNA326480) | marine metagenome | isolation source: seawater | place: Atlantic Ocean: North West | collected 2012 | reverse complement strand
GTCGATCCGGCGCGCCGGGCTGGTGATTTTCACCCCGACTCGTCGGCGGCCGGCCTCGCGTCGCCTCCGTTTCTCTCCCTCTCGTCCCCCTCCCTTCCCTCCCTCTCCGCGCGTTCGCTAGTAGACATCCTCGAACCCCGCCGTCTCCAGGTTCACGTGCCGCCTGAACCTCGCCTCCCTCCTCCTCTCCACGATCACCCACGTCCCAGCGACGCCCCCGGCGCCGAGGAAGAGACTGACCGCCGCCGTCGCCGCCGCCGCGCCCGCGGAGACCTGCGCCCCCCCTTCCCCCCCCCCCACCTCATCGGTCGCGCTCACCCGCCTCCCCGACCGCGCGCACGCCATGACCGCGTCCCAGTCGTCTGGGTCGGCGACGGACGCGAAGCACGCCGCCGCGACGGCGGCGTCGACCCCGGAGACGACGCTTCCGTCGCCCGAAGGGTCGCCTCCGTTTGCGTTTGCGTTTGCGTTTGCGTCGGCGGCGACGACGACCCATCCGCGGCTCAGGCCGCTCGCTTCGTCCACCGCTCGCATCGCCGCGTGGAGGTTCGACACCGGGGTCCACACCGGGGGGTACTTGTACCTCGAGACGTCCATGACAAGGGCCGTGTCCGTCGCTTCGTCGTACGCCGCGACGGGGCTCATGTGGCCGCCCCCGAGCTCGCCAATCTCCGGGCGGTGGAAGTTCACCCCGACGATCGCGTCCGGGCGCGTGAGGGCGGCCCTGAACGCCTCCACCGACCCGGAGGGCTCCGAAGCGTCCGAGCCGTCGCTCTGGGCGTGCGCGTGCGAGACGGAGGCGAAACACTCGAGGTACGCCGCCCACTCGTCGAGGGTCGCGCCGTGGGCGGCGACGAATCCGGCGGACACGCGCGTGCCGTCGCCGAGGTGGGTCGGGACCGCGCGCACGCACGCCGACTCGAACACGCTCCTCTGCGTGAAGTACGCGTGCGGGGCGTACATCGCGTCCACGGGGGCGCGGACGCCCGCGTTCCCGAGCGCGTTCAGGATCGTCGCCGCCGTCGCGGCGGAGCAGAACGCCTGGTTCCGCTGCGTCGCGAGGTGGATGGCGACGGAGGGGAAACGCGCCTGGTGCGAGGCGGTCGCGAGGCGCGCCCACCCGAGCGTGTCGTTGAGCGCGAGGTCGCCCGAGGGGACGGGGAGGAGGCTCCGGCGCGCGCGCGCGTCGAGCTCGGGCGCGTGAACGGGGGACGCGCGCGACGCCGAAGCGAGCGACGCGACGAGCGCGAGGTACGCGGCGAGGACGAGACGCGCCATGGAGCGAGAGCGTCTCTTCCCGCGCGCGGGAGGCACTGGCGCGCGAATTTTGCTGCGTCGTTCGTTCACGACCGGCGAAAATGCGCCAGGTCCGACGTCACGCGTGAGATCCGTTTGCCGACGACGTTCCAGCAGAGTTCGTCCCTGGCTGGCGCAATATCCACACTTGGGGCGTTGACGCGCAGAGATCTCGCCCCGTTCGCGCCTCGCCGCCTCCCCCCCGGTGCCTCAAACGTCCGATGAGCACGCGCCTGTCTCCCACGGGCCGGTACCCCGGCCCCGGCGGGTTCGGGGACGCGATCCCGATGCGTCGCCCCGGCGGCGCTCGTCGTCGCGGTTGGGCCGGGTTCCTCGCGCGTCTCCTGGCGGGCGAGCGTCCCGAGATCGCGGGTGCCCTCTGCGTCGCCGCGATCTTCGCCCTGGCGTACTACGCGGTCTTCGGCGCCCCGGGGGGCGCGTCTTCGTCCGCGTACGGCGCGATCAACACGCTCTCCGGCTCGGTCTCCCCCGTCTCCACCTTCAAGCCCGCGAAGGAGATCAAGTGGCAGGCGGTGCAGCGCTCGTGCGCGCCCTCCAAGGAGGGCGCCATGACCGTGCTCGTCACCGGCAGCGCGGGCTTCGTCGGCTTCCACACCTCCGTCGCCCTGAAGGAGGCGGGCGCGGGCGTCCTCGGCCTGGACAACGTCAACGACTACTACCCCGTCTCCCTCAAGCGCGCCAGGCTTTCAAAGCTCGAGCAGATGGGCGTCATGACCCTGGAGGCGGACCTGAACGACGCGCACGCGGTTCGCAAAGCCCTGGACGCGTGCAAGTTCACGCACGTCCTGCACCTCGCCGCGCAAGCCGGCGTGCGATACGCGGTGAAGAACCCGGGCTCGTACGTCCACTCCAACGTCGCGGGCATGGTGAATCTGATGGAGGAGATCGTGCACACGAGCCCGACCCCGAAGGTGGTGTTCGCCTCCAGCAGTTCCGTCTACGGCCTCAACACGAAGGTTCCGTTCCGCGAGGACGACGCGACGGATTCCCCCGCGAGTCTCTACGCGGCGACGAAAAAATCGGACGAGTTGATCGCGCACACGTACAACCACATCCACGGCGTCGCGATCACCGCGCTGAGGTTCTTCACCGTCTACGGCGCGTACGGTCGTCCGGACATGGCGTACTTCTCGTTCGCGAACAACATCGTGCGCGGGAAGCCGATCACGATCTTCCAGGGCGAGGGCGGGGCGGAGTTGGCGAGGGACTTCACCCACGTCAGCGACGTCGTCAAGGGCGTCGTCGCCGCGTTGGAGACGTCGGAGGCGAGCGGCAAACGGGCGGACGGCTCCAAGCCGCCGTTCCGGGTGTACAACCTGGGCAACACGCACCCGGTCACGGTGACGGACTTCGTGGGGATCCTAGAGAACCACCTGGGCGTGAAGGCGCAGAGGAACTACGTGCCGATGCCCAAGACGGGGGACGTGCCGTTCACGCACGCCGACGTGAGCAAGGCGCAGCGGGAACTCGGGTACGAACCCAAGACGAGCCTGGACGAGGGGCTCAGGATGTTCACGGATTGGTACAAGGAGTTCTGCGCGGGGTCGAACTGCGCGGCCATCCAGAGCTACGTCCCGAGTTGAAGCGCGAGTCGAAGCCGAGGAGACGTTTTTTGAGCGACGACGCGAAGGGGAGGTGAGGTACGCCTCTCACGATTTGCTAATAAAACGCGCCAAAATCCTAACACCTGCGCTCCGAAGTCGTCTTCTTCGCACCCCTCGCGCGTTTCGACGCCGAGACGAGGCGGACTCGAGCGCGGTTACCCTAGCGGCCACCGGGTTCGCTCTCGCCCGCCCTCGCTCGACGGGTCCGCGCGGGGGGCTATACTCGCACGCACTACTCGTATTCCTCCTACGATACGATACGGTTTCCTTTTTTCCTTCTCGGTCGCGAGGGCACGTTCCCTCGGCGCTTCTTAATCTTCTTCTTCTTCTTAGTCGACGGAGCACAGGAGCGCGACGCCTCGCATGATCCACCTTCCGCTCTTGATCTCCTGTTCCTTGGCGTTGAGCGGGAACGTCGCGATGAAGTTGAGTCCCGTTCGCTGCTTGACCCTGTACGCGGGCGCGTAGTACTGCGACTCGAGCCTCTTCTTCTCCTCCGCCGTCTGCTTCGCGAGGTTGACGCCCGTGACGTGCAGCACCGGGAGCGGCGCGAAGAGTTTCTTCGGGTCCGAGTCGACCAGGCGATTCTCCTTCCCGCTCCACTTGCACCCGTCGAGGAACAGTCCGTACACGTACACGCCCTCCTTCGCCTCGTCCTTCAGTTGCGATTCCTCCAGGGGCGGGCTCGTGACCCAGGAGTCCATGACGACGTCGTCCAGCGCCCACTTCTCCTTGTCGTGCTTGCGGTTCACCTCCTGCTTCATCGCCGTCAAAAACCCCTGCGGGTTGAAGAAGCCCGTCATCCAGTACGCCCTCGGGCGGCCGCGGTTGAGCCAGCGCTCGAGCTGGTCGTGGCGCTGGAGCATGCCCTGGAACCACGTCCCGATCGTCGAGCTCTGCCAAGACACGCCCTGCTTCAACCACGCCGCGGGAATGCCCGCGTTGAATAACTTATCCAACGCGTCGACGAGGTCCCCGGAGAGCGCGATGGTCCCCGCGATGGCAAGCCTCAGGTTCTTGAGCGTCGTCGTCGCCAGGCGGATGATGATGTTCAGCCGGTCAATCTCCTGCTTCAGGTGAATCGTCAGCGGCCCGGTCTTCTTCAGGCCCGCGTCGAGCTTCCTGAGCGCCACCTTCGTCGGCTCCGCCTCGAACGGCACGGGAACCTTGGAGAGCAGATCTTCGCAGATCTTGTCCACCGTCTCCTCGGGGCTCATCCCGCCGCCGCCGCCGCCGGATTTGGGCATGGTCGAAATCACCGTCGCGATGAGTTCCGCCACGCCCAGCGTCCGGAACGTCAGGTCGGCGTTACTGTGCAGGCCGAAGATCTCGGGCTCGTCCTCGGCGTCCGGAAGTCTCTCGATCGCGGCCCTGAACTCGCCGATCTCGGGCGTGTCCGGGACGATGAAGTTCGGGTACAGCTCGGCGCCCTTGGCCAGGGTGCTTCCGTCCTTGGCAAAGTATTTCGCCGCGTACGTGTCCATGAGGAGCTCGTCGAACCCGTCGGTGATGCGCCCGCCGTACTGAATGCTCGAGATCATGTACGTCACCGTCGGCCAGATCGGGCTCTTGAGCTTCTTCGTGTCCATCTCCGTGACGTGGTTCTGCAAGAACTGCACGCACGCGGACAGGTCGCTCTGGTTGAACTCGTACCGGATGTTCCACCCGATGGGGCCGAACTTGCGCCGCTCCTGCACGATGGAGTGCATGTAGCACATCACGAACAGGAGCTGGCGCCACTCGTACCGCGGCACGGCGTCGAGCATGTCCTGGCTCACCCACGCGTACGAGTTCCTGAGACCGGCCTTCATGCCGACCGGCGCCTCGTTCGTGAGCTTGATGGACATCTGCAGGAGGCCGATCGGGAACTGCGGGTGAGGCTCCGCGGTGATCCACAGACGGAAGGTTTCGTGGTACGTCCCCGGCTCGCACTTGGCCAACTGCGCCTCCACGACGCTGAGGTAGCTCAGGCCCAGGTGCGTGTTCTGCAGCAGCACCCACCGCCCCTCCACCGTCGCGACGGATATCAGACCCTCGGCGATGATCTCCTGGCCCTGGCCCATCGACACGCCGTCGATCTTGATCTTCTTCCGCTTCGCAAGATCCTCGATGAGCTTCGTCGGGTCCGCGCCGGGGGAGAGCAGACAAATCACGGGAACGAGCGGATTCGTCTCCTCCCACGTCTTCTCCATGTTCAGCGGCACCGACTCCACGAACTTACGCCCGATGGCGTGCGAGATGAAATCCTTCGCCGCCACCATCGTGCGGTCCTCGCGGAGGGACTTCACCAGGCACATCTTCTCGAACTTATCCGTCCGCTCCTCGAAGTCGGGCAACGCCAGCGTCTCGGGCGCCTCGTGGTCGTACCACTGCCGCCACAGCGAGTCGTTGCGCGAAAACGAATCCAGGAGGTCCGAAAACGTGGGGTACGCCGCCAGCGCGCACAAGTCGAGCCAACACTTATCCGGGATCCAGTCGCGCGGCTTCTTCTTGACGGACTTGATGTCCAACGACCCGCCGCCCTTCAGGAAGATGTTCACGAGCTCGAGCGAGAGCGTCCCGGCGGAGACCATGATCTTGTTCGTCAGCATGAGCGCGAACGTCGTCTTGTGCCGCTCGAACAAGCCGCGCTGGACGTACAGGTAGATGTGGTACGTCATGTACTCGATGATGTTGGCGATGCGCTTCGCGGGCATCGCCGCCTTCTCCGAGTTATCCATCGCCAACTCGTACAACTCGTTGAACTGATTCAGGCTCGTCTGGTACATCACGTTACACGTCGCGAACTCGGCGATGAGGAAATAGATGAGCGTCGCGCGGTGCGCCACGGGGCGGTACTCCTCGCACGCCTCCGTGATCTTCACGTTGGTCTCCGCGGCGACGCCGAGTTTCTCGTTCACGTCCTGCGCCGTCTGCTTCGTGTTGTTCAGGACGCCGATGAGCTTGGGGTCGTCGAGTAAGGGTCCGTCAGCGTTCGCGAGGCGGTCGAGCAGGTCCTTCTCGAGCTGAGCGATCTTGTCCTTGTACGACTGCACCTCCGCGGCCAACGCCTTTCGCTGCACCTCGAGCTCGTTCTTCTCCTTCAGGATGAGCTGACCCAGGAGCTGGTCCTCCAAACCCGCCGCGGTGACGGTGAAATCGATCACCGTCACCTTCGCGCTCATCTCGGGCGAGTAGTGCGGGTTGGGGAGCCGCGTCGTGATGAAGAGCGAGAAGTTCTGGTCGAAGTCCACCTCCTTGTCAAGCTGGATGGTGAACCCCTTCCCCCTCGCCACGAAGCGCTTCTCGAGGACGGGGTCGAGGACGGGGTCGAGCTCCTCCTCGATGTTCTCGATGAGCATCGGGCTTCCGCGCGACAACGCGTCCTCCAGCGTGTTCCGGAACTTCTTCTCGCCGAGGTTCGTGACGAGGAGACCGTTGATTTGCTCGCGCGATTTGATCCACGCGATGCCCTGGCCCTGCGGGTCGACCAAGACGGGGTACCGCGTCGCGCGCGTCACCATGATGCCGTTTTGAATCGAGAGCTCATCCGAGGGCAAACCCTGGAGGTTCCACTGCCCGATCTCCGTGTCGTCGACTAAGAATCGGGCGACGTCCAGGTCCTCGGAGATGGGAATGCCGCGCTTCACGCAGTCGCCGTAAAAGTCGCGCTGGCACAGCAGGTCGCGGAACTCCTTGTTGAACGGCCCAAGGTAGGATACGAACGAGCTCGCCAACGCGCAATCGCCGGTGAGCTTCTGAATCTGCACCTCGAAGCCTTTGCTCAGCTCCGTCCACCTCACCTCCTCCCCGGCGAGGGCGTCGATCAGAGCGTTCGCGGCGTCCATCCTCGCCTGGGTCTCCGCCGCCTCGTCCTCGAGCTTCTTCTTATTCGCCATGGATTCGTCGAACTTGGCCTGTTGCGCGTCGAGGCCCGCCTGGACAATCGCGAGGTCCGCCAAGGCGGCGTCCTTCTTCGCGTTGGCCTGCGCCAATTCGTCTCTCGCCAGCTGCAACGCCAACTTCTTCGGGCCGACGACTTTGGCGACGAAGTAGTACTTCTTCATCGCCTTGCACCAGTTCAGGAGACCCGGCAAGGCCTCCGCGGAGGACTTCGCCATCTCCACCGTGCACGTGGGGGACATGAAGTACGCGTCCAGGAACTCGCACGTCTCGTCGTTGGTCTTTTCATTCTGCTTGATGTAGTCGGACAGCTTCTCGTAGAGCTTATCCTTGAGCATCGTCTTCGTCTCGCCGTTCGCCCAGTCGTCCTGCCCGTCGAGCATGAAGTGCCCCTTGTACTCGACGTACTTGATCGGGTGCATGGGTTTGTGGAACACGATGAGGCACATCGAGGTGAGGTTCGTGATCAGCGCCGGGGGCTTGCCGGCCATCTGCGAAATCTTCTTCACGTCCTCCTCCGTGATGCTCTGCACCGCCGCGGCGGCTTCGTCCTCCGCGGGCTTCGCCAAGGCGAGGTCGTTCGCGACTTCCGCCTCCTTGCCGGCGATCACGTTTGCCACTCCCACAGCTTCCTCGACGACGACGTTGACTTTCTCCTTTTCCTTCTCCGCCACCGCCGTATCCGCGGAGATTTGTTTCAGCAACACTGCCGCGTCCGCCTGCGCCTGGGCGAGCTTCTTGTTCGAAGCTGCGAGCGTGACCTTCATTTCGTTCACTTCTTTCTTCGCTTCAAACATCTTGCTCAGACCCGCGTTGATGTTGTTCGCCAGCAACTGCACGTCCGCGAGCTTCTTCGTGTACAGCGCGCGGTAGCCGTCGATGAAGGAGAGGTACGACTTTGGCGTGACGTACACGTTTCTCCGGAACCGCTCGAAGTACTCCCGGCACGCTTTCGTCACCGCGACGTGGACGTGTCCCATGTGATCCTGGAGCTTGGCCTTATCGTCGTCGCTGCACGCCATCTTGAAATCGCCGATGAATCGCGTCGACACCGCGATGAGCGCCTCCTGCGGCCACGGCAGGAACCAATCGATCGTGCACCCGTTGATGAGCCCCGGGAAGTTCCGCGCGCGGATGCTGAACTTATCCCCCACCGGGGAGAAGCACAAACACGTGTGCAGGTTATCCCGGACGCGCTCGAGGAAAAACTTCCACACGTCGTCCACAGACTCGGCATCCTTCCCCCCGTGCTCCTTCTTGTACACCCCCTGCATGTCGCTGATGATGGCGTCGTACTCGTCCTTCGGGAACAGGCCCGCGACCTCGCCCGTCATCAAAATCTGGTTGATGTACTCCAGGAACGACTCCTCCTTCACCTCCGCGTCGGTGAAGATGAAGCACACCTTCTTGCCGTCCAGGCCCGCGCGCTTGTACAAAGTCTTGAGGTCCTCGAACAGCGCCGCGCGGTTGTACTGCTTCGTCACCTTGATTTGAAACGTGAAGGCGCCCGAGATGTACGCCGCAAGCCGCGTGAGGCTCTGTTTCCCGCTCCCGCCGACGCCCACGAGCAGCGCGCTGCCGCGGTCCATGCACAGGAGCCGCGCGATGCGCATCATGTGCGCGAGGGCGTCGGTGAAGAGAACCAGCTTCAGACTGTTCTTCTTGGGGTCCTCGTCGTGCTCCGCCATCTTCGCCTCGGAGACTTTCTTGATCGCCTCGAGCGACTCGGTGGATTCGTAAAAGCTCGGGTTTTGGTCGATCACCTCGCCCGTCTCCTCGTCGATTTCGGGGTCGCGCAGGAAATCCACGAAGTACACGCGCTCCTCCGTCTGCTTGAGCACGTCCTTCCCGAACGTCTCCTTGATGATCTTTTGAATGAGATCGTCGGTCCAGTTCTTATCCTCGTACGTCGTGAGCTTGTCCACGAAGACGCGCTCGCACTCGTGGCGCCACAGCGCGACGAGGTACGCCTCGGGCGATTTCACGTTCCCGCCGAAGGGCGGGTACTCCGCCTCCGGGTCGGACCGCGACTTGAACCGGTCGCGCTCGGCCAAGATGACGCCCTGGAACACCTTCGAGAGCTCGCGCATGTTGAAGAGGTAGTGGAACTTCGCGGGCGTCGGGAGCATCTTCGCCTGGACCTTGTTCCAGAGGTCGATGGTGATGGGAACGAGCTTCTCCGCGCAATCGCAGGTTTCGGGGGAGAAGACGTCGCGCGAGAAGCGACCGGCGACGAGCTGCCCGAAGACGTTGTTGATGGCGGCGACGGAAGGAAGCGGCACGTTGAAGATGCAAAAGTGTCGCTTGAGGCGGTTGGGGATGTCGTTCTTGCCTCCGCCGGGGGTGTTCATCGCGGCGAGGTACTGGACGTCCTCGATCATCCTCATCTTCCCGATCGGGAAGGATTTCTCGAGCGCGTACATCCCGCCCTGCTCGAGGAGCTGGCGCACGATCTCGTTCGTGACCTGGTCGCCCCAGTCGTTCATCGCGGGCATGGAGATGTCGTCCACGAAGAGCAAGAGCCTCCGCCCCCCCGGCGGCACGTAGGTCCGTCCCGTTCTCTTCTCCACGGAGCTCTCCACGGTGGTCTGAAACACCTCCGGCGTGGTGAGGCTGGAGAAGGTGATGTCCTTGCTCGACCAGTCCTTCTCGCCGTTCTGCGCGCGCCGCTCCTTCTCCTCCTCGCTCGGCTTCACCTTCCCGAGCATGAACGACTTGATCGTCGTCGTCTTCGCCGTCCCCGGCCCGCCGACGAACAGCGACGATTTTCCCGCGTCCGAGACGAGCTGCAGGAGGGTTTCCAGCCGCACGGAATCCAGGGTCGGGATGACGAGCTTACCGAACTTGGGCTTCTCCTCGTGCGAGGGGTACTCCCAGCTCGGCACCTTATCCGTCCACGCGTTCCACTGCGTCGTGCCCTCGTCGACGTAGTACTCGAAGAACGTGTCCCTCTCCGGGTCCACCCAGGGTTGCGGGACGTTGCCGTTCGCGAGCTCCACCATCTTCGCGTTGAACTTGGGGCGGTCGTCGAGCGTCAGGATGGCGCCCAGGGACCAGCACGCGCAATAGATGAAGATGCGCTCGTAGTGCAACTCCTCGTGCGTCTCGTTCTCCTCCACCGCGCGTTTCAGGATGCCGTCGAGGAGCGTGAGCAGCGTCGTGACGGAGCAAAAGTCGCGTGACACGTGCAGCCACGGGATGCCGCTCATCAGGGGCTTGCACTCCAGGCGGATGAGCGTGCAGAGCGGGTCGACGTAGTGGTCGAAGAAAGGCTCGAGGATCTCCGCCTCGGGTCTCCGCCTCTTCTCGAGCCAGGACTTGACGAGCGGGCGCCACCCGAGCTCCGTCTCGGAGACGTAGATGATGCCCGCGCGGCTCACCGTCGCGGGGGAGGCGTTGTTGAGGTTCTCCGGCTCAAACATCGCCTTCATCATCCCGCTCATCTGAACGCGGTCGCCGTTCGCGAGCGTCAGGACCTTGTTATCGTCCAGCACCGTGTTGAGGTTCTCGATCCAGATGGCATCCACGGGGCCGTCCAGGATGATCCAGGTGTTCTTCTTCTTCTCCTTCGCCGCCTCGCGCCACAGCACCGCGAAAACGCCGTCCGTCCAGTCGTCCGTCGCGGCGTCCAGCAACCCGAACATCTGCGGCGCGGTGATGGCCTTGGGGTTCATCTTCCAGATCTGGTGTTCTTTAAACCCTGGCGTGATCGTGAGCGCCCCCCTGAGCGTCTCGGCGATGGCCGTCTTCCCCGCCCCCGTCGGCCCGACGAGCATAATCCCGTGCCTCACCTGGTACGTCTCGTACAGCTGCACGCACTTCGCCAGCCAGCTCGGGTGCAGCTGAAAGCCGTTCTCGCGCGCCACCTTCGCCATGGCCTCCTCAACCTCCGGGAACACCGCTTTTTTCGGGGGCGGGATGGGAAAGATGTCCTCCACGAGCGACTGGAACAGCGGAACGTCCTCGGCGACGAACTTGGACATGTTCATGTCGCGCAGCGTGCGCATCGCGAGCGTCATCTCGGACATGCTCAGACCCTGCGCCTTGGCGTCGCGCTTGGACTGACCCATCGTGCGCAGGACGCTCAGGATGTTCCGCAGGCCGAAGTCGTAGTGCGCCTGTTTGCTGAGCTGCTGCTCGCACAAACCATAGAGCACGAAGAACTTTTTTCCGATGATCTCGTTATCGGTGTACCCGCATGCCGCCAGCTTCACCGTCTTGATGATCTGGCGGTTCGGCACCATCATCGTCACGCCGCGGAACAAAGACTTGAGGTTCTCCGGAAGCTCTTGGCGACCGGCGTACCCCGGGTTCATCGTGATGAAGAATCCCACGCGTGGGTCCAG
>MDSW01083711.1_pt1 | contig 11151 bp, 13 predicted proteins | sample 811171 | NCBI WGS metagenome assembly MDSW01 (sample SAMN05326641, study PRJNA326480) | marine metagenome | isolation source: seawater | place: Atlantic Ocean: North West | collected 2012 | reverse complement strand
CCCGAAATTCTCTGGAGTGACGTCTCTTTCTGGCCCGACTGGTTCTCCTTCTTCGTCTATGTCCTGAGCTAGAACTCGAATGTCCATAGTTTCAAAGTCAATTGTGACCCATGAAAAATCTTCTGCGCCAGGCATCCGGCGATATGCCGATTCCAAGGCATCTGCTAACGCTCCTAATAAAGCCTCTATTGAGATACCTCGATCATCGGCAAGTGCTCGAAAAGCCTCTTTCATGTCAATACTCATTGTCCTGCTCTACTTCCGCTATGGAGGCTGCTACCAACTGAGGCCTCATTTTTTTGTCCATCTGAACTCAAACTTTTTGACCAATCAAATACTGTACGAGCTTTTAAGATCTGGCCATAGTTCAAAATTCGAGATCCTTCTTCAACCAAAACTGAAATTTCTTGATCATCAGCTCTTTCTAACTCTCCAGTAACTCGCCGATCACCCTCAGTTCCAGGTTGAGTTTTAAGAGTAATTTTTGATCCGACAGCCCGTAAAAAATGTTCTGGTTTTTTCAGTGAACGTTCCAAACCTGGGCTACTAATTTCAAGGGTGTAGGTTCCAGTTATTGGATCTGCATGGTCAAGCGCCCTTGAAACTTCACGGGTTAATGGTGCAATGTAATCCATTCCAATTCCATCTGGACGATCAACAGTAAGGCGTACTACCCCTCCGGTGTATTCCACATCAACTAATTCCACTTCTAAGCGTTCACACAAAGGAGATACTAAAGTTTCAATTTGCTCAACTAAACTCATGATCTTCCCAACTTTTCCTTACTTTTTAACTTCAGCAATTCTCGCGCAGTGAAAACGAAAGGCGTGGGCTAAGCCCACGCCTCGTCGCAAATACTGCACGATGCATGCAATATTTAATCATACCCGAGTATTAACCGGTCTGCAGTTTGAAATTCATACTTGCAGAAGTTCTGAAGTGGCGAACCTACGTGATTATCGTGGCTTTAGTTCTCGACATGACGCTTAATCATCTCAATTCGAGAAACTGAGTCATTAGCATCTTCGCCTTGTTCTTCCAAGAGGCGGTCTCGGTCACGAGCGGCTTCACGTTCTGCTTTCTTAACATCAACACGTTCTAAAGCTGCTTCAGTGCCATGTTCCATAATAAAATCGGCCCATTCAACTAACGTGTCAACCATTTCATCTTCTGGTACGACTAAAGCATTTCTTCCCTTAATGAACAAGTGCCCTCTCTTATTTCCTGCTGCTATGCCTAAGTCTGCATCGCGTGCTTCCCCAGGTCCGTTTACAACACATCCCATAACCGCCACTTGAAGAGGAATTTCCCTCTCAGCAAATGCACTCATAGCTTCTTCGGCTACAGCCACCACATCAATTTCTGCTCTACCGCAACTAGGACAAGCAATCAGGTCAACATTCTTGCGCTCTCTCAAACCAAGGGATTCAAGCAGATATCTACCTGCTTTCGCTTCTTCAACTGGATCTGCTGTTAGCGAATACCGAATTGTGTCTCCAATTCCTTCCGCTAAAAGCGTTGCTATACCTGCTGTTGATTTGATTACTCCGCCAGGTAGCGGTCCTGCCTCTGTGACCCCGAGATGCAAGGGGTATTCTGTAACTTCAGCTAATTGCCGGTAAGCATCGATCATGAGAGGAACACTGGAAGCCTTGACTGATATCTTTATTAAGTCAAAGCCCACTTCTGCGAAATATCCGATTTCATTCAGCGCAGATTCAACCATGGCTTCTGGGGTAACGACATTGCCATACTTCTCATAAAGTTCTGGGTGAAGTGACCCTCCATTTACGCCTACGCGAATTGGTACCCCTCGATCTCTCGCTTCACTGGCTACCGTTTTTATATGTTCTGGTTTGCGGATATTCCCAGGGTTAAGACGCAAGCAATCAACACCTGCTTCCAAAGCTGCTAATGCCATACGGTATTGGTGATGGATGTCCGCAACTATTGGCACGGGAGATCGAGGAACGATCCGGGCTAGCCCTTCTGCTGCTTCCGGTTCGTTACAAGTGCAACGTACAATGTCAGCGCCAGCTAAAGCTAGATCGTAAATTTGCTGAAGCGTCGCTTCATGATCCGCCGTTTTTGTGATTGTCATCGACTGCACACTGATTGGGGATCCGCCTCCAACTGGAACGTCTCCGACCATTAGTTGCTTAGTAAGGCGTCGGGGGAATGTTGATTGAACCTCCATATATCGGAGACTACCGGAAGTAATGGGTCAGCCCAGACAAAATTCAACCAAAATCAGGAAGATCTACAATGTCTCGGAAAAGTGCTACCAAAGTCAAAGAAATAAGGAATATCAAAACAACCCAAGTTAATGGCACCAATTTTGAGACGTCAGCACGATGCTGACGTCCACCAAATGAACGTAAACGTTCATATGTGGCTATTAATACATGTCCTCCATCAAAGGGAAGAAGTGGAATGAGATTAAATACCGCTACGAAGACATTAATTAGAACTAAGAACCAAATGAAGTTATATGCCCCGGATTCGAACAGACTGCTTCCAAGTAAAGCGACTCCATAAATTGACAAAAGACGGTTTTCATCATCGGTAGACACTCCTGTTCCAACTTGGGAGGCAGAACCTCCTCCTTCTACTGCGCCTCCAATGAAACTTGATAAGCCTCCCGGAGTAAAAAACTGAGCGATGGCCTTCGCTGAATTTCCAATTAAGTCAACCGTTTCGCTGGCAGATCGGCTTATAGATGAACCTAAGCCAAGGGTCTTGAGGGGGTGACGAGCTGATACCCCAAAGAACCCTTGTACCGCCATTTGTTGAGGCGGCAACGGCGTAAAAGCCTTAGTGCTTTGAACTGTTTTTACAGTCCCATCTGTTCTTTTTACCTCTAATAGAAATGTCTCTTGTTGGGAGGCCTTAGAAACAACTTGACTCCAAGTAGTTGTTTCTTGTCTGTCCACTGACAGAATTTGGTCTCCTTCTTGCAAGCCAGGAAATGACGCAGCCCCAATTGAAGTCAGACGTTCACCAACTTGAGCTGTCAGCACCTCAATCGACCCATCTTTACTTATTTCTACAGGGATTACTTTGCCGATTGAACTACGAACAACTGCTCCAAACTGGTCAAAGTCACTTACATCCACGCCACCGACTGTCAAGATTTGATCACCTTCAGATACCCCAATGGACTCCGCCGTTGAGTCACTTACTACAGAACCAACTTCCCAAGTATCTGTCGACGGGCTACCCACCATTGAAAAGAGGAAAAAAAGTAAAACAAAGGCAAGGATGAATTGCATACCTGAACCAGCCAAAGAAACTGCAAGTCGTCGTGGATAACTTTGAGCGCGATATGAACGGGACTCATCTTCTAGCTCGACATCTTCAAGATTTGACATGCCGATAATCCGAACGTACGCACCAGCCGGAATTGCTTTTACTCCGTATTCCGTTTCTCCTCTTTTGATTGACCATAAACGTGGTCCAAACCCAATGAAGTACTCAGTGACCTTCATTCCTGATAAACGGGCGGCAAGTAAATGCCCTAGTTCGTGAAGTGCCAACATGACCACGAAAGCAAGCACTACAGCAACCATCGACAGCCCACCGAATTGAATAAGGACCACCCCTAGAAAAATCAGTAGCAGCAGTCGAATTTGCTCTGGTTTTTCTAATTTCTTCATGTCTTGTTCAGAATTATCTCAGAAGTGAGTCTTCGAGACTGCTTATCTATTTCCAAAATATCTTGAATCTCATTTGCCTTATCACCGGACCAAGCATTTAAAGATTCTTCTAAAACTTGAGATATCCCAATCCATGAAAGCTTCTTTTCAAGAAAAGAAGCGACTGCTACCTCATTAGCCGCATTCAACCAAGCAGGAGCTGTCTCCCCCATAGAACCTGCTTCAAAAGCTAGGTCTAAGCAACGAAATACTGCACGATCTGGTGTTTCAAAATCGAGTTGACTTAACTCACTCCAATCAATTTCTCCATAAGGAACACTTAAGCGATTCGGATAGGCCAAGGCATACCCAATGCATAAACGCATGTCCGGTTGTGAAAGTTGAGCAATTGTTGCCCCATCAGAGAAAGTAACCATGGAATGCACAATCGACTGTGGATGTACTACCACCTCTATATCCTCATAGTCAATTCCAAATAGTTCGTGCGCTTCTATAACTTCTAGTCCTTTATTCATGAGCGTTGAAGAATCAACAGTAATTTTTGGACCCATAGACCAGGTTGGATGATTTAAGGCTTCTTCAACACTAATTGTTGAGAGCTCGGCTAGTTCTTTACCGCGAAATGGCCCACCAGAAGCAGTCAAAACAATTTTCGATACGTTTTCTTCATTATTGTTTGCCCGTAAACATTGGTGTATTGCACAATGCTCACTATCTACTGGTAGCAACTCAGCCCCAGGAGTATTCCTTGCTTTCTGTACTACTGGTCCAGCAGCAATAAGAGACTCTTTGTTCGCTAATCCAAGACGATTTCCTGCTTCTAGAACAGACATAGTTACAGGTAATCCTGCAAAACCCACGACACCATTTATCGCTACTTCCCCCATTTCTGCTGCCTCAGCAAGAGCAGTTTGGCCGGCAAGTATTTCTATTTTCGAAGGCAAGAGATTCTTTAAATCTGAAACCAAACTTGGATCCTCAATAGCTACAACTGCTGGGTTGAATTGCTTTGCTTGATCTGCAAGTTTTTCCAAAGATTTTGCCGCTCCAAGAGATACGACTTCATATTCATCTGGACATGAATCAACAATCTCGAGCGTTTGTGTACCAATTGACCCTGTTGAACCAAGGATAGAAACTTTGGTAGCCATAAAAGGAGAATACCGTGATTTAACTTAAGTTATATGTAGATCAGCCGCCGAATAGATCTAAAAGACGCGCAGTGTAATATGTGGCGGGTAAGACAAAGAGGAGAGCATCAAATCTGTCAAGTAGACCTCCATGCCCTGGAAGAATGCTTCCCATATCTTTTATACCCAGATCTCTCTTAATCATCGACTCACAAAGATCGCCTAGTGGGGCCACTAAAGCTGCGACTACCCCAAGAACAAAAGCTGAACCTAGATCTCCTGGGGTGTCTCCAAACGGCGTAATTTGACCCGTAACTAATACAGTGACAGCAAAAGACACTGCCATACCGCCGATTAAACCTTCCATTGTTTTGTTTGGACTTACTGCTGCGAGTGGTGTCCGACCAGCAATACGGCCTATAACAAGACCACCAGTGTCATATCCAACAGTGGCAAGAACAGCGGCAAGCATCATGCCAATACCATTTACGTCTTTGAGCATGAGCCCTACAAATGAACCCAACATCCCAATATAGAGAACACCAAACATTGTGACGGAAATGTTGAGCATCGGCGCTTCTCTATCCACACCGGTGAAGTACCAAAGAAATGTAAATAGAACTGTTAGGAGAAGCACTAGTGGAACCGCTGCTTCAAATCGCCAATACGCCCCCAGATTCAAAGCCGCAACTGCGACAATTCCTAGAAGTGAAGCGGGTTGATAGCCTGCTCGGCGAACAGCCATAAAAAACTCTGCTGCAGCAAGAACCAAGAAAAATGTTGCCACCACCATGGTTACTGCAGCACCAAGATAGAAAGCGATAAGCACAAGCGCTCCAAGTGCTAGGCCAGTTATTATCGCAACAGGCATATCTCTGCCTTCTCCAGACGAGTTTCCACGTTTCCTCCCGCTGCGCTTACCACCTTTGCCATCCTGATTTGGTTCTTGCATCGGCGCTTCATTATCTGGGAGAGGAGGAAGCGGTTCTTCTGGCGGAAGTATTGGGGGGTTGAACTCTCCTGAAATACCAGAAGAAGCCTGTGTCGTCTCTGTTTCAAAGAAAGAAGTTGCAGAAGAATCTTCTAAATTAGCTACCGGTTGTTGAGATTCATGTTCTTCTGGAACATCATCTGCCCAACGGGGAACCTCTTCTTCTAACCATTCATCAGAAGACGATGAAGTGGCCGGTGGATCTGTCCAAGGTGGAAGATCATTACCTGACTGATCTTCTTCAAATACTGACCGCCCTGGAGTAACCTCGTCTTCTGAGGTTTCGAGTCCAAGTATCCTTATCTCTTCAAATTTTGGTTGATCATTCATTATTTCTCCCGAATTACCTTAAGCCTAGACCTCAAGTAGTTCACTCTCCTTGGATGCTCTAGCTTGATCAATAGCAGCCTCATGTTTATGGATTAGTTCATCTAAGCGATCAGAGGCATGTTTAATATCATCTTCTGAGACGCCACCACTACCGCCAATATCATCAAGATCTTTACGCCCACTACGCCGCTGGCCTCTGAGTCGATTTTTTCCTTCTTCTGCCATGCTGTTCACCATTCGCACCAACTCTTGTCGTCGTTCCTGAGTTAACTCAGGAAAAGATAATCTTATTGAATGTCCATCATTACTGGGGGTCAGGCCTAATTCTGCCTTAACGATTGATTTTTCAATGGCTGTTACGTTGCCAGGATCATGTGGTGTAATCAACAATTGTCGCGCTTCAGGAACAGAGAAACTTGCTAGCTCTTGCAATTTCATCTCAACTCCATACGCCTCTACTGAGATACGTTCCACTAAGGAAGAAGATGCGCGACCGGTGCGTATTGTAGAGAACTCTTTTTTTGAATGAGCGACAGCTTCCGTCATGCGTTCTTCAGCTTCTTCAAGCACTAACTGAATCATTTCGTTACTCAAATTCACTCCTCATTAAGTAACCAGAGTACCGACAGGTTCTCCTGCAAGTATGGATCTAACATTGCCTGAACTCATAAGATCAAACATCACGATGGGTAGCTGATTATCCATACAAAGCGTAATTGCGGTTGAATCCATAGGTTGAAGACCTTGTTTAATAACCTCAAGATGACTGATCTCATCTATTTTGTTAGCTTTCGGATCAACTCTAGGGTCAGCCGTATATATACCATCTGTTCCTGAATGTGACCCTTTAAGAAGTACTTGAGCTTCCATTTCTACTGCTCTTAGTGCTGCTGCAGTGTCTGTAGTGAAAAAAGGATTTCCCGTTCCACCTGCAAAAATTACTACACGACCTTTTTCTAAATGGCGAATGGCTCGACGCCTTATATATGGTTCAGCGATTTGTGCCATATGAATTGCTGTTTGCACACGAGTAGGTTGACCTAATTGCTCTAATGTGTCTTGAAGAGCTAAAGCATTAATTGATGTTGCAAGCATCCCCATATAATCAGCCTGTGCTCGATCCATGCCTGCTCCAGCACCTGACATCCCCCGCCAAATATTTCCTCCGCCTACAACAACAGCTAGATCAACATCAAATGCATCTCTGACACCAACTATTTCTTTAGCTATTTGCGTGACGATTTCGCCGTCAATGCCATACCCGTTATTTCCGGCAAATGCCTCACCGGAAACTTTTAAAAGAACTCGACTCCATCGAGCAGAATCTTTACTGGACAAACTCAACCTCCGAGATATGCCTGGACGAAGCGAACTATTTCTCCACCACCTAATGAATCTCTAACTGAAGTCTTGTCTCCATGAAGTCCTTGGTCAAGTAAAACTGATTCTCTGAACCAACCTGTGAGACGGCCTTCAACAATTTTTTCCCATGCCTGTTCTGGCTTGCCTTCAGCTTTAGTTATTTCGAGAAGAGCAGCTCTCTCTTTCTCTATAGCTTCTTCGGGTACTTCTTCCCGAGTGAGGGCAGCTGGTTTAGCGAAGGCTATGTGAAGAGCAACTTGGTGAAGGGTCTCTTGGTCAACGCCTTTTCCTTCTACGATTACTCCATTTACTCCTCGTCCATCTTGCTTATGAAGATAAACGTCTATCAGATTTCCTTCTTCCACTTCTACAACTTCAACTTTTCCGACTTCAACATTTTCTTTAATTGATAAGCGGAGATCATCAAGTTCTTGCGTGTAGCCATCGACTGCATCTACTCCATTGGAAAAAACATTTGCAGTTAAGGAGTCGACAAACGTTTGAAACTGTTCTGATTTTGCTGAAAAATCTGTTTCGCATTTTATGTGGACTAATGCTGCCTTGTTTCCTTCAGCAACTACCGCTACTGAACCTTCAGCGTTCTCCCTATCGGTTCGAGTGGCTGCTTTGGCTAATCCCTTTTCTCTTAAGATTTGGGCTGCGACTTCAGCATCCCCTTCTGCTTCAATAAGAGCTTTTTTTGCATCCATCATTCCGGCACCTGTAGCGTCCCGTAACGATTTGACATCTTGAGCGGTGACGTCGGCCATAATTAAGCTCCTTCGCTATTTTCTTCTTGAGTTTCGCCTGATTTATCTTCTTCTGTTTCTGAATCTAGGTTTTCAGCTACACGCTTTTCTCGTTCTTCGGCTTCTGCCTCAGCTTGTGCTTGTGCCTGTGCTTGTGCTGCGGCCCTTTCTTCTGTATCGAGAGAAGGGGTGTCATCTGCTCTATTTTGAGAGTTTGAGATAAACCTTCCTTCTTCTATTGCATCAGAAATAACACGACATAGCAGTCTTCCTGAACGAATTGCGTCATCATTTCCAGGGATTGGATATCGAATAACATCTGGATCACAATCCGTATCTAAAACAGCAATCACTGGTATTCCTAGTTTGTTTGCTTCTGTGATTGCGATGTGCTCTCTTACCGTATCTATGACAAAGATTGCCTCTGGAAGAGATTTCATGTCGCTGATTCCAGTTAAGTTTCTTTCTAATTTCTCTAGTTCTCTTGAGAATTGCAGAGCTTCTTTTTTAGGCATGACTTCGAATTCTCCTGAATCGCGCATGCGCTGGTATTCCTGCATCTTGGCTACGCGTTTTGAGATAGTTTGGAAATTTGTAAGCATCCCGCCTAACCATCTTTGATTCACATAAGGCATGCCACATTTTTCCGCATATGACCGGATTGGATCTTGAGCCTGACGTTTTGTGCCAACAAATAACACCCGTCCTCCGTTAGCTGCTAGATCTCGGGTGAACCCATATGCGCTCTCTATGCAACTAAGTGTTTGTTGAAGATCAATAATGTATATACCGGAGCGCTCTCCATGTATGAACCTTTGCATTTTTGGGTTCCATCTGCTTGTTTGATGCCCGAAATGGACCCCTGCTTCTAAAAGCTGCTTCATTGTGACGACTGCCATGTCGTTTTTCCTTTCCCATCGGTTTGTCTTACCCCGATCCGGCGCCTAATGGCGACCGTGGGTGGATCGAGTGAATATTTTTCTAGGCCAAACGGTTGTTAGGCCTATGTGAGTGTATCGGAATCGAAGTAATACCGGATGTGCCGGTCAAACCTTCAAAGAACTTCTCGGATGTAGGAATAAACCGATTCGATTTCTTCTTTGGTTAATCTTTCCTCAAAAGCAGGCATCCCATTACGACCTTTGCTGATAATTAATAAAACGTCTTCTGGGTTTACGTATTTTTTTTCAATTTCTTGTACTGATGGGCCACGTCCACCATTTCCGCTTGGGCCATGGCATGAACTACAAAAAGTTGTCCAAACTTTTCTTCCCTCAAAGACTGATTGATCGGATCCCTGTGGAACGTCTGGTGCGGAAACAACACATCCAACACCAATCATCGAAAGGACCAGAACAGAAATCAAAGTTAAAAAGTGTGATCGCATTAGAATAAAGACGATACTGAACTCTATGGGTTTTGATCCAAATCGTTTTCATCGCCGTCGTCCCAGCGACTTTGTTTTCGTGATTTCTGGGATCGTTGTAGCTCTACTTCTTCTACTTTGGGCATTTCTTGGGTGATCGTTGATGGATAATCCAGAAATTTTCGGGGAACTTGAGGTAAAAACAATTCAGCCTTATCAAGCGATGAAAAAATATATCTGTCCTGGGTGTAACCGTGACATACCGAAGGGACTAGGACATCTAGTTGTTGTACCAATTGAAGCTCCTGATCTGAGACGTCATTGGCATCGGGGATGCTGGAACAGGCGACTTTAAAGAGTGGTTATTACCAATCTCGCTTTTCTTTGACTTTGGCTCTCTTACCAACACGATCTCTTAAGTAGTAGAGCTTGGCTCGGCGTACATCCCCTTGTGTCATAACCTCAATTTTTTCAATTACTGGTGAATGAACAGGGAAAGTGCGCTCTACTCCAACGCTGAAACTTAACTTTCTTACTGTGAAGGTTTCTCGAATTCCACTTCCTTGTCGTCGTAAAACAACACCTTCAAATACCTGTATCCGCTGACGGTTTCCTTCTACAACTCGAACGTGAACCTTGACAGTATCGCCAGAAGCGAAAGCAGGAATGTCGTCTCGGAGGTTTTGTTGGTCGACGAGGTCTGTAGGTTGCATTGTTATATCCTCAGCGAATTTGGTCAGAATCTAAAGCGACTACGTTTAGGTCGCCTAGTAAGTGTAGAGGCTGGATTAAGAGATTCACCCCTATTTATTCTTTATGTTTCTCAACATCCTGTAATAATTCCTTTTCCTCTAGAGTCAAACCGCCCCGCTTATCTATCAAGTCTGGACGTTTGCGAATAGTGGTTAGTAGAGATTGAATCTTACGCCAACGTCTTATTTCTTCATGATTTCCAGATAAGAGTGTTGATGGGACTTTTTCTCCACGAAATTCGGCTGGTCGGGTGTAGTGAGGATGCTCTAACAGATCTTCAACGAAAGATTCTTCATTTTTTGAGTCCTCATTTCCTAATACTCCTTGCCGTAATCGTACTACTGCCTCGATAATTACTAAGGCTGCTAATTCTCCCCCTGCCAGTACATAATCACCTATTGAAATCTCATCGTCACAAAGGTTCTTTCGAATGCGTTCATCAACGCCTTCATAGCGCCCGCAAAGAAGAGAGAATCCTTCTAACTCGGATAGTTCGGTTGCTGTTAAGTGATCAAATTTTCTTCCACTAGGGCTAAGTAAGATCAGCGGCCTTGGCGGATTCACTGTCTCTACACACTTGAAAACTGGCTCTGACATTAAGACCATGCCTGGGCCTCCCCCAAATGGGCTGTCGTCAATTGTCCGGTGCGGGTCATCAGCTTGATCTCGTAAATCATGGCTAGTTACTTCAATTAGACCAGCATCCTTCGATCGGCCAAGAATGCTTTGAGACGTATACCCATCTATCATTTCTGGGAAGATAGTAAAAACGCTTATCTTCATTTTCTTTAATTCTTTTCTTTAAAAAGGCCTT
>MDSW01051710.1_pt1 | contig 11153 bp, 3 predicted proteins | sample 811171 | NCBI WGS metagenome assembly MDSW01 (sample SAMN05326641, study PRJNA326480) | marine metagenome | isolation source: seawater | place: Atlantic Ocean: North West | collected 2012 | reverse complement strand
GCGACTCTCCATTTTACTGTTTTGATGATAATATTGAATGTATGGATATGAACGAGGATAACATTATTGATATTTTAGATGTTTTGTCATTACTTGTTATTATTTCTGGGAATTAAAGTAATCAAGTCTATTTTTTTAAAAATTATAGCTAACAGTAAACAATAATTTTCTTTAAATTTATTGAATGCGACTAATATTTTACATTTTATTGACGGGATTTATTTTGTCAAATGATATTGATTCATATAATCAAAATTTACAATTTAAAGCTCCTGGTTTTTACTCGAGAACTATTGAAGGTAAAAACTTTTTCTTAAGCGACCAGCTTGGAAAAAATCGAAATATATTTTTAAGCTTTTTTGCAACTTGGTGTTTACCTTGCAAAAAAGAAATTCCTATTTTAGATAGTCTTAGTAAGGTATATACAAATACTGATTTTTATTTAGTCAATGTAAGTGAAAAATATGATAAGGTAAAAAAATTCAAAGATTATATGAATATTTCAGTTCCAATTTTAATGGATAAGTATGGCCAAGTTGCCGAAAAATATAATGCTATGGCACTTCCGCATTCAATTATGATAAATTCAGAAGGCATTATCATATACAATCATATTGGCTTTGAGAATGGGGATGAGAAAAAGTTAATTAAAATTTTAGAGAATGCAGCTCAAAATGAAAATTAGAGAACTATTTTTTTTCTGTCTTTTTTCATCATTAATACTGCCACAAGAAAAAAAGATTATTGCTGTTGCAAATATTACATCAACAGGTATTTCAGAAACACAAAAAACTATTTTACACAATAGATTAGAGACAGAACTCGTTAATCTGCAAAAGTATAATGTGACCACTCGTTCAGAGGTTGATAAAATTTTAAAAGAACAAAAATTTCAACAATCAGGTTGTACAGAGCAAGCATGTGCAGCTGAAATAGGTCGTATGCTAAATGCCGATGAAATGCTTTTAGCAAATATTATTTATGATAAAGAAAGTAAATACGCTAGCACAACCCTTAAACTTGTTGATGTTCAAAATGCTGTCATAGTTGCAGCAATAACAAAAGATAAAATAAACGCATCGTCAGTTACACAAATATTTCCGGATATTGCTGAATATATTTTAGAGCTTTATAGAGCTGATAGCGCTGAATCAGTTGTATTAACGCAGAGCTATGATAATGATCTCAAAGAAGGTGAAATTAAAATTGTTACAGATCCTGTAGGGGCCAATATAATCATAGATAGTAAGCCATATGGAGTATCTCCATTAAAATTAAAAATACAAGAAGGTCGTCATAGATTAAATCTAACAATGAACGGGTATGAACGAAAAACAGAAAATTTTAATGCTGTAGCAGACACTCTAATTGAGCTAAACTATTCACTTTCGAAACAAACAGGAAACTTAATGATTGTTACTAACCCTAAGGGTGCAAAGGTTTATTTGAATGAAAAATATTACGGTGAAAGTCCTTTAGAGCTTCAATATTTAGAAGTAGGAGAATACTTTCTATCAATTGTAAAAAAAGATTATGAGGAGTTCTCTAATAAAATTAGAATTGACTTTAATTCAGATGCAACAGTGAACAAGGATCTAATTCCAATGCCTGCCACAGTAGCATTTTTTTCAACACCAAATGGAGCAAATGTTTTTGTAAATAATAAGCTAAAAGGTAAAACAAAAGAAAGCGGATTGATTCTTAATCTTCCTAAAGGGAAACACGAAATTAAGATGAAATTGAAAAGTTATTATGAAAAAACTCAATTTATAGATTTATTACCTGGAGAAAAAACTGACTTTGAGTTTTCACTGTCACCTCTTCCATTGGGTGTTTCAGACGATCCTAATAATGGCTGGGCTTCAATTTCAACAGAACCCAAGTCATCAACAATAAAAATTCACAATACTAAATTAGATAATCCTCTTAAATATCATGAGTTGAGATTCGGAGTTTATTCTTATTCTATTTCAGAATACGGATTTAGGCCTAAAAGTGGAAAATTAAAAATCAAAAAGCAAAAACATACCAAGCTAGACATTAAACTTGAAAAATATGATTATAGGCAATCAAAAAACATGAGCTATGTATTCCCTGGCTTGGGGCACCTTGCTGCTGGAGATGCCAATGGCTATTTATGGACAACTGGAGGTTTTTTCTTAATCTATCTAATTCAAAATAGTTTACAAAATTATAATGATAAAATTCAGGTGTATGATGATGCTTATGCAGAATATTTAAGTGCCGTTAATATCGATGATATTGCATTAAAATCTGATAGATATAGAATTGCAAATGATGAAAAAAATGCAAGCATTATTCAGTTAGGTGGATCGGTATTGCTTCTAGGTGGATATTGGTTTTGGAATACATACGATTTAGATAAATTATTTGAAAAATACGATAAATTTTATTTAGAAGTAGCACGAAACAAAATTGAGTTTAAATATGATTTTTAAATTCCTACCCTTACTACTTCTTTTACTTTTCTTATCGTGCGATGCCCAGCTTGATAATCCACTAGATCCAGAGGGAGATGATTTTGTTGAACCTGAAACAACCATCACTAATGATAATTTAGATGGTTCAGTTATCAATACTTCAAGTCTAACAATTAATTGGGAAGGAAATGATTTAGCTACAGATTATAGTGTAAACTTAAAAAATCATTTAGGTTGGACAGGATGGAGTGAATGGAGTAGTCAAACCGATACGACATATCACTATTTGAATGAGGGTTCATTCTATGAGTTTCAAGTTAAATGTCGTTATGCCAATGGCATAGAAGATGAAACACCAGCGATAGCTCAATTTACAGTAGACGCCGTAGAAAGCCCCGGAATACGTTTTTATCCTCTTTACACAGATATTAATTTTAATTCAGAAGTATCAATTTATATTGAGGGCATAGATAATATATCGTTTGGAAGCGTTGTTTTTGATGTTATTTCTGAAAATGAAACATCATGCAATGAAATTGAGATTTCATCAATTGAAAATGCTGAGGGAGTCGATCCATTAGTTTTCATTGTTGATTCAGATTCAAGTGTTGAACCTGGGGTGCTTGCAACATATACAGTCAATTTTGGTGAAGATGGAGATTCAGGTATTAATAACAATTATTTTGATTTAGCAAAAATTACTTTTTCTCAAACAACACAAGGAACCCAATGCGGCAAACAGATTGAGCTCAGAATGAATCTTGAAGAAACTGAACTTCGCGATTATAATAATAATTTGATTGATATAATTGATAAGGCTGATGGGGTAGTGGGGCAGTAATGAGATTTTTTTTGTTAAAAATATTTTTTTTATCTTCAATGCTTTTTTCTATATATCCCCCAAATGGCGCAACTGATATTGACCCTACAACCATATATTTTAATTGGGATAATGCTCCAACTGGACAACATGTAGTTTATACAATTACAGTTAATGGAAGTAATGGACAAAGTATGGATTGCATGACATCAAGCTCTATAACATATCCTAGTTGGTGTGGTTGGTCAAACTTTCAATATAATACAACATATACATGGAGCCTTAGTTATGACTATGGAAATGATGGTTGGCCAGATGGTGGTGCTGGCCCCTACTCTTTTTCAACAACTGACAATATTGCACCCTCTCCTCCTCAAGATTTATTAGTTAGTATTAATTACGATGAAGAAGGTTCAGATATGACCTTCAATATTACACTTAATTGGTCAGAAAATTCAGAAGGAGATATTAGTCATTATAGGATTTACAGAGACACTAGCACTTCACCAACATCAATTTTTGAAGATGATATAGAAAACACAAACTATTTAGATGTTTTGGATAGCAGTAGTATAGGAACTGAATTCTATTATAGAATTACAGCTGTAGATAATAGTGGAAATGAAAGTGGGTTTTCAAATCAGGTAAGCGTTATTCCAATGTTCCAATATAATGGACCTGATTGGTATGTATCAACTAGCGGATCTTCAAATTTCAACGGCTCTATAGATTTTCCTTTGAATTCCATTCAAGAAGCCATAAACCTATCGTCGAACGGAGACTCTATTTATGTTGGTGACGGTATATACAATGAGAGAATTAATTTTAATACTAAAAGTATTACTCTTCAATCTATAAATGGCCCAGATAATTGTACCATTGATGGCGGAGGAGGTGGCCCTGTTGTGATATTCGAAAATAATGAAGTTGCAACACTAATTGGATTTACTATAACTAACGGAAATGGTTATGGGGGAGGAATTTATTGTTTTAATGGTGCAGGAGGAGGGCCTGATGTAACACTGGAAAATCTAATTATATCAGGAAATCATGCAAATTATGGAGGAGGAGGAGTTTGTTCCACTGGTAATGCTTCTGGAGGCTCTATTACAATAAGAGATTCTAAAATTATCAATAACTCAGCTAATAATTACGGTTCGGCCATCTACGGATATTATTCATCGTATGATGTAGATAGGGTTCTTATTGCTAATAATTCGGGTTCTGGGGAGGTGGTTTATTTATGGGGAAGTAATTCAAGTTTTGATCAAGTTACGTTTGCTGACAACAATTCAGGTTCATCTATAGATACATATCAATCAACATCAGTTATTGTTTCTAATTCTATTATATGGAATGATGCGCCACCTGAAGATAACACCACTGTAAACTATTCAAATATATCAGGAGGATATGCAGGTACAGGTAATATTGATTTAAATCCACTCTTTGTTGATCCTGATAATTTAGATTACAATTTACAATTAGATTCTCCTTGCGTTGATTCAGGTAATCCTAATTATACTGATTCAGATGGAACTCGTATTGATATGGGCGCTTTTTTTTATGATCAGACAAATGGCTGTACTGATTCAGAGGCCTTAAATTATAATCCAAATTCCGTTGAAGACGATGGAACATGCCTATACCCTCCTCCTATAAGTAGTTTTTCTGCAACTCCTCAATCAGGGGTGTCCCCTTTAACCGTTCAGTTTTTAGATACAAGTTTAGAGCAAGATGGAACTATAGTTGATTGGCTATGGAATTTTGGAGATGGTCAAACTAGTAATATTCAGAATCCAACTCATACATATTATGAAAACGGATCTTACACTGTTACCCTAACAGTTTTTGATGATAACGGTATGGAAGACACCAATTCTATTGTTAATTATATTAATGTTTTTGGTATTGTTGTTAATGAAATAATGAAGAATCCATCAGCAGTATCAGATACGGAAGGCGAATGGTTTGAAATTATAAACATTAGTAATAATCAAATTAATTTATTTGGATGGTCAATCAAAGATAGCGGCTCAGATAATCACATAATCGATTCAAACGTGTATATAAATCCTGGTGAATATTTGATTTTAGGAATTAACAATGACCTTAACTCTAATGGTGGCATTAGCATAGACTATGAATACGATAATTTTATTTTTAGTAATTCGGATGATGAAATTATTATTGTCTCTAATACTGGAATCATTGTTGATTCTATTGCTTACAATGATTTAGAATTTCCAGATCCATCCGGAAGTTCAATATCTCTAAAAAACATAAATCTTGATAATTCGAACGGAATAAACTGGGTTGAAACAGATAGAGAAAATTATTATTATGGATTAGGAGATGGGGGAACACCAGGATATCCTAATTTTGACCCTGAAATTGTATTAGAGTCTAATTCAATTACAATGGACACTACGTATGTAGGGTCTTCCTCATTTAAGACTTTAGCACTATATAATCAAGGTAATTCAGACTTGATAATCAATACCTTAGAAAATGAAAATGATTTTTTTAATGTAAGCTTAGATAGTTATACAATAGCTCAAGGGGATAGTACTTTTATCAATATTGAATTTGCCCCTCAATATCCTGACTATAGTCAAGAATATTTTGATCAAATTAATTTATATAGTAATGACTATGATAATCCTTTTTCAAGTATTTCATTGACCGGTTTTGGATATAGGCCTGTCCCAATGATAGGTGTATTAAATTCCATTTCATTTCCTGATACACCTGAATTTCAAGTATCTTATGAAACTTTTTATATTGATAATTGGGGAGATACAACACTTACAATCAGTGATATTGATATTACTAACAGCGTATTTAATATACCTATATCATCAGCGATAATTGAGCCTAATGATACTTTGTTTTTTGATGTCTCTTTCAGTCCAGGAAATCATCAAAGTTATCTAGGTTCGATAGATATTTCTTCTGATTCATACACTAATTCTGATTTACAGGTATCATTATCTGGAAATGGGGTTAGATACTGTGAAATTGAAACCTCAGAAGAGCTTATTGATTTTGGTGAGAAACAAGTGGGTTTAAGTAAAACTATTCCCATGAATATTATTAATTCTGGGTCTGCTAATAATTTATATATTGATTCCATAATATCTAATAATCAGAATTTTTCAGTTTCATCAGATGGAAATTTTTATATATCGCCACAGGATTCAACAGAAATCGAAATCACCTTTAGTCCAGATGATGTCACTTCATTTAATTCAATTATGACGATTATAAGCAATGACCCTAATCAGTCTGAAAAAAATATTACGCTATCAGGTGTAGGTATAGAAACAAATCCATCGTTTTATGTTGACACTGAGCAGATTGATTTTGGTATTATCGATATTGGACAAACAGAATCCCATGCTGTTTTATTTAGAAATGATGGATTAGAAGATCTTGAAATTGAATTTATGTTAGATTCTGATTTATTTTTATTATCAGCAACAGATATGTCTCTTAGCTATAATGAAAGTGATACACTTTGGGTTAATCATACGAACACAAATGGACAGCTCAAGTTAGATTATTTGACAGTAACCACTAACGATCCATATAATTTAGAATTTAATATTCCAGTTTCGGCAAATATGATTATTGGTTGCCTTGATGAATTAGCTCTTAATTATGATTCTGAATTTAATGTTGAAGATAATAGTTTGTGCGATTACTATTCAGGCCCTAACTGGTATGTTTCAAATCAAGGAACTGATGATATTGGTTATGGATCAGAAGAAAACCCATTTGCTTCAATACAGCATGCAATAGATAATGCGGTAGATGGTGATGAGATTTATGTTTACTCTGGTACTTACGAAGAATCTGTGTCTTTTCAAGGTAAAAATATATCAGTCACTTCAATTTCAGGCCCTGAAAATACGATAATCAGTGCAAATAATTCTGGGGTTTGTGTTTCGATTGAAAGTCCTGACTATGAATCTGATAACATAGCAGCTATACTTGATGGCTTTACATTGACTGATGGGTTTTCAGATAATGCGGGAGGTGGATTATATATATACAGACAATCTGTTATTTTATCCAATTTGATTGTAATAGATAACAATACTAATGGAAATGGTGCAGGAATATACATAGCTGATGCCAATGTAATGATGGATAATATTACGGTTAGCAGTAATATTGGTCTGAATGATGATCAAGATAGTAGTGGGGGTGGAGTTGCTGTATTCGGAAATTCTACAGTAACTATTGACAATAGTATTATATCTGATAATTCAGCGGTGTATTGTCCTGGCATCTTATCTACAAATATTGCAAGCAGTACGGGTAATACGTTAACTATTAATAATACGGAAATATCTTCAAATTCTACAAATCTTCCATGGGAAAGCGGTGTAGGAAGTGGAGGTGGAATCTGTTTAACTGAAGCAAATGTAAGTCTTAGCAACGTAATCATATCAGATAACAGCGTTTTGGATAGCGGTGGTGGAATCTCTATATTCAGCGGGGTAGATGCTATAATTGAGAACTCATTTATAAATAACAATAATGCGAATCAGTTTGGAGGAGGTATTTATGTTAATTCAAATGGTTCTCCAAGCAGCGTTACTATTATAAATTCTCAGATTAATAATAACCAAAGCAATAATGGTGGTGGGATATATGCTAAAATAGATACTGAGCTGATAATTATGGATTCAGACATATCATATAACAATGTTTCTGAAACTGGTTTCGGAGGAGCTAATAATGGAGGTGGAATATCTATATCTGAATCACAGTTAGATATATCAAATTCTACTATATCTAGAAATTATGCTTCTGAAATTGGCGGAGGTATATATGCATGGACTTCATATCCAATTGATTTATCTAGTGTCGCGATATTAGAGAATTACTCTAATTCAGAAGCTCCAGCAATGTACTTTAATGGAGGCACCTCTGCGACCATTAATCAATGTACAGTTTCAAGAAATGGAACCATTCCACAAAGTCCCGGAATTGTCAGTGTTTATGTTGGTAGTGTCCAAATTGAAAACTCAATAATTTATTCAAATGATGATGCGGTAAGTCCTATTTATCTTAATAGTTCTGAAGCAGATGTTACAGTTGAATATTCAGATATCAGTGGTGGTTATGAAGGTATTGGTAATATTGATATTTATCCAGAGTTTGTTGAGCTTGGAAGCCCTGATACATCTCAGGAAGAAGGAGATTATAACCTATTACCTCTCTCTTCATGTATTGACGCTGGAAATCCTGAATCAGTTTTAGACCCTGATGGAACTCGTGCTGATATGGGAGCGTTCTCATATGATCAGATTGAAAACCCTATCATTTTTGGATGTATGGATGATATGGCTATTAATTATAATCTAGAAGCAAATAATGATGATGGAACCTGTGAATATTACTCAGGTCCTACATGGTATGTATCAACAGACGGTACTGATGTAGAAGGTTATGGTTCAGAAGAATATCCTTTTAGAACAATTCAATATGCCTATACTTACGCAGAACTTAATAATGAAGATGGCAATTTTTCAGGGGGAGATACTATCATAGTTTCAGATGGTGAGTATGCAGGATATTTTAATATTCCTCCTGAGCTTACAATTATATCTATGAATGGTCCCGAAAATACAGTAATCAATGCCAATGATGGTATTAGTTTTCAGACAGGTTTTGGTGGCATAAATCAAACGACATTAAGTGGATTTACTATTACAGGAGCAAATAATAATGGTTGCGGAGGAATAAGGTTAGGATTTGAAGCGCAACCATTATTAGAAAATTTAATCATAACAAATAATCATTCCATTGGAGAGCAAGAAAATGATGGAGGTGGAGGCATTTGTCTTGACAATACATCAGCTATAATTAGAAATTGTACTATACAGAATAATTCATCTCAACTTAAAGGTGGTGGAATCCTTTTAAAAAATGGGGCAAGCGCAACCATTGATAATTGTTTTATTGATTCAAATAGTGCAGAAAATGGTGGAGGCATATCAATCGAAGGTTCATCAATACTATTAATAGATAACTCAACAATATCCTACAATAGTGCTGATCATAATGGAGGTGGATTATTTGTTTCTGATAACTCTAACCTTAGTATGAATAACTCTATTATAGATAATAATTATATAACTTTACATGGAATGGGGGCAGGTTTACTCATTTCATCAGGTTCAATTACTTCAATTTCAGATTCTGAAATAATCTATAATAATATTAATCTTAATGGGCCGATGGGCGAAGGTGGAGGCCTTGCTGTTTCACACAGTCAATTAGATATTTTTAAAACTTTAATACATAGTAATATTTCTCAGAAAGGTGGAGCTATTGTTTCTGAAACCTCAGATGTTAGTATTGATAATTGTACTATAGCAGATAATATAGCCTCGACACTTTGGAATGGCATTTTCTTTTCAAATGGAAGTGCAGATATAAATAATTCTATATTATGGTCAAATGGAACTCATTCAGTATGCTTAGAGAATAATGTTAACTTAAATGTTTCATATTCTGATTTTCAGGGAGGAGTAAATGGAATTGCCATAAATGGGCCATATCCTAATATTCAAAGTTTTGATGCGATTAATTTAGATCCGCTATTTACAGATACAGAAAATGCTGATTATACCCTTCAATCTTCATCTCCATGTATTGATGCAGCTGATCCAAACTCAGAATTAGACATAGATGGAACTCGAGCTGATATAGGGGCACTTTATTATGATCAAATTTTAAATCCAATTGTATGGGGTTGTATGGATGAAGTTGCGGCCAATTACAGCTCAGAAGCGATAAATGATGATGAGTCATGTGAGTATGTTGTTCACACAGGGGATTGGTATATAGCGGTTGATGGGACAGATGATATAGGGTATGGGTCTGAGCAGTTTCCGGTTGCTAGTATTTCATATGCTGTAAGTAATTCAGCTTCAATGATTTATGTTAATGACGGAACTTATTATGAAAGTATTGTTCTTGGAAACAGTAGCATTACATCTATAAATGGGCCTGAAAATACTATAATTAATACTTCCGATTATGCGTTTACGGTAGGTGATGGATTTTATGGAACAATTAATGGTTTTACTATAACTGGAAATTCTGAAGGAATTTATATAAACGGAAATGGCGGAGATACTGGAGGAGCTGGGAGCCCATCACCTACAATATCAAATATGAGATTTATTAATTGTAATAGCAGTAATTGTAGTCTAATATCAGGGTATGAGGTAGGCAGCCCTACTATTAGGAATTGTTTATTTGCTAATAATCAAACTAATTGCGGAATTATAGGTTTTAGTCAAATGTTTGGAAGTGCAACAGTTCAAAACTGTACAATTGTAAATAACAGTATAGATAATACTGCAGTTATATCAAATACATCAAATTCTATTACTGTTACAAATACTATTATACGAGATAATGGAAGCTATTCTAATAACTTTGGAAATCCTATATATGGCCAAGTTGGAGTAAATTATAGTAATGTAGATGGTAATTTCCCTGTTGATGGCAATACTAATATAGATGTGGATCCTTTATTTGTAAATCCTGGATACACGCTTCAACCTAGTTCACCTTGTATTGATGCAGGAACAGGCACTGATCCTGATGGTACTGTAGCTGATATGGGTGCTTATTATTTTGATCAAATAGAAACACCTTTAGTCTATGGATGCCTAGATTCTGACGCATGTAATTTTAACTCTGATCAGAATGTTAATGTTGATAATGGAACATGTATATATACCTTTGATTGTTTAGGCGAGTGTGGAGGTCCTGCATTTATAGATGACTGCGGTGTATGCTCAGGTGGAACAACAGGACATGAATCTAATAGTGATATGGATTGCAACGGTGATTGTTTTGGT
>MDSW01127028.1_pt1 | contig 11154 bp, 9 predicted proteins | sample 811171 | NCBI WGS metagenome assembly MDSW01 (sample SAMN05326641, study PRJNA326480) | marine metagenome | isolation source: seawater | place: Atlantic Ocean: North West | collected 2012 | reverse complement strand
TCTTTTGATGCTCCTCCACCAACATCTAAAAAATTTGCGGGTTCTTTTCCATAAAGTTTAATTATATCCATTGTTGCCATGGCTAATCCAGCGCCATTTACCATGCAGCCTATGGTGCCATTAAGTTTAATATAAGCCAAATCATATTTGCTAGCTTCAATTTCGGTTGGATCTTCTTCGTTCAGATCTCTCATTTTTAAAATTTCTGGTCTTCTAAAAATAGCGTTGTCGTCGAAGCTCATTTTTGCGTCTAAACAAAGAATTTTATTATTTTTTGTTATAATCAAAGGATTAATTTCTATTAAATTTGCGTCTTTCTCTATTAATATTTTATATAATGATTTAATTAATTTAGTACCTTCAGCTTTTTGCTCATTATTAAGATTAAAAATTTTTAAAACTTTATTTGTTTCATCTTCATTAGGACCCTCTTTTTTAAAATCGATTTTATTAGTAATTATCTTCTCTGGAGTTTCAGCTGCTACTTTTTCTATTTCCATACCTCCCTCAGTGCTGCTGATAAATGCTATTTTTGAGCTTTCTCTATCAACTAAGCAGGATAAGTAAAACTCCTTTTTAATCTCAGAAGCCTCCTCTATATAAAGTCTTTTTACTTTTTTTCCTTCCGGCCCCGTTTGATGAGTTACCAAAGTTTTTCCCATAATGCTTTTTGCAACGGCTTCTAATTCAGAAATACTTTTTACAAGTTTTACTCCTCCTGCTTTTCCTCGACCACCAGCGTGAATTTGAGCTTTAACAACATATTGACTACCTTTTAAACTAGATATTTTTTCTTTTATTTCACTCAGTGAAAATATTACTACCCCATTTGATGTTGGAACTTCATAATTTTTTAAAATTTCTTTTGCTTGATGCTCATGTATATTCATAAAATATATATATATAAGAATTATCTAAATTAATATAATAATTAAAAATGTTTATAAAAAAATATCCTTTATCAAATTATTTAGATTTTTTTACATTTATTATTTTATTAATTACAGGTTTTTTAACCTATAAAGATTATGGAATTGGGATAGATGACAAATTCCACAGGCTTAATGGGTTTTATTGGTTAAATTATTTATTATCTTTTACTAATTTTGAAGATTTAAAAAAAATAGTTGAGATTAAACTTTTATCATTTTCTGATTTTACTCTACCCTCAATAGAATATTATAATAGTTACAGCATAATTTTTGATGTACCCGCAGCATTATTAGAAATTTTTTTCAATAAAAATACACCTAAAGATTTTTACGAGTTTAAACATTTATTAAACTTCTTATTTTTTTACATAGGATGCTATTTTTTTTACTTAATTTTAAATAAACGTTTTAATAGATTTATTTCATTAGCAGGAACAATATTATTTATCTTGTCGCCTAGAATATATGGTGAAAGTTTTTATAATATGAAAGACATTATCTATTTAACATTCATGAGTGCAGCATATTACTTTTGCCTAAAAAGTTTTTTATCTATGAATTTTAGAAATATGTTTTTTTTGGCTTTATTTTCAGGCTTGTGTATTCAATTACGTATATTTGGATTGCTAATTCCCTTATCATTTATTTCTTTTTATCTACTTTCTATTCTTGCGAGATCAAAAGATATTAAGGAAGTTAATAAGATTATTTTTTTCGTAGTTCTTACTATTTCATTAACATATGTTCTTTGGCCATATTTGTGGGAAAATCCATTAATTAGTTTTTTAAAAATATTTCAAAATATAATTCCTAATGTTTATATTCTTTTTAATGGAAGCTATATTAACAACGAATATTTGCCATATAGTTACCTACCACTTTGGATTTTTATAACAACACCTGTTATGCATCTGATTTTATTTTTTCTTGGTACTTATTTTATATTAAAGAGATTTTTTAAAAGACTTATAAATATTGAAGAAAAATCTATTACTTATGATTTATGGAAAGGTAAAAAAGAAAAATTTGACTCTTTCTTGCTTCTTAATTTTATACTTTTATTTGGTTTAGTAATATTGCTAAATTTAAAATTAATTAATGCTTGGAAGCATTTATACTTTTTTAATTTCTTTATAGTTTATTTTGGTGTTTTTTATATTAATATTATTTATATAAAATATTTTAAATCAAAAAACTTTAAATATTTAATCATTTTTTTTAGTATAATGCTAATTTTTATTAGCTATAGAATGATTTATTATCATCCATATCAAGGTCTCTATTTTAATTTTCTAGTATCAGATAAATTTAAAAATAAATTTGATAGAGATTTTACAGCGTTATCTGCAAGAAATTTCTTTGATAAAATTTTATTAATTGAAAAAGATACAAAACTAATAAAAATTGCTAACGCTTCGTGGACACCTTTACATAGAACACTAGAAATTTATAGAAAAGATGAAAGAGAGAAAATAAAACTTGTAAATCAAAATTATAAAGACGCTAACTATATTTACACAAACCATATCTCAGAGGTTGATAAAACAGTAAATGATAAATATAATATTCCTACAAATTTTAGAAAATTTTACGATTTTACAGTAGATGGGATCGTAATTTACAGTGTCTACAAGAGAGGAAAAAATTGAAAATATTTGTTTATAAATGTCTTACTGCTGCAATAATATTTCTTGTTTTGTTTCAATTAACAATAGGTATTGCGATTAAACAAATAGAAAAAAAATTAAATCTTGCAACTTCTGAGGAAAACTTATTTAAAATCAAAAATAAAATTAGAAAAGAATTGGACTCAGCAGTCAAAAAAGATAATTATTTAAATGATGAAGATGCGTTACTTATAAAAAAATTTTTAAATAAAATAAAATCTGAATTAGAATAACAAAATCTAACTTGAAAAATTACCTTTTCTTATTACCCGTATTTAATGATTGGAAATCTTTAAATCTACTTTTAAAAAAAATAAACGAAGAAATTGGAGAAAAATCAAAGTATTCACATATATTAATAATCAATGATAATTCTTCTGAAAAAATTAATGTTAAAAATAACCTGGTTAAAAATTTTAAAAGTTTTAAAGTAATTAGTCTAAAAAAAAACTTAGGCAGCCAGAGATGTATTGCAGTAGGCTTAAAATATCTACAGAAAGAAAATAAAGATTATATAATTACAATTCTTGATTCTGATGGCGAAGATGATCCGTCAAAGATTAATGAAATGATTGATATGGCTATCAATGCCTCAGATTTTATAATTACATCTAATAGAACAAACAGAAAAGAAAATTTTTTTTTTAAGTTACTATATTCTTTGCACAAAATTGTTACATTTTTACTTTCGGCAAAATGGATAAGTTTTGGTAATTTTAGTTCATTTGACTCAAGGAATTTAAAAATGATTTTGAAAAATAACAACACTTGGCTTGCATACTCTAGTGCTATAGCTCTTAATTGCAGAATTAAAAGATTATACGCAAAGAGAAAACAAAGATATTTTGGTAAATCCAAAGTAAATTTTTCAAGTTTAGCTTTACACTCATTGAGAATTATTAGTGTACTTTATAAAAGAGTTTTAATATTTTCATTTATTTATATAACTACTATTATTTATTTAAATTATCTAGATAAAAGTTTCATAGTCTTTCTTTTTGTTTTCTTTTTTATAATTTTCAATATATTAATTTTGACTGTAAGAGTTTTAATGAATATAAAAAATTTAAATTTCTGGGATGATTATATTAAAGAAATAAAACAAATTAATAATTATTAAATTATGAAAAATGGAAAAATATCCTGAAGTAGCCACAGAAAGATTCGATAAAGCGAATTTTCACATAAATTACTGTCTAAGTTTTTTTAAAAAATTTATGAAAGGTAATATTTTAGAAGTTGGTGCAGGTTGTGGAAGTTTTACAAAGTTTTATCATGAAAAATATCAATCCATTACTTTAACAGAATTAGACAAAAAAAATTTTCTTGATCTTAAAAATAGATTTAATGGAAAAAAGAATATTTTAATTTCAAATAGCCCTGTTGAATATTTGGAAAAAAAATTCGATACGATTATGTATTTGCACGTTTTAGAGCATATTTCAGATGATATTCATGAATTAAAAAGCGCTATGGATAAATTAAATAATAATGGATATTTAGTAATAATGGTGCCTGCACATCAAAATATTTATAGTAATTTAGATAAAGCTGTAGGCCATTACAGGCGATACGAAAAAGAATTTTTCAAAAAAGATTTATTTGGTTTGAAAAGAATAAGATTTATTTCTTTAGACTCTGTCGGATACCTTTTATATTTTTTAAATAGAATTTTTTTTAAAAAGGAGGTCTATCCTTCAAATTTAAAAATTTTTTTATGGGATAAAATCTTTACTCCTTTAACCATGGTACTAGATATTTTTTTTATGTATAAATTTGGTAAATGTTTTGTTGCAGTTTATAAAAAGATTTAAAATATGTTTAGGTAATTAGATTTTTTTTATTAACACAGATGTAAAAATCGGGTACCTTATTTTTTTCCCAAGCTCTTTAAACTTAAGTTTTTTAATATAGAATTTTTTTGATCTATAATTATCAGTTTCACAAGTGATATATTTGCGCTTTTTAAATTTTAAGGTTTTTAAAATATATTTCATAAATTTTTTACCAGCTCCTTTTGATTGATATTTTTTATTTATTGCTAAAAGATTCAAATTTACTGACTTTGAAATTTTCATTCTATTCTCAACGGAAATTAAATAATTTTCAATTCCTATCTTAAATAAGAATAGATTAAAAATTGTTGAAACTCTGAATTTTAAAAGAAGATCAAAAAGGATTTTAAATTGAAAATTTTCAAAACTTGAAGTTAAAAATTTTGGTTGATCAGCAACTATCGCGTAACCTATTATTTTTTTATTTATTACTAAAAATAAATCTAATTCTTTGGACTCAATTACGCATCTAAGATATAAGCTGATATTTTCATAATTTAATTTGGCAAGGATAGAGCTTGCATTTTCTGTTTTTATAATCTTTATCAATTGTTTAAGAAAATTTTTGTTTAATTTACTTTTAATTTTTTTAAATCTAATCTTATTCATAATTTTTCAAATACTCGCAATTCAAAATATTGAAATGCCTTAAATATTTGCTTGAATGGTTTATTTTTAAACAATTATCTGGCAAGTAATTAAAAATTACTAAATTTAAAAAATCCATATCAATTTCTTTTTCTGTATAAAATACATAAATACTTTCAATCTTATTTTCATTTATATTTTTTTTAAAAAAATTTTTATATTTCTCGTAAAATTCTGACCCTTTTTGTGGATATGAAATTTTATCAAAAGTCCTACTTGGTGAGTATAGTTTTTCATTTAAGAGAGCAGAGTAGAAGGAATAATTCGAAATCAAAATTTTATTTCTTTTATCATTTTGCAATTTATCATAAAAATTTTCAATTTCATTTATTTCATCATTTGCATTTTTAAAATTTGGGCTAATCCATCTCAAACCTTTAAAAAAGTCCTTTTTGAAATTGATCTCTACTCCGCTCTCTAAATTTGTATCAACAAGTTCATGGAATTTCCTATCAATATTAAATCTTTCATGAAATTTGAATGTTGAGAAAAAACATATTAGAAGAAATAAAATCTCAAAATATAATTTTTTTTTTATTTTAGTTGCTTGAACTACCGATAGTAAAAAAGCGCATAATATTGGGATAATAAAAAATATAAATATTTGATTTTTTGTAAAAATTTGATGGTAAATTAACGCTACTGAAAATATTAAGATTACTAAGAATAAATGAAATTCTTTAATAGAGAAGTTCTTTTCTTGAAAAATTTTTTTACTTAATAAAATAATTATTGAAAATAAAAATAAATAGATGAATTTAAAATCCAAAAATACGTTATTAAAATTGAGATGATAGTTTGTATATCTGTCTTGGGCAATACTAGCGGGAAATACAACTAATTGAAAAAAAAAATCATTTAAGTTTATATTTACCATTTCAAGAAAGATAATCAGAATGGTTAAAAATGAAATAATTCCCAATATAGAAAACTTAATCGGATTAAAACTTTTTATTTTATAACTATAATAGGCTAAAAAAAAAGTAATACCAATTATTGTATAGGCAGCAGGGACTTGTTTACACAAAAATGCTAGTCCAAAAGATATAACTGCAAAAAATAAGTATGAATTATTATTAGTTTTTATATAAAATATTAATAGGTAAATAGAAATGACTGAAAAAAAGGCTGAGTGTAAATCTAAGAATGGAGTACCACTAACCGGATAAGCCAAAACACTTATACATATTGATAATAAAAATGCTTTGAATTCACCGATTTCAAGATACTTGAACGTTTTAAAAGAAAAAATAGCAATTATTAGATTAAAGAGAGATGAGTGAATAACGTAAGAATTCCAATTTAACCCAAATATTTTAAAAAAAATAGATTGAATAAAGTCAACCAAAAATCCATGAACAATCCAAAAATCTTTTATTGGAATTTCTTTTTGAATAATTCTCGCAGCCGAGTCAAAATGTACAAATGTATCTATAGGAAATACGCCTCGTGATGCAACCCAGTAATTAATATAAAAGGAAAAAATAGCTATGATAAAATAATAAAAATGAGTAATTAATTTTTTATAATGAGCGCTGTTCATTTAATCTTTTAAAAAAATTATTCATATTATAGCTTATAAAAGCTATATAATTTTGATTTATCTTAGGATGATTTGGAAAGCAAATAATTCTATCTTGGTAATTATTTGAAGAAATTTTGATTTTATTTCCAAAAATTTTATCACAATCAGCATACTGTATAATTTTCGTTTCAATACCTCTATCTAGTAAATAATTAATTAGCTTAAGCTTTAAATATTTATTTTTAACAATTATAGGGTACTCATTGAAATTTTGAAAGTTTTTTTCTTTAATTTTAATAATATCAAAGTTTTTATTTTTAATTTTTCCGAATAATTTTTCGTAGTATAAATTATTTTTTTTTCTAGCGTGATATTCCTGCTTAAATTTTTTTAAATCAATTAATTGTTGTAAAATTATTTTTTCAGAAAATTGTGACATTTTCGTGTAAAAATTTTTATTATGTCGTCCTTTTTTAAATTTTATAGTTGGATACATCATTGAAAATAAAAATTTATTTTTTGTTTTATGTGACCAGCTAATAATATTTATAAAAATATATTTATACAAAAAATCTAAAGATAAAATTTTTAAAATAATATAAGTCATGCATTGTTTGATATATTTAATTTTTGGAAATTTGATAAATCTTTTCATTTGATGATTTGAGTATTCATAAAATAGCTTATCATTTGTAGAAACACTGCCTCCATACATTCCTGAAATATTTTTCATAATGTTGAAGCTATGTAACGAAAAATCACCAAAACTACCCGAAAAAAATTTTTTATTTCCTCTTTTTCTATAATTTCCAAAATAAATTGCGTTATCTTCAATTAAGCAAATTTTTTTTTGCTTACATATCTTTCTTATCTTAATAATTTCTTCTGAGCTATTAAATATATTTGTTACTACAACTGCAATTGTTTGTTTGTTTAATCTTTTTTTTAAGTCGTTTTCAGAAATAAAAATATTCTTATTTAATTTCGGAAATATTGGTTTAAGATTTAAATTTTTACATACATTTATCATTTCCGCAAGATTGTAAGAATTTATAATAATTTCCTTTTTTTTAGGATATTTTTTTTTTAAAAAGCTAAGAACCAGATAAAAACCAACTCTTAATTGACCTGTAAGAATCGTAAATTTTTTTTGAGTATAACGATTGAGTATTTTTTTAATCTTATTTTTAGAATTTTTTGAATTTTTCAAAAATGAAAAAAAAAAATATTTAATAGGTAAGTATATATAAATTCTGAAAAATTTCATTTTGATAATAATCTACCCATTCTTCTAGCATTTGCTATGACAATGCCTAAAGGATACTTGTTTGTTTTAAAATCAAATATCGACCCATCAATTATATAGATATTTTTTTCATTCAGTAATTGACAGTTGTTATTTACCGCAAGTTTACCTTTATTTTTGAAAGGGATACTGCCAAAATAATGATAATCTGCACCTGAACCAGGATAATGAGTTTTGTATATAGGCAGAATAATTTTATTTGATAGCAGAAATTTAAATATTCTTTTACTCATGGACTTAAGAAAATTTTTTGCTTTTTTTTCTTTACTGTAAATCAAATAGTGATCTTTCTCTTTTTTAAGAAACATATTACTTTGTGAGGAGTCCAATAAAATATTAGAAAAAATCAATCTATCCTTAAAAAAATTTATTAAGTGTTTAAAAGGCATCAAAAAAGGGAAACCCTCTATTAGAGACTCAGTAATATATTTATTACCCGGCCTGATATCAGCTACAAAACTTTTATGCTTTGATTTGCTTACTACCTGTAATAGAGATGGTGTAAAGCGTAATCTGCTATAAATTGGTTTTTTTGAAATGAACAATCCAAATAATCTTGGATGATGTTTAATTTTTACCTCAGTTTTAATGTTAAGATATTTCATTAAAATCTTTGTCGTAGTTATAGCGCCAGTAGCTAAAACAATTTTTTTACAGTATATCACTTTTTTCTTATAACCGTTTCTAAGATTAAGTTTGATAAGATTTTTATTTTTAGAAATTTCGTCCACATAATAATTATGGAATATTATATTTTCTTTATTCTGGATTTTTTTCAAGAAATTTTTAGGTATGAGCTTTTTTTTGCTCTCCTGAATATTATTCAAATCAGTTTTTTTACTCTTTTCATTCATAAAGGCTAAAATAGGCTTTTCACACCTAAAATCTTTATCCTTGTGATGTAAAAGATTTTCCAAAAATTTTGATATGTTATAATTTTTTTTATAAATTAATCTTTTATTACTGTAAAAATTTCCTAATAATTGAAATTTTTTAAGAAATTTGACAAATTCATTTTCAATGATTTTGAAATTTTTTTTTTTAAGTGCTTTTTGATCTTTATAAAAGCGATTATCTAACTGTAAACCCCAATAATTAGATAAACCTCCTGAGACTAAAGCTCCTAAAGCATTGCACGATTTATCTAGTTTAATCTTATTTGAAAAAAAAAAATTATTAACTATTATTTCTTTATCCTTCATTTGAGATGGTAAATAATGCAAATTATTTTTTTTGGAAAAGTCTAAGTTGTTTGAGAAATTAGGTGAAATAACATGTATTTTTCTTTTTTTTGAAAGATACGTGTCTATAAAATTTAAACTTGATAGACCGCTGCCGACTATTGCTAAATCAATAATATTTTTTTGATCAAGCTTCATTAGTTAAAGATTTGAGTCTATCTTCTTTGCAGCTTGATACAAGTCTTTTACAGAATTAACTGAACTATTGAAGGCTTCTTTCTCTTCTTTTGATAGATTAAGCTCTATTACCTTTTCAACACCCCTTTTGCCAATTATTACTGGAACGCCAGCATAAATGCCTTTTGTGCCATATTCTCCATTGAGATAAGCGGCACAGGGAAGCTCTTTTTTAAGGTCATTTAAGTAACTTTCAGCCATTTCGACTCCCGAAGCTGCTGGTGCATAAAAAGCTGAACCTGTTTTTAAGTGTTTAACAATTTCGGCGCCTCCATTTTTTGTTCTTTCAACTAATTGATGTAACTTTTCTTTTGAGATTTTGCCTTTTTTAACTAAATCTAAAATATTTTTACCTTCGACCTTTGTTGAACCTAACATAGCGACCATAGTGTCACCATGACCGCCAAGAACAAACGATTTAATTTTTTGAACTGGCACATTTAACTCTTGTGAAAGAAAATAGATAAATCTTGAGGAGTCTAAAATTCCAGCCATTCCAACAACTTTGTTTTTAGGTAAACCAGAATATTTTTGGAGTGCCATCACAATTACATCTAAAGGGTTTGTGATACAGATTACAAATGCATTAGGAGAATTATTTTTTATTCCTTCTGCTACTTGTTTTATTATTTTTAAATTAATTCCTAGTAGATCGTCTCTCGTCATACCAGGTTTTCTTGGGACACCAGCGGTAACGATAATAACGTCCGAATTTTTAGTGTCGCTGTAATCGCTTGTTCCTTTAAGATTTATATCAAAAGAGCTAACAGGAGATGATTGTGCAATATCTAGTGCTTTACCTCTCGCCAAACCAAGAGCAACATCAAATAAAACAACATCTGCTAAGCCCTTAAGAGCTATTAAATGCGCTAAAGTTCCACCAATTTGCCCAGCGCCAATCAATGTTATTTTTTTTCTCATCGTTTACTTCATTGTTGGCATTACAAACTCTGGATCTGACCTTAATCCAGATGGCCATCTTGATGTAATAGTTTTTAATTTTGTGTAAAACCTTACACCTTCAGGTCCGTGCATATGCTGATCACCAAACAAAGATCGTTTCCAACCGCCAAAACTATGGAAAGCCATAGGCACAGGAATTGGTATGTTTATACCTACCATTCCAATTTTAGCTTTATTGGAAAATGTTCTTCCGGAGTCTCCGTCTCTTGTAAAAATACTTACACCATTTCCAAACTCATGGTCGTTTACTAGTTTTAAAGCTTCGTCAAAATCTTTTGCACGTACTACTGACAGGACTGGTCCAAATATTTCCTCTTTGTAAATTTTCATATCTTTTTTGACATGATCAAATAAACATCCTCCGATGAAATAACCATTTTCATATCCCTGAATTTTGAAATTTCTTCCGTCCACAACTAATTTTGCTCCTTCTTTCTCACCGATATCTACATATCCTTTTACTTTTTCTAAGTGTTCTTTAGTCACTAATGGCCCCATTTCAGATTGTTTATCCATGCCTGGTCCAACTTTAAGTGCCTCAACTTTTTTTGCTAAAGAGTCTACGAGTTGATCTCCTATTCCACCAACTGCTACTGCTACTGACTGAGCCATGCATCTTTCTCCAGCTGAACCATATGCAGCACCCATTAATCCATTAACAGCTTGATCAAGATCGCAATCGGGCATAACTACACAATGATTTTTTGCTCCTCCTAGTGCTTGAACTCTTTTTTCATTTTTAGCACAGTTTTCATAAATATATTTCGCTATTGGCGTTGAACCAACAAAACTCATTGCGACAACATCTTTATTATTTATTAATGCATCCACAGACTCTTTGTCCCCGTTAACAACATTGA